>ENA-OWOZ01001973-OWOZ01001973.1-bioreactor-metagenome-genome-assembly--contig:-NODE-1973-length-16695-cov-2.917619_pt1 | contig 16695 bp, 18 predicted proteins | sample MGYA00238140_ERZ651804 | MGnify/ENA primary metagenome ERZ651804 (study PRJEB26910, sample SAMN07631232) | bioreactor metagenome | isolation source: Switchgrass digestor | place: USA: Dartmouth... | reverse complement strand
GATCTTCATGGAATACCGGCAAGCCGGCTTGTTCTGGGATGTGCATTCTACGGCAGGGGATGGGATGTTTCAGATGGGTCATCAAACGGGCTTTATGCTTCCGTTGCTTCCGGATGTGTTTCATACAGTTACAGGGATCTGGTTTCGGGGTTTATAAACATGAACGGCTACAGAAGGTATTGGGATGATGATGCAAAAGCACCTTATCTTTGGAACGGTAAGCATTTCATAACTTACGATGATCCCGAATCATTGGTACACAAGTCGGCCTATATCAAATCACATGGGCTTGGCGGAGCTATGTTCTGGGAATATTCACAGGACTATAATAACGAACTGCTGAAAACACTGTATTTGTATCTGAAGTAACATGCGCCGTGTGCAGTTTGCATATGTTCTTTCATCAGGAAAGTTTAGCCACTGTACCATTACATTGGCAGCTGTTGCCGGAATTTGCTGTATTTGAGCTGACGGGGTCTTTACCCGGCATAAATTTCAGAGGCTGGTCGATAGGAATATCTTGATACAGGAGGATCCTTTCATGCCGGATAATAATCGGCTTGATGAAATCAAAAGGAAACTTAGAAAGCTTAAGAGACTTGAAATCAGGATACGGTTTGAAGGATCTTTCCATGCGGCCAATTTTACAGGCAACACATCAGAAAACAGTCGTGTCAGACTGGTCTGGGATGATTTTTTCCATCTGGGAGACAAGAGCAGTTCAAAAGCAAAATACAGTATGGATGAGATTGCATCCATGGACAGGGAAACATTCAAAAACGTTGTCGATGAATTCTTCTTCAACGTTTATTACAGATACTATACCGAAAGCGGGATCACAGGTTCGCATCTGTATGATCCGGATATCCTGGACTGGATGGGTTTACCGCCTAACGCTTCCGCCGACGATATCAAAAAACGTTTCAGAGAGCTTGCAAAGAAGTACCACCCTGATAAGGGCGGAGACAGCAGTGAGTTTATCAGGCTGATGGAAAATTATCATAAACTGATGGATTGACACATCCGAAACTCAGACTACAGGAACCTGAGCATAGGGAGATTTATAACCGGGAACAGCAGCCCGCTTAGCCTGAACATGTACACGTATGCGTACAACAACCCGATAAGGTATATAGACCCGACGGGGCACATGACGGAAGAGGAGATGTTTGCAGAAGCCACGAGGAGCGCGCAGATAAGGTGGTATATAAACGAGATAGATAAGCAGAAGCAGATATGAAGGTGACAATGATGGACGCAGTATTAAAATACGCAGAAGCCAATATACCAGTCATGCCGTTGCACTGGATTTGTGAGGATGGCATATTTGGAATAGTACACCAGAAAAGATATATGAAGCAATAAAAGCAGTACATCGGGCTTTCAGGATAGAACGTGTACAATGAAATTATCGCACTGATAGAAAAGGATGGAAATACACAGAAGGGGTATCAGGAAGAAAGAGATTCTATTGTAAGGAATATTGTAAAGGATATTAAAAACAATCAGGAGCTATTAAAAGACATAGATGAACAATTAAGCAAGCTATTACCTGAGCCCTCCATATAATTACGGAGGGCCTTTTTCATGGAGTATAAGTGCGTCCGTCAAATGCTGGATCATTCTTTCCGGTGGGATCATGAACAGGCTAATATTGAGTAGAGAAGTGTGAAATATGAAATATGAAATATGAAATATGAAATATTTATTGACAAATCCTTTATCTGCATATATAATTCTTCATTATTCAAAAAGGTGGCAGAAGCAATAAACAGATTTAAGGTGTGATGAATGTGATAAGCAAAAAAATTATTGCAGCTATTATGATTTGCATGTTTATTTTTTGCTTTTTTGCAGCGTGTTCAGGAAAGGCTGATTCATTGGATCAATCAAAGCCAGCGAATACTCCATCGACAGAAATAAGTTCAGACAACGATAAGGCAGATCAATTTGATAAATCTGAAAATGACGGGGCATCAAGTTTAGATTCCTCCACAGGAAGTTACTCCGGCGAGGTTTACTTCAGACCGGAGCAAACCGAAGCTGACGGCCAGACAACCAATGACTCGGGAATGACAGAGGAATATGCAATAAGAAACTTTGAAATAGAATGCGCAGATGCTTATATTACCAATATTACTGAGACCATTTACTACAAAGGAGACAAGTTTGAAAAGGCGGTATATGATATTGCACAGGGTAAAAACGGAAAAATATACTCTGCTGAATTATATTTTGATGATAAAGAATATGCAAATTACTTCACACTGAAAAACGAGAAGGGGGAAAATCTCCTGACATTGTCTGCGGGTGCATCGGGCTATGATAATGATTCCGCTGTTGGGTTTTTGGATGCCGACATGGATGGCTACGCAGACATCAGATTTTTGAAAGAAGAAGGTGCTATGAACAGTGAGTATGCTCTATATGTTTGGGATGACTCGGCAGAAACTTTCGTTAAAGTAAAATTTGATGGAATGCTTTCGTATTTTGAAAGCCGTGATGGTTATTTGCTGAACTGGCTGAGAGAAAGTGCAGATTCCGGAGTTATTCAAAAGCTTGTATGGAAAGATAAGAGTACTTTAATAATCGAATCGGAAGAACCATATAAAGCTGACTGAACAGCAGGCTCCCGAAGGAGTCTGCTGCCGTCTTACTGCTTTGGAGTGTATTTCGTGTTGTAGCCTTGATTTTCTTCGGGCCTCAAAGCATTGGGGTAATAAATATCGCTCTTTATATCCAGGGACAGTTGCTTTATCATTTTATATACGTTATATGCATCCGGTATATGTAAAAGGGTTGCCCTGACTCTGGAATCATTCGTACTGTCCACGGCAGCCTTCGTGGTGAGGCGCACAGAACCGCAATTGCGGATTTTATCTATAAAGTCTACGTTCACATAAAGGCTTGAAATCGCCGTGTAATCCACCACTTTTATATCTCTTCCTATAATTCCGGATGCCAGATAGACACGCTTGTCTGTAATAGCATACTGCATATATTTCCAGTGGATTGTCCGGTAAATGGGCAAATATACAAACCCATACAAAATAAATAATGCTCCTATAACTAATTCGTGTTTGAATCCGGCAGAAGGATTTTGCAGTGATCTTGTCAGATATAAGATTGTAAGAAAAAAACCCATCATTATCAGCATCAACGGGTACTGGAGAGGGCTGCCGATTATATATGCCACTCTGTCGGGTTTGCCTTCCCATATAAGGTTTTCACCGGGATCGAATATATCCTTAATCATCTTTCAGGCTCCTTTCAAACTTTAAGTTTGTAAATGCCAGTCAGCTATGTTTAGTGTAATTTGTATTATATCCTGTGTTGTTTTCAGGCCTTAAGTCATTGGGATAGTAGATATCGCTCTTGATGTCCAGAGCCATTCTTTTGACCAGTTCAAACACCTTATGGGGTTCGGGAATGTGCAGAAAGGCCAGTGCCAGGGTATAAATCTTCCGCCCGTTGGCTGCTTTGACAAATCTCGGACTGAGATATACCGATCCGCAATTCCTTATTTTATCTATGAAATCAACATAAACTTCCGGTTCATGGATATCGGTAAATTCCCTGACAGATATGTCTCTGCCGATGATGCCCTTCTCGATATATATGCGCCTGTCAGTAATGACGTAATTCGTGGCTTTCCAGTTTAAAAAACGGTAGACAGGCAATACCACACCCATGATAATGGCGGGAATAAGCCACACAACCATAAATAATATCGGTATGGCCACGAGCTCACCTTCTGCACCTGAGGCGATAATTATACCCAGAGGAATCAACGATATTAAAAAAAAGATACCGGCGAGAACAAGCAGAAGTACAGGCCCGACAACATATGCAGCTTTATCCGGTTTGCCTTCCCATATAATATTCTCACCTGGATCAAGCATTTCCCTGATCATTTAACATTACCCCGCTAAATACATTTTTATGAGACGATTCAGCTTTTATGCCCTGCATAAGTCAGAAGATGATATACAACATTATATGCGCTGGGGTAAATATTGTCAATCTAGATGTATGCTGGAACAAGACAAAGCTATATCAGACTTTCACGGGTGTTTCCATGAAGCCCTTCTGATGCAATGTAAAAACGGATACAACAGCTGATAAAATGCCTACTTTGATAAAAGTTCCTGCATGCTGCTGAAATCGCGTCCGAGTAAAAATACATCGACGGTTATTTCCTTTTCTCCGACTGTTCTAAGAATCGCATCGATGTCACCATCATTGCGGTTATTTGAGATAGCGTAAACTACATTGCATGAAACAGGGTATACCTTTTTGAACATCTTTTTCATACCGCCGGCAATGTCAGGGATATTGAAGCTGAAGCTACCCTGATAACCGACTCTGACAACGAGCAGATCAAGATCATAGTATTTTGCCTGTCTAATCTCTTTATCAAGATCCTGTTTGAAGATTTCTGCATAATTTGGGACAAGCATAGTTTTCTGCTCTTCGATGACATTGAGGTTATAAAGGATCGGAGCAATGTGGCCGGCAATGGTCTCCAGCGTAAGAACATTTTCCTGGTCGCTGATCAGGCTGCCTGAGAAGCTGAATACAATAATGACGCCAAGCATATTGATATCCGATCTGTCCAGATAGATCGGGACTATCAGGGCGCCGGTAATGTCACTGATAGCTTCATCCGGGCTTTGCCCGAAATATTTCTCAAGTTCCGCTTTTTCAAGTGCCAGGACAGTTTTGCCCTTCAGTATGCTGTTCCACTGTTTGCCTGTTTTGATCTCGGTGAAGCTGTCATTGATGCCATAACTGCACTGGACATTGAGCTGCTCTTTGTCATTATCATATAAGGCAATCAGGCATTTTTCTGCAAGGAAGGATACAGTGAGCGTCCGTAACGTAATTTCCAGCAGCGTCTGCAGATCCAGCGAGTTGTTGATGTTTTTGACAAGTGTGTTAAGTGATATCAGACGGTCGAGTTTGTTTTGCAATAATGCCTTTTGCTCTTCAACCTTTCTGAAGTTCCTGGCATTGGAGATAGCTATATAAGTGGATGACGCAAGGCTTTCAACCAGCTCGAATATGTTCTTCTTATATGCTGTACCTGTAACTGTAGCTCCGAGGGTTACGAAGCCAAGCAGGTGATTGCCTTTATTGAGCAGTATGATATATTGGGCTTTCAGACAGGACAGGCTGCCGAATCCGTCGTCAAACAGACTGTTGAAATACTGAACATCATTGTCATTCGTTACGTCAATGATGACCCGGTTGGAATCGACCACGGCTTCTTCGTTCATTTCCAGAACTATATCGGGCTTTGTATCGCTCTCGAAGATGAACCTGTATGACCTTAAAACATATTTTTCACTTTTATCATCATATAAGACAAACCCTGTCGCAGAACTCTGTGTCAATTCTGAAAAAACGTCTATGGACAGTCTGTACAATGCATCCAGGTCAAGTTCGCTGAGCAGTGCCTTTGAGGATTGGTTTATGGCAAAGAGGTTGAATATTTTCTCATCAAGACTTGCGTTCTTGATCTGGAGCTCATTATATGACTTGTAATTCCTCATGGCGCTGTTGCACAGGTTCATAAGCACCTGGCATATTATGAGATCGTCTTCATCGAAGCATCCTGCAGTTCTTTCGGGTATAAGCAGGAAGCCTTCAAGTACAGTTTCCACTATTATTGGTACTGCGATCTCTATATTGCATTTTTGATATATATCTTCATCGAAATATTTCAATATCGCACTTTTGCCGGAAAGTATGCTACCGTGGAAAACCGGCAGGTCATTGAGGCGTCCTGTGTTTTTTATGACCGGTACGCCGATGCTCTGGCCCTTTTCTTTAGTCAGAACGAATTCGTCGCTCTTTCTGCAGTACAATGAGGAGCTTTCAAGTGTAAGGAGTTCGTTTATAAAATCAAAGGCAGCCGCCATTATCTGCTCTGAATTCAGTTGTTGTGAAAAGTAATCGACTGCCATTATCAGTCCGGAGTAACGGAACATTTTTCCTGAAAGTGATTTTTCCTTATTTTGCTTATCTACCTGTTCAAGTATTTTCCCATAGTCCATTATGAAACTCCCTCCAACGACCGATTCTATAATTCTCTTATTTCCATGTCCTGAATAAAGTAGCAGGGTGCCACGGCAGCTTTTTTGATCTCCTTAATATCGTTTTTCATCTGGATCATTGTGTTGGGATACACTTTTTTCAGGACGTTTACCTCGCCCTCGCCCTTGACGCGGAAGTACTTCTGAAGTTTCTTTATTTCATTTTCGAGTCGTTTTACCATGTCTTTGCACTCGAAGTACCTGTCTCTGATGTTATCATATTCCTTATACTGCATGGACGAATTCAATGAAGAGTTAGAATATATCGCAAAGAGCTGCTTTGCTTTTGAAAGTTCCACTCTTGCCTTGATAAGTGAGTCCTGCAGCTGGTCCAGTTCTTCCTTCATTTTGCTGCGGTCGAATCCCAATACTTTTATTTGTGTCCGTTTCTCATGTTCATTGCCTATATATGCCGCTTCTACCTTTTGCTCAACTTCAATATTGCCGCCGATGATCCTGCCCTTGGTTGATTCGACGATGACCTGCTTTGCGGTGATATTGCTGTTCAGACAGTAATACCCGACATAAACTATACCGCTGCAGATAACCGTTGCATCCGAAATATATTTTGTGTAGATATCCTTTGTGGATCTTACAACAGCCTTGTTTTTTCCGGCTATTCCGCCCTTGATAAGTATGTTTCCGCCGCGGCTGACAACTTCTTTTACACTTCCAACTCCGAATTCGCCCAGGATCTCTATGTCATCCCTGGCTGCGACTGAGAAGTTATCAGCTATGGAACCTCTTACCGTAAGGTATCCGTCGAAGTCTATATTTCCTGTATTGAAATCTACATTGTTCATTATTTCAAGATAGTTGGAAACACTTATCCTGTCACCGTTGTAGTGCACTGCTCCGTTAATTCTTGAATATAGTCTGGTTACACCGTCCGAATATACTTCCCTGACAGTATTGGGATCATAGAAGAGAGGATATCTTTTTCCCTTCAGCTGATGGATTGTCTCACCTTTTACGGATTTGCCCGGTGTTCCTTCAGTGGGTTCAATTCTTTCTCCCAGCCATTCGCCTTCCTTGACCTTGTTTATAAGGTTCAGTTCATAATAGTCTGCTTTGCCGTCTTCTTTTATCTCCGGCTTCGGTTCCTTCAGTTCATACATTCTGATAACTGAATCCTGGCCATTGACCGGCGGTATTCCCTCTGCAATCAGGACAGGTTCACCGATACGGAGCCCATTGAACAGGACATCCTTTTTGATTCCGAATACAACTCCTCTTTCCCGGAGCTTGATAAGTATTTCCCGTATAAGCTCGGTTCTGTTTGATTCAGATAATTCAGATTCGTCGACATGAAGCGTGACATAAGCATACATATCGTTATCAGTCAGCTCGATGACGATCCTTTCATCTATCGTGCCGAATTTGACCAGCGGATGTGGTGCATTGAGCAGAGCATTTCTGATGGAAATAAAGCTGGCTATCCTGATTTCAGGATGTTTTTCCATTATTGCATTGAAATCCTGCATCGAGTAACCTTTTTTGTACGTTTCGAGATATACACCGTCATTCAGTTTTGCGATTCTGATGTAGTCATTTTTGATAATATTCATATGATCACCGCTGCAATGTAATAGAGAGACTGTTTGTAATTATTATTCGATAAAAATTTCTCATTTCCTCCTGTTTTCGACTTTTTAATTTAAAATTCGGCATACCGGATGCGGCATTTTGGCAGTTTATTTTTGCCCGCGACATAAAGCTGTCTTTTTCATGAGTGTATGAATAATGTATAATGTGTTTTGGGAGTGAGATCATTGGAGAACAGCAACAACATAAATTTCAGAAACAGAACATCATTACTTTTCGATCTTGACGGAACACTTACAGACCCCGTCATTGGAATAACAAAATCCGTGGATTATGCGCTGAAATACTTCGGAATCCATACTGAGGATCTCAGGGAGCTTTGCAGGTTCATTGGTCCGCCGCTTAAGGACTCGTTCATGGGATATTGCGGCTTTGGTGAAGATCAGGCATTGGAAGCGGTCGAAAAATACAGGGAATATTTCAGAGAGAAGGGCATATTTGAAAATAAACTGATCGAAGGGATCGACATTTTGCTCAAGAGGCTGGCAGATGACGGCAGGCAGCTTATAGTGGCAACATCGAAGCCACAGGTTTTTGCAGAGATCATACTCGATCATTTCGGTATCAGGAAATATTTCTCGCTGGTTTGCGGCAGTGAACTGGACGGTACGAGAGTCAACAAGGATGAAGTTATCAGATATGCTCTTGACCAGGCAGGTATACGGGATCTCAGGACAGCTGTCATGATAGGGGACCGTGAGCATGATGTCATAGGCGCAGGCAAGGAGGGCATCGACTGTATCGGTGTCCTGTTCGGCTACGGCACCCGTGAGGAACTGCAGGCAGCAGGAGCGGCTCTTATTGTTGAAACTGTGGAGGAGCTTGGGACAGTACTGCTGGGTTAAGGACGTGGCTCCGGAAGGGTTACGGACTGCCGGTGCATATTGGTATGTGTATCCCACAAACAGTTTTTTCTCCGGAATTCGGCGGCCTTGCACATTTGTAGTAAAAAGGAGGAGGTTATGATGCAGATCGAGCTGCGGGAGTGTTCAATCAATGACGGGTATGAAATACTGGAAATGCTTCGGGAGATCGGACCCGGAGAAAACGGCTTTGAGAACAGTGCATACAATATCCGGGACGAGGAATTTTGTGGTGTCCTCCAGAGTTGGATAGATGCATCCCGTGGGATAGGTCTGAGACCAGAATATGTACCTCAGACTATATACTGGCTCTTCAGCGGCGGACGTCCGGTTGGCGTGGTTAAGCTCAGAAGTTATCTGAACGAAAATCTGAGAAGCCATGGGGGACATATCGGCTACTGTATACGTCCGTCGGAAAGAAAGAAGGGCTACGGGACGATCATTCTGGGCGAAGTGCTTAAAAAGGCCGCAGAAAAGAAAATTCCCAGGGCACTTGTCACATGCAACGAAGACAATACAGCGTCAAAACGGGTGATTGAGAAGAACGGCGGTGTATTTGAGAAAGCAATCAACGGCACATGCCTGTACTGGATCCGGCTGGACGGGGAGAAGGGCATACGTGAGATCCATCCTGATGATTATCCGGAAATGATCAGGCTTTGGGAAAACACTCCCGGTATGGGTATCAGTGAAGCAGACTCTGAAAGCGGAATACGTAATTATCTGCTGAGGAATCCCGGTTTCAGCTACTGCTACAAAGAAGATGACAGGATAGTCGCGACATCCCTTTGCGGTCATGACGGCAGGAGAGGCTATATATACCATACGGCAGTATTGCCGCAATACAGGGGACGGGGTATAGGGCGCATGCTGGTCGAAAGAAATCTCATGCAGCTCAGGGCAGCAGGTATTGATAAATGTCACCTTTTCGTTTTCACGGACAATGAACCGGGCAAGGCGTTCTGGAACTCCACCGGCTGGAAAAAGCGCAATGATATATGCGTCTATACTAAGGATGTCTGATGGAGAGGCGCTGCAGAATGAATAATCACAGAAGTGCAGAGATACTCCTTTCATTGTGAATTGTACAGTAAAGGGCGTATGCATCCTGTGTTACGGAGGCAACGCCCTTTATCAACTTCAGCTCTGTATCAGTCTTTATTAAATGCTTCTGATGAGCAGCAAAATTCTGCAATATACTCCGGTATTGTCTTATTACTGAGCCGGAGCGGTCAGCGGCTGCCGTGACGAGATCAGGTATGTGACGGCACTGAACAGTACAGCTGCTGAAATAAAGGTAATCGGTGCCAGCAGTATACCGTTCGGTTTGCCAATAAACAGGAGCTTTATAAGTAGTTCCACAATACTGAAGTTTCCGCCGCGGAACGGAAGTACCACGATAGTCACGCCGAAGCAAACCCAGAACAGTATAATGAAGTATTTGCCGAACTTATAGGCAAGTGCGCCATACAGCATTGAGAACGCTGTGAGAGCTATAAAAAGTGCTGTTATGAACGGCAATCCGGATGCCGTGCTGCAGTCGGGATATATTAACTGAAGCAGATTCGGTGTTGTATCGGTACTGTTCAGAATATCCTCGAGGTCACTGTATCCAGCAGTGTTGTTTTGCCTGCACCATTGCGCCCGAGCAGGCCGTAGATCTTATTGTTTTCCAGCTTTACTGAAAAGTTTTTCAGTGCTGTTATGCTTCTGTATTTTTTAGTAAGCCCGTTGGTTTCAAGAATGATGTCATTCATTTGGCTTGCCTCCCTTCTCGATCATTTCAATGATCTCATGAATTTCAATTCCCAGATTTTTCGCTTCTTCCAGCAGTGTAACTATAAATTTGTCATAGAAGCTGTTTTTCCGCTCTTTCAGGATCAATTCCCTGGCGCCGGCCTTTACGAACATACCTATCCCTCTCTTTTTATAAAGAATGCCCCGGTCTACAAGCATATTGATTCCCTTGCCGGCTGTCGCCGGGTTGATTTTATATATGACAGCCATTTGATTCGTTGAAGGTATTTGAGTTTCTTCTTCAATGATGCCTTTGACGATGTCATCCTCGATACTCTCGGCTATCTGCAGATATATCGATTTTTCATTGCTGAAATCAAGCTTCAATGTCACACCTCCTGTTAATTGCTTAGGTGGTTAATTACTTGTGTAATTAACTATACAACAAATGAATCAGAAAATCAATACTGTTTCTATTTTTTTCTTGAATGAAAAAAGACGTCGCCCCTTGTGTCAGAGGAAACGTCTCTTTCAGTATCTATATTGGGTTGGGTGTGAAACTCTCTGCGGACTGTCAGTTTGAACCGGAGAAGTAGGACACGATGGCTTCTGCCAGTTTCTGAGCGAGATACGACTGTTCTATATCACTGGTAAGCATCTCGAATTCAGTAGGATTCGGCACAAAGCCCATTTCTATGAGCATGGAAGGTGTCCATGTGCCACGGACAACATAGAAGTTTGCCCATTTGATGCCCCTGTTGGAGCGGCCGGCTTTTGCCGAAGCAGCTGCCAGCTTTTGCGACAGTGATTTGGCGATGGCTTCCTTATAGTGTACCGAAAATCCTTCGATCTTTGATATATCTACGTTTTCAGCCATGCTGTTGGAATGGAGCGAAAGGAACATATCAGGTTTTGCGTTCCTGGACGCAGTCAGTCTGTCCGAAAGTGAAACTGCCACATCGGTCTGTCTTGTCATGAGCACCTCTGCGCCAAGCTTTTGCAGTTCATCTCTCAGCTTCAGCGCTGTTTCAAGATTGATCCTTTTCTCGGCATAATCAGCTCCCAGCGGGCCGGTGGCACCGCTGTCAGATCCGCCGTGACCGGGGTCGAGCATGATGGTGATGCCGGTGAGAGGCTTGCTTCCTGATTTCGCTTTTACCGGTCTCTTAATATGGACTATTATCCCGTCGGATGTCTTTTCAATATAGTATCCTTCGATACGGGCACCGGATTTGATCGTCAGTACATATTGGCCGATATGTCCGGCTTTGACGAATTCCGCTTTCTCAAACGGAGAATCGGAAGGCAGCTTTGGCAGTACGCCTGATGCTGCTGCCGATATGTTTACTTTCAGTTTCGTTCCGTCAAAGGAAGCGGTCGCAGCCAGGGATGACGGATATACAAGCTTGAGGGTATCCCACTTGTCTCCCGTCCTGTACACTGCCGAGGTTACTTTCGTACTCAGAGCCGCCTTGGAGGTATATGTTGATATGCTTATTTTCCTGACCCAAAGGCCTGAGGCCAGCCTGGCATAACTTCCGGTCATTCCCGTGACATAGTCGACCATTCCTTTACGGAGCTCATATGCAGCACCGGCAGAGGAATCTGGAGTCTCGAATGTATCGATGTCCTCGTTTGTTATCTCGGCATAGAAGGGTGAATCCTGCATTATAACGCCTACTTTTGCCGGAGCCTTGACGGTCTTGACGGTTCCGTTGTAGTTCATGGTGTAGACCGGAGCCCCAAGATCGATATTGCGGGGAGTACCTGTATATGACGGTATCGTGTATGTGTATGTGAATTTTGCCTGGTACAGCCCTCCGCTTTTTGATGTCGTGGTCATATTATAGGATTTGCCGCCTATCTTGACTGTTACCTTTGCACCTGCCGGCGCCAGGCATGACAGCGTGATTTTCTCACCAGGCATCCTGTACTCCTGAGACTGGGGGAATACTGAGGACGCAACGATCTCCGCCTTGCTCATTTTTGTTGCCGATGATGTGCCTGTGGATCTCGTTATGGTTCGTGTCACATAGGAGCCTTCCTGAGTGAATGTAAAGGTATTAGCCCCTTTGTCCAAATCAACGAGAAGACCGAAGTATCCTTTTGGTGAACGGTTCTCGACCGGTTTTCCGTTGATATACAGCGGCTTTGACGGATCAGACGTACCCGTGAGATAGTACTTGGTATAGCTGGTGCTGATATCACGGGAGGGCCATGATACAGTGATGGGTACACTTGCTGTCTTCCCGTCTATACGCTCATAGACACTCCTGATGGTGGCCCTTAATGCCGGATATTTGGCTATGGATGTATAATTATAGAACACGCTTCCTTTCACTTCCGGATAGTTTCTGTTGAGCAGCATCTGTCTTTCTATTTCGGCGACGCCGTACCAGGGGCTGGTCTTGCTGGAGTCGCCTGCTTTGTATGCGGCATGGCCCACATACAGGTCCACCGATGTTCCGCTGACAACATCCTTCCACCAGGTCAGGATCTTGCTGTAGTCAGCGATCTTGTAACCTATGTTCCAGTAGATCTGAGGGCAGATGTAATCCAGCATGCCATCCTTGACCCATTTCCTTGAATCGGCATAATGGTCATAATAAGTTTCAAGTCCGTTGGTATCGCTTCCGAGCGGGTTGTTTTTCTTGTTGGCCCATATGCCGAAAGGACTTATGCCGAAACGCACGTTTTTGCCGGATGCCTTTATTGCCTTGTTCACATCAGATACCAATGCATTTATATTGTCTCTTCTCCATTCACCGATATCCTTGTAACCTTTGCCGTATTTGGTAAAGGTTTTGGAATCATTGAAATCCCTTCCCGGATAAAAATAATCATCAAAATGGATACCGTCTATGTCATAATTATTTACTATTTCCATGATTCCGTCGACAATAAGCTTGCGTACTTCCGGGATGCCGGGATCAAAGTAAAGGTTGCCGTCTGTGTATGTAACCACCCATCCGGGGTTTTTGCGTGCGGGATGACTGGAATGCAGCGAGTTTACAGTTTGCTTTGACTCCGAAGCAGTCTTTTTGGTTATGCGGTAGGGGTTGATCCATGCGTGCAGTTCGATGCCGCGCTTATGGGCTTCGGTTATCCAGAAGGCCAGAGGATCGAATCCGCCGTCGGGAGCTTTGCCCTGTGTACCTGTAAGGTATTTGGACCATGGGAAGTATTTGGATTTGTAAAGGGCATCTGCAGTTGGTCTTACCTGCAGAAATACGGCGTTGAGTCCCGTATCCTTAGCATTATCCAGTATGGCGATCGCTTCGCTTTTCAGAACCTCCGGATCTGTAGTGGGCTTGGAGGGATAGTCGATATTTACGACAGTTGCCACCCACATTCCGCGCATTTCCTTACCGGCCTCGACCGATGTGTTTTTGCTGTCCTTTTTAGAAGCTGCGGAATTGGCGGCAAGGACAGGCAACGTTGAGAGAAAAGCCACACCAGTCATCACGTTATCAGCCTTTGACAGAGCGGCAATGCTGTCTGCATCTTTACTGCTGTCAGCTGCGGAACCGGCAGATGCCGGAACTGCAGTATTCTGTCCTGCGGCACATGCGTTGGCGGATACAAGTGTCAGTATCATCGTTACCATCATTATGATCGATATGGTTCTCTTCAGATAATTTTTCATCATTGGCTCCTTTGCAATTATTATGGTTATTTCGACATAATATTTCTACAAAAGTTCCCTTCAACCCTGTCCTGTTAACCATATTTTAAATATTTGTAATTGATAAGTAACATTGACACGTCATAAAGATTTTCTGATGATTTATATGACTTTACAGACCTATGGATTCCTTCCCGTGAAACCATGAAGTTCATCCGTGCTTCCATAGAATATTGCCTCCGAATGAAAATATTATTGCTGCGAATGCTGCATATTTATTTAGTAGTACATAATCAATAATGTTTCTATAGGCGGTGCATGTTTTGTCTGAAAAGGTAATCAATATTCTGCTGTATGTTTTTCTTGTCATAGCAGTTGGTTCATTTATATATATTACAGTGCTGCCTTCGGAAACGGCAGGTGCAGATGATGCCATTCATTCCAATGATGGTCCGGAATGCAGCTGTAGCGGCCATGAACGATCCGGTACGGCTTTGGATGATCCGGAAAATGAAGCAGCAGCAGTCAATTCCATTAAAGAAGAAACTGTGAATGGAGATACGGCCGATGACGGCATATTGAGGGAGGATGCCAGCTCCATACAGACACAGGAGGAAACCGGTGAGAAGAAACATGATATCAATCCCAGGGGATGGCATCTGTTTGTGGATCTTGATCAAAAAATCATGTATGTGTACAGGGACGGAGAGTTGGTCAAAAAGTACGGGGTTTCGGGAGGAAAACCAAGTTCTCCGTCGCCGCTGGGGACCTGGAGGATCATCAGCAAGGATACCTGGGGCGAAGGCTTCGGCGGAGCCTGGCTGGGATTCAACGTGCCATGGGGCCAGTATGGCATCCATGGCACCAAAGAACCATGGGCCATCGGCAGGAGCAATAACTCTAAGGGCTGCATCAGAATGAAGAATGAGGATGTCAGGGAGCTGTACAAACTTGTACCGTATAATACCCCTGTTACGATAATTTACGAAAACATACCCTTTTACCCCATGAGAGACGGAGATGTAGGGTCAGATGTGCTGGCTGTGGAAAAGGCGCTGAAAAAGCTGGGATATTATCACGGCAGTGAAGACGGGATATTCGGCAGTGCACTGAAGAAGGCAGTAATGGAATTCCAGAAGGATAATAAGCTGTATGTGACCGGCGTGGTAAATAACAGCACATACGAGCGGATAATGGAGCAGGAAAGGGAGTATGACCTGAAGCAAAAGCGGATAAAGGAAGAACAGGAGCAGGAACTCAGGCGGCTTGAGAATGAGCTTGAATAAATGCTTGCACAGCATGCGTATGAGACGTTTTTTTACCATTTCAAAGCATAAATTGTTAGAAAATTCTTGACTAATGACTGGTTTTGTTTTACCATTATATCTGTGTTATTTACACAAATACAGGAAAGGAGGCAGGAAGATGTCAGTTTTACTTAATAATATAAGATTCACATTCACAGCAGTACTTGCAGAAAAACTGAACAGCGTTGGAAAAATGGCATCCGGTAACCCTGCCTTGCCCGAAAGTATTGTGTGACGATTCTGACACTATTGACAGGAAGGCTGCGGTTATCTCCGCGGCCTTTAATTTTTCAGAGGCCGTTTTGCTGAGTCTGCGGCCTCTTTTCATTTTGTGATCGGATGTATTTTCGGACAGGGCTGTTATTGGGAAAAGAAGGCTCGGGTAATGCCGGGCTAAGGGGGAATTGATTTGAAACGATTACTGAAACTGATAGCAAAACGATGGTACACTTATTTATTGGGTTTTGTGGCTTTGCTGACATCCATCGCGCTCGACATGTACAACCCGCATTTTGTGGGAGAGATAATCGACAGAGTTGTGATGAATGGCGAGATGGCTTACCTCAGAACTGCTCTTCTGGCTCTCGCCGGGATAACGATAGGGCGTGCGATACTCGGATATACAAAGGAGTACAGCTTTGACATTTCCAGCTCCATGGTCATCGTGGATTTGCGCAAAGAGCTTTTTGACCACATTCAAAAGCTTTCTTTCTCGTTTTTTGATAAAAACAATACGGGAGAACTGATGTCCAGGATCAAGGAAGACACGGAAAACATAATGAATGCCATATGTTATGGTTTCATGATGTTTCTGGAGCAGATCATGTATTTTATCATTGCAACTGTGATCCTGCTTATTATCAACTGGAAGCTGGCGCTGGTAAGCCTGCTGATGATGCCGCTGATAGGCTTTGTTGTATTCAGGTTTGAGAGACAGGTCGGCATGAAGTATGAAAAAATCAGTGACCAGAGGGCGGTGCTCAACACCACCGCACAGGAGAATATAGCAGGGGTCAGGGTGGTTAAGGCTTTCAGCCGTGAGAAGCATGAGATCCAGAAGTTTTTAAAGCAGAATGAAGAGAATTACAGGATAAATTTCGATCTGGTCAGATCCATGGCCAGGTATAATCCTCCGATAGAATTTCTGTCCAATCTTGTTTCAGTACTAATAATTACATTCGGAGGCTATCTTGTAATAGGCGGGGATATGTCCCTCGGAACGCTGGTGGCTTTCAGCAACTATATAGGTATGCTGATATGGCCGATGCGCAGCATGGGCTGGCTTACAAATGTCATAGCCCAGTGTGCCGCATCCTTGAAGAAGATAGACAAGGTCTTCGAAGAGGAGCCTGATATAAAGAACTGCGGCGAACCCCAAATACCGCAAAAGCTGTGCGGACATGTGGAGTTCAGAAATGTGTGCTTTGATTTTGCCGGGTCAGAGGTTCTGGAGGATATCA
>ENA-OWOZ01001971-OWOZ01001971.1-bioreactor-metagenome-genome-assembly--contig:-NODE-1971-length-16717-cov-25.210397_pt1 | contig 16717 bp, 18 predicted proteins | sample MGYA00238140_ERZ651804 | MGnify/ENA primary metagenome ERZ651804 (study PRJEB26910, sample SAMN07631232) | bioreactor metagenome | isolation source: Switchgrass digestor | place: USA: Dartmouth... | reverse complement strand
GTCAACTACCCAACGACTAAAGTCGTGGGCTTGATAGCCCTATGTTGACCAGGCTAAGGTTTGAAACAGAACCTACGTTATCTATGTGAGTTAAGTGTAAAAAGTATAGATGAAGAAGGGGTATATAAACTGCCCCTTCTTTTTTTTGTCTTCAATTAACAAAAATCAAGGTCTATATATAATAACACTACAACATCTGAATATTCAGTTCATTTGTTAGGTATGCGTTTTTAAAACGCATTTTTTTATTTTTTAAGAAAGGAATGATGTTCTTGGAAATCAGATTAGCGGGAGTCATAAAGGAGTCAATCGTAGACGGTCCTGGAATCCGATATGTGATTTTCACGCAAGGATGTCCGCATCATTGCGTTGGGTGTCACAACCCGCAAACTCATGACTTCAATGGCGGGTATTTGACCAATATCCAAAATCTTATCAATCTTATCGACGAAGCACTTGAAGACCCTCTGATTCAAGGCATTACATTGAGCGGAGGAGAGCCGTTTATGCAGCCGCTTCCACTCATGGAGATAGTGAAGGCTGTAAAAGCAAAGGGCAAAGATGTAGTTGCATATAGCGGATTCACTTTTGAAGAAATAGTGAAAGCTGGCGACGACAAGCTGAAACTTCTCGAACTGTGCGATTACCTGATAGATGGTAAATTTGACATTAATAAGAAGAGCTTGGTTCTGCAGTTCAGAGGCAGCAGCAACCAGCGAATCATTGATGTCAAAAATTCGCTCGATTCTGGAGAAGTCGTAGAAGTAAGTTTCTGAATTAAAGGAAGGTGATAAAATGGGAAAACAATTAAAAGTTGTTTTTGACCGTGATGGGGTCTTAAACGAACTGAATCAAAAAGTGGCGGAAACGGTTGGTGTGTTGTATGACCTTTTCAAAACTTACAACATAACCGAAAATACGCACTTCTCGGAAGATGTGCGTACTGCGATTTATCGCTGCTACAAAGACCCGCAGATTTTTGCGGACGTGCCACCTGCAAAGGGGGTTGAGGAGATTGCACGTCTAAAGAATGACAAGCGGGTTTACCTTGTTGTACACTCCTTGTCCTATTCTGACGTAATAGCAAACGTTAAAAAGGAATGGGACAAGAAACACGGAATTGATTTCTTTGACGAGTATATGGACTGTTGTGGCGAGCAAAAAGAGATGAAAGACGCATTCATTCTTGTAGAAGACTGTATAGACAACATCCTCCGCTCACCCGCAAAGTACAAGATACTCATCAACCAGCCTTACAATCAGGGAGAAATTCCTGATAATACATTCCGTGTTGATGGCATCCCTGAGGCAATAAAAATCATCGAGGAACTCATTAAAAAGGTTCCCGAAAACTAATTGCTTTACCAATAGACTCGCAAGGTTTTTACTTTGTGAGTCTAAATTTTTTGTCAAAAGCATAACTGAAACCTGTATGAATCCCTTGAAATAATGAATAATACTTGACAAAAAGGAAAAAACGTGGTATAATGAAAACAACAAAAGAGATAAAAAAACATTAAATATTATATAAAAAGGAGATTATAGAAATGGCAGATAAGGAAAATAATTATGGTCCTTCCCATCAGATACATCTATATCAAACCAACAAAAAGCTGTTGGAATTCACCAACAAAATGGTTGTTGCTGATGTAGATGAGTATGCTCACATTCATTCTCATGGTAAAGGAAGCATTCCGTCAAGAATCGGACTCCAGTTGCAGGACTACTCCGCAGGAACAGGAGAAGCGAATGTAAAGGTTTTTGCAAATCTTTCCCCTTCTGATATTTCATATCTTCTTATGCTGATGAAGAGGGGAGACAAGGAAGTCATGTTCTCGCAGCAGAAAATCATTGCTGTGAAGAAGGACAAGGACGGGCGTGCTCCTGTAACAAAACTCGAAATTGGGAGAGCAGATAAAGACAGGAACGGCAATGAGCGGAAACTTAAGTGGTTTGTCAAAATCACAAACGGAAGCGGTATTCCGATGGAAACTGCTACAGGCGGAATACAGTGCAAGCAAGGTTCGTTTACAAGGGAGAAAGAAGCATACATAAACTTGAGCGACGAAGATATGTACAAAGCTCTTTTCGAAGTAGATAACTTTATACGGCTGTGGGAAATGGCAAATGCGATACCTGTTATAAAGGCTGCACAGCAAAAGATTGCTGAAGTTTATCAAAGCAAGAAGTCGTAAAGCCAGTCAATCTAAAATCCCCGTCTCATAATTATATATGGACGGGGATTTGAATTTAAGAAGGAGGAAAATTTATCGTAAATAAGCAAGAAGACTCCCACCTCTTCAGGTGGGAGATGAATTGCGAACATAGTCTTTTAACAAAGGTATTCCCAGAGCAATACAAGTTGCGAGGGATAATGGGTGTTTGAACCACCCTTTGAGAATAAGGGCAGTGTAATCTGCCAAACTTCTCAAGAATCTCCACCTTCTGTAAGGTGGAGAGGTTCAATGAATTATACTGTACAATTTATGGTCAGAGCTGCAGCCGTTGTGAAAGCTGATTCGGAAGAAGAAGCAAAGGAAAAGTTGAGCAAAATGCCGTTATCGGAAATTTTCGAAACGCTTCCGTTCTGTATGTCAAATACAGATACTTTCGAAATAGAATCTGTATCAAAATATGAAGAAGAAAAAAGTTAAAAGCTAAATAAAAGAGGCGTTCCGAAATCGGGCGTCTCTTTTTTAGTGAAAAAATATAGGCACTCTTCCTTGAAAGTGCCTTGGATAGCCTTCTTATGGGAACGGCTTACATTGACAAAACTGCAAATTGGTGATAAAATATACAGGAAAATATATTGGGAGGCTCAAATATTTAATGGCGAAAAAAGCTACATACGATAACGAAAGTATTGAAATACTCAAAGGAGCAGACAGAGTCAGGCTCAGACCAGCCGTAATTTTTGGCTCTGATGGGCTTGAAGGTTGTGAACACACAATTTTTGAGATAGTTTCCAATAGTATAGATGAAGCAAAAGAAGGGTATGGAACAAGAATTGAAGTAAAATATTTCAAAGATAAATCTATCGAAGTAAAAGATTACGGTCGAGGCATCCCGCTTGATTATAACGAAAAAGAAAAAAGAATGAATTGGGAACTTGTCTTTTGCGAACTTTATGCAGGCGGGAAATTCAAGAAAGGCAGAAATGAAACGTATGAATATAGCCTTGGATTGAACGGACTCGGTGCCTGTGCTACGCAATATGCTGCTGAATATATGGATGTGGAAGTCGTCCGTGATGGTTATAAATACAATCTTCATTTTGAAAAAGGAGAAAATATTGGCGGGCTGAAAAAGGTTCCCACAAAGGCAACACAGACCTATACCATCATCAAGTGGAGACCAGACATTGAAGTTTTTACAGATATAAACGTCCCTCTCGAATATTTCACCAATATGCTTAAAAAGCAGGCTGTGGTAAATAAAGGTCTTACATTGGATTTGACCTACGAAATGGATGATGGGAACAGTTATCAAGAAACATATTACTATGAAAATGGGATAGTCGACTATATTAAAGAAGTAAGCGATGAAAAAGAATTTTCTCCTGTAATCTGCTTTAGTGGAGAATCTTCAGGGAGAGACAGAGAAGATAAGCCTGAATATTTTTTGAAAATGGAAGTGGCGTTGTGCTTCAATAATGAAAATACTTTGATTGAGTACTTCCACAATTCTTCATGGCTTGAGCACGGTGGTTCTCCAGAAAAGGCGTTGAAGAATGGATTGACGGCAGCAATTGATGATTATATAAAGCAAAATAATAAGTATCAAAGAGGAGAAGCAAAAATCACGTTTCAGGACATTGAGGACAGTTTAATTGCCGTTGTAAATACATTCTCGACTGAGACGAGCTATGAGAATCAGACTAAAAAGGCTATAAACAACAAATTCATTCAGGACGCTCTCACGGAATTTATTAAGCACAATGTTGAAATATACCTTACAGAAAACAGGGCAGAAGCAATTAAAATTGCAGACCAAGTCCTCTTGAATAAAAGAAGCAGGGAGTCTGCAGAAAAAGCCCGCATAAATATTAAAAAGAAGCTAAGTGGAAACACTGACGCTATGAACCGTGTTGAAAAGTTTGTCGATTGCAGGACAAAAGACGTAAACATAAGAGAACTCTATATCGTCGAAGGCGATTCCGCTCTTGGCTCCTGTAAGCTTGGCAGAGATGCCGAATTCCAGGCAATCATGCCTGTACGTGGTAAAATCCTCAACTGCTTAAAAACAGATTTTGACAGGATTTTGAAATCGGATGTTATAGTAGACCTTGTCAAAGTCCTCGGATGTGGCATCGAAATAAAAAATAAGCACAATAAAAACCTCAATAATTTTAATATAAATGACCTCAGATGGAGCAAGGTCATCATCTGTACTGATGCTGATGTAGACGGATACCAAATAAGAACACTTATTCTGGCAATGTTCTACAGGCTTATGCCCAGTCTTATCAAGAACGGAAAGGTCTTTATTGCGGAATCACCATTGTATGAAATCATCGTCGGTGACAAATCGTACTTTGCATTCAACGAGCAAGAGAAAAACGATATTCTGAAAAAGCTCAAAAATAAGAAGTATGTAATTCAGCGTTCAAAAGGTCTTGGTGAGAATAATCCAGATATGATGTGGGAAACCACAATGAATCCTGCAACAAGACGGCTTATTCAAGTAACGCCTGAAGATGAGGAAATAACACGGGAAGTTTTTGATTTGCTTCTTGGTGATAACCTGCAAGGTCGAAAAGAGTATATTGCTGAAAATGGTTCACAGTACCTAAATGAAATTGAAGTTGTATGAAAAAAAATATAAAAAAACATTCGTCCCGCCTCGACGCTTTAGCACAGATGGCGGGATGAATGTTTAAGGGACACTAAATAGTTGTCAGTTGGTCTGTTTTGAAATTGTTGTGTAAGTTTGGTGTCTAAATTTGTTTTTCAGTTTACTTTCGGCTTTGAAATATCCGTTCTATGACACAAAGGGAGTGTCGATGTATCTTCTTCAAATGTTCTTGCCCTATTTTCCGATTCTGCTGAAAAAAATTCGAATAGTAACAAAAGGAAACAGTCAAAAAAATTGCCAAAAAGAAGCGGCTATTGGCTGCAGCAAACGGCTGTTATTTTGCATCCAGTATTTGGACAGAAGCAGATGATTTCTTTGAAAAATAAATCAAAAATGAAGGTAAGGAATAATTAAACCAATAAAATAGATATTAAAAAATCAATCCATAATAGGGTAAAGGTTTTGGGAAGACCTTAAAATTGACAAAAAGATAAATTTGCGGTATAATAACAATCGGTTTTATAAGGGGGGGTGGTGTCAAAATGAGAGAAATAGATGATTTCTATGCTATTTACAATAGCATATATTTCAGACATTTCTCTTTCTTTGATGCAGGCCAAAAATCCATAATGCAGTTCACCGTATTTTTGCATGATATATACACTGAAGAAAGCAATTATGATTTCATCGTCCTCAACGGAGCCATATTTTCACAAAACCTGCAAAATGACTTATTTGACAGCAGGAATAGAACAGGTGCACTGCCAGAGTTGTCAGACACGCAAAAGAAATTCGTTTCTTTTATGAAAAAATTATTGTGGCAAAAACCAAGGATTTATAGTACATATAAATGGTTGTTGTATATATCACTGATAATGTATTATAAGAGATACTTGCAAGATTCAAAAGAAAAAATGCATGATTTTGTAATAGCTCAGGTTGGTGACAGTTTTGATGAGAATCTGCTTAATCATGCTCTCAGGTCAATAAATGCTTTATTTTTTTAAAGGAGTGTAGTATGGTCGATAAGGTATACTTATATTGTGACGGCGGATGCAGGGGAAATCAGGAAAAGAATAATGTTGGAGGATGGGGTGTACTTCTTCAATATAAAGAGCATGAGAAAGAATTGTATGGCGGTGCAATTAACACCACGAATAACAAAATGGAATTAACAAGTGTCATTGAAGGGCTGAAAGCAATAAAGAATAAGAAAATCCCCGTTGTCGTCGTAATGGATAGTCAATATGTAATAAAAGGCATAACTGAATGGGTCCGTAATTGGGTCAAAAACAATTGGAGGACAATTCAGAAAAAGCCCGTAGAAAATAAAGAGCTGTGGCAGGAACTGCTTGATTTGAAAAGCCAATTTGCAAATATCGAATTTCAGCAAGTCCGTGGTCACGCTGGACACCCTGGTAATGAAAGAGCGGACAAGCTTGCTAATAAAGCGATGGACGAAATAGAAAGAGCACAATAATTTACATGGAGGATTAACTTAAATGGCTGGCAGAAAACCTAAAACTCAATCAAAAGCTGAAGAGATAAAAAAGGCACAGGCACATGGAGTAATCGAAAAACAACCAATAACCCATACCCTTAAAACAAACTATATGCCTTATGCTATGAGTGTAATCGTTTCAAGAGCGATACCCGAAATCGACGGGTTAAAGCCTGCTCATAGAAAGCTTCTCTATACAATGTATAAGATGGGATTACTGACAGGGCAGAGAACCAAATCCGCTAATATCGTTGGACAAACAATGAAGCTGAATCCCCATGGTGATGCGGCTATCTATGAGACGATGGTTCGTCTTACTAAATCAAATGAAGCACTGTTGCACCCGCTTATTGATTCGAAAGGTAACTTTGGTAAACAATATTCAAGAGATATGGCTTTTGCCGCTCCCAGATATACCGAAGCAAAGCTCGATGCAATTTGTGCTGAATTTTTTAAGGACATTGACAAGAATGTCGTTGATTTTGTAGACAACTATGACAATACCATGAAGGAACCTGCTCTTCTTCCTACTACATTTCCAAATATCCTTGTAAATCCTAATCAGGGTATTGCGGTCGGAATGGCGAGCACCATTTGCAGTTTTAATCTTGCAGAGATTTGTGAGGCTACCGCTCAGATTCTTAAAGGTAAAAATGTCAATTTGATTGATATTGTTCCTGCTCCAGATTTTTCAACTGGCGGTGAAATTCTTTACAACAAAGCTGAAATGGAGCAGATATATAAAAATGGTAGAGGCTCATTCAAAGTACGCGCAAAATATAATTTTGATAAAAAAAATAATTGCATCGAAATAACTGAAATCCCTTACACAACAACAAGCGAAGCCATAATTGAAAAAGTCGTCGAGCTTATGCGTAGCGGGAAGGTTAAAGAAATCAGCGATATCAGAGATGAAACTGATTTAAACGGTCTGAAAATAACCATTGACCTGAAAAGGGGAAGCGACCCCGACTTGTTGATGCAAAAGCTTTACAAGTTGACTTCACTTGAAGATGCTTTCAACTGCAATTTCAATGTTCTTATTAAAGGGCATCCAGAAATCCTTAGCTTAAGAGAAATAATCGATGAATGGATATCTTTCAGGATAGAATGCGTCAAAAGAGGCACTTTGTACGATATTGAAAAGAAAAAGGATAAATTGCATTTGCTTGAAGGCTTGCAAAAAATACTGCTCAATATCGACAAGGCTATCAAAATCATACGGAACAGCGAAACGGATGACCTCGTTATAGAAAACCTGATGAAAGGTTTTAAAATCGATAAGATACAGGCTGAATATATTGCAGAAATAAAGCTGAGAAACCTGAATAAAGATTATATCATTCAAAGAACAAAGGAAATAGAAAAGCTCGCTGCTGAAATCGAAGAGTTGACTAAGTTTGTTAATGATGAAAAGAAAATCAAGAACTTTATCGCATCAGATTTGCATAGGATAAGCAAGAAGTATGGGCAGCCGAGGAAAACCACATATATCGACCAGGAAAATGTTGCGATTATAAACGAAGAGGATATGATAGAAGACTATCCTTGTAAGTTTATCTTGCTTGATAGTAACTATCTCAAAAAACTCCCGATGAATAGCAGAGCACAGTTAGCAGAGCTAAAATTCAAAGATGAAGATGACTTTGTTTTGCAGGAAGTGGAGTGCACCAACAAGTCAGACATCTTGTTCTTTACCAATAAGGGTAATGTGTATAAGGCAAAGGTGTATGACATCCAGGAAACAAAATCTTCTGCCATAGGAGAATATCTGCCAAATATGCTGCAGGCAGAAAACGATGAAAAGATTTTGTTTATCTGTTGCACAAAAGATTATTCGGGAAAAATACTTCTGTTCTTCGAAAATGGAAAGGCTACAAAAGTTCCGCTTTCCGCTTATGAAACAAAAGGTAACAGAAGAAAGCTTATAAATGCGATTTCCACGACGTCTCCTCTTGTAAAAGCATTCCATGTAAATGAAGAAGTTGAAATTGTAGTCGAAATGTCGAATGGCAAAAAGGTAACACTAAATTCGACAGATATAACAGAAAAGAAAACGAAGAATAGTCAGGGAGTAAAAGCAATTGCAATTAGAAAAAAGACGTTTATAAGAAACATATTTATTAAAATGGGGGGATGAATATGTTTTCTATAGATAAAAAACTTGCTCAAATGAGACAAAAAGTTATGTGTATAAAGGGGCAGCACGACTGGAAAGGTTGTAAATGCTCCTGTTGCGGTACGACAAGAGATGAAGAGCATGACTGGAATGGGTGTGTATGCACAATATGTGGGAAAAAGAGAGACGAAGGGCATATATGGAATGGTTGTATATGCACTGTTTGCGGAAAGATAAGAAGCGAAGGTCATGTTTGGGCTTGCTGCTATTGTGAGGTTTGTGGTAAAGCAAGGACAGTAGAAGACGGGTTAAGTTATTATTCTGAAAAACCCGCTTGTGCTGGGTGCGATTGCAAGGCAGGTACGCCTGAAGAACTGTTTGCTGCGTTTGGAGCAACCAATGAAGTTGGGGAAGTTGAAATGGAGGGGGAAATATGTCCTCTTACCACCGTTAGATGTTCAGTATGCAAGAGAATCGTTATTTCAAGCAATATAACGACTTGTTCGAGAAATTATAGGAGGTGAACCATATCACAAACAAATATAACCTGACCGTCTCCAAAATTAAAAAACTCAAAATCGGCGACAGAAGTAAAATAAACAGAAAAAACGGGTTTTGGAGAAACGATGTTATAAAAGCATGGTGCATTTCTAAATCAGTTGGGCAAGAAGATTTAAAAAATTCTTTTTGGCTCGGGTTCTACGACGAAGACGCCCCTGCGTATGCAGGAAAGTTTCGAATCTCTGTGGATTCCTATGATGGAATGTGTAATTACATCTTCAATCAATTCTTTCAGGAAAAAGATATCGAATGTCCAGAAGACTTAAAAATCCAAAAAATGCTACTGGATGAAGTCACGAGACTCATTGACGAGGGTATCTTGGTTATTCAAAAATAAAAGGGAGAATAAATTATGAAAAAAACTATTTCAGTACTGATGGCAATAATGCTCATTTTTTCGCTTTCTGCGTGTTCAGAAAAGCCTTTAGCGAAAATCGGCGATAAAACAGTGACAGAAAAAGATGTACAAGCTGAATTTGAAGCGGCACAAAAACAGGTATTGGAGAACTATGCGTATTACTACCTCATTGACAAGTTCTACGAAGATACTCCAGTAACAGATGCTGAACTAAAGGAAAGGATAAATTCTATTAAAGAACAATATTCAGACCAATGGGATGAATATCTTGCATATTTCGGTTACAGCGATGAAAGGGATTTTGAAAGAGCTACCAGGCTTGATATGCAAAGGGAGAAGAAAATTGAAGAGCTGGCAGCTTCAATAGATATTGATGACTCATATTTGGAAGATATGTATAATGCAAACCCTTCGTACTATCAGTACACAGACTTGGATGCTATATTTTTCGATGATAAAGAAACCAAAGATAAGGCATGGGAGCTAATTCAAAAGGGTGCTACTCTTGAAGAAGCAGCTCAGGAACTTGGTCTTGAAGTGAGTAAAAACGAAAAGGCACCTATATACTATACTGAATTTGAAAAGACTTTAGACCAGTATAATGAGGGCGACATTATCAAGACAAACGATGATTCATCAGCGTACATTATCGTAAAAATAAACAAGAATTACATCAGTTTTGATGATGTTAAGGACGTCGTAAAAGAAGACTGCATAGAAAGTGCAGCAGCAAGTGAACTTGACCAGAAAATAGAAGAGTTTTTCAAGTCTCAGACAGTTGAAATACAGGGCAAAAGCGTTGATGCAACTACACTAATAATCGGAACATCAAACTGAAATATAGGCGTTGAAAGCGATTACACGGAAGCAATCGAATCATTCAATGCACTGATGAAAAAATATCCTGACCATCCAGATTATCAAAATGTAGATAAAAATACTGGATTCAACGAGACTATGAAATATGTATACAAAAAAATAAATACAAATAAATGATAACTACTTTCGCTGACAAATGTTGGAGGAGTCTATGGGCAAAATCTTTATAATCGCTGATACGCATTTTGGAGACGAATCAATAAACGTAATTAGAAGTTATGGAAAATCTCAGAAAAGCATACCCTACGGGAACAAGATTGGAACTCCTCTCCCTAAATGATGAAATTTATAGCCACATACTGAAGCCTGGGAATAAGGGAACTGTAATGTTAGTAGATGACACTGGGATTATTCATGTTAAATGGGACTTTGGACGTGCTTTCGGCATTTGCCATGGAACATATGAGTGCCGAAAAATAGACTAATAAACAGAGGGACACCCAAATATAGGGTGTCCTTTTATGTATTGTTGACAAAACAGCAAAAGTGATATATAATAATATTTGTAAAGTAGAGTCCTCCATCACTGGGGGATTTTAACAATTGAAATATTGACAAAAGTGCAATTATGTGGTACTATCAAGCTACAAAATGCGGATATAATAATACATAAGGAGGAAAACAATGTCAACATATGCAGCATACGCAGTAGCGGTAAGCAGACTCAAGAACTTCTATCAGCAGATGTTATATGAAAGTCCGCTGTCGCCATTTTATGACCCTGATTATTCAATATATGATGAAAAAGACAATACCTTTGAGCTTGAAGCAAGAATTACAGCACGTTACTTGACTGGCCCCGAAAAGGCAATATCATCTGTAAGAGAAATCCCCAAATACCTTGAAGAAAATGCAAAGGTCAGGTCACTTTTCGCCGAAATCACAGCAGATGACCTGTGGGACGAGCTTGATACTGGAGCAATCGATATACTCGAAAGCACTGAAGCGGAAATAGATGATTTGGATTATGATGATACTCCATACATTGAAACTCGGCATGATTTTGGCAGCTTTGGGGAATTCCTTGAGTTCAAGAGAAAAGAAAGGTCTTTAACGGCAACGGCAGTTTCAGATGCAATAGGAGTTTCACGTAGGTATTATTCCGATGTCGAAAAAGGGGCAAGGCTTCCTTTTGATAAGAAAAACCTGACATTGCTGGCGGAAGTATTGAATTTTAATGAGCTTGAAAGAGAAGAGATGTACGACTTAGCCGCAAAGGAAAGGAATGAAACTCCGCTTGACGTAGCTTGCTATCTTGAATCCCATGAGTACATGTACGAATTCATCCGTCGCATAAAGAAAGCTGATATCAGCAGAAGAAGGCTTTTCTCTTTCTTACATAGAGTCGAAAGGAAGCCTGAAAAAATAAGATAAAAAGATAATTTTTAAAGAGTCGCTAACAGCGACTTTTTCTTTTTTTGTGGATTTAACGTTTTCTTTTGAATTAAATATAATCATAGTATAAGTTCATATGCCAAAATTGACAAAACGGAAAATATGATATATAATACTTGCACAATGCATTGTGTGGGAGGAAACGCAAATGGACAATAACAAGGATTTACAGGATGTGGATGGGAAAGTCCTCAGGCAAAAAGCAATGACTTTTTTCTATTTGGCAATTGGCGTGCTTGTAATGTTTGTCATCATTTATTGCATATTTGCTTTCTCGTATAAAAACCCGCAAGCCTCGATTATTGCAAGTGGTTTGTTTGTGACATTATATTTTGCGTATCAAGGATACCACCTGCTGGATATTTGCAATAAAAATCAATATGAAGTTGAAAAATATATATGCTCAGCCATAGAAAAAACTGGGTATAGGAGACAAAACAGGAAAGTAATATTCCTAAGAGATAAAGATAAAGAGACCTTTGTCTATAATACGAATAAAAACATGTCTTTTATCGAAGGAATGGAATACGATATTTATTTCAAAAAATCAGAATATAAAACATCAAATAACGTATTAGCGATTTCTTTGTCAAATACACAAGAGAATTACGCACCTCACAAAGAAAGCAATAACAAATAGTTTACGGGAGGTGTAAACGGTGTTTGAATGGCTCATCAAAACAATGTTCAAATGGGGCATTAATGCTGCTGAATGGTTTATCGACCAAGTCGTAGGAACATTTGGTTTTGACCTGATTGATTTTACGAATAATCTGCCGCTTACAAGGTTGTCTTACCCAATATTCCAGTCGATGGCGGTTGGAATGGTTATGCTGTTTCTCCTTTGGCAATGTCTAAAAGCATTTGGAGCTCCAATTGGTATTGAATCCGATGACCCTATCAGGGTGTTTTTTAAGTCTGCACTTGCTATGTTTTGCATTTACCATGCACAAGAACTTTTCAATTTAGGTTTCATGATTTTAAGACCAATTTATGATAATTTTTTAAACATAGATGCAACTGCTGTTACAAATACAGGTGAAATTAAAGCAGTAGATGCTCTATCGGCCATAACTGATACAACAACTGGTCTTTTATCAGGTGACTTGGATTTAGCTACGCTTATTGTGTATGGTGTATTGTTCCTGATAATTCTATATTATGTTATCAAGATGGTTCTAGAGATAACTGAAAGATATATTCTTATGGGAATTTTGGCAGTAACTTCACCGCTTGGATTTGCAACAATGACCACAAAATCAACTTCGAACATTTTTTCCGCCTGGTTGAGAATGGTCATGGGACAATTTGTTACATATTTGCTTAATATATGGGTTTTGAAAATGTTCCTCAACGGTTTTGCCAATATGGAATCCCTTAAAAACTTGGATGGTTCGGGTATAGTAAATCTCATTTTTATGTGGGCATTCCTAAAAGTTGCTCAAAGGCTTGACACATACCTTGGTAAACTCGGAATTGAAGTAGGTAATGTTGGTGGGTCTCTTGTGGAAGAAATGGTTGTTGCCCGAATGGGAATAGGCTTACTCACTGGAAAAGGCAACGGAGGCGGTGGCCTTATTGGAGCCCTGAAAGGTAAAAGCAGCGGTGGAGGACTCGCTTCTGCATTGAAATCGGCAACTGGAGGCGGAGCTGCTGCTGCAACAGTAGTTGGTGAAGCGGCTGCAGCAACTGGACTTTTTGGCAAGGTAGCGAACTTTGCGAAGAGTACATATAATAAATCGCCAATGCATGCGGCAGGCAAGATAGGAAGAGGTGTATTAAGCTATTACGGAAAAGGAGGAGAAGGGCGTCAAGCATTTACAGATGCCAAAGCCAGAGCAAAAGCAAACGGAAATGGCAAAACTCTAAGTACCATAAAAGGGGCTCGTTCCGCAGCGTGGTCAGGATTTAAAGAAGCAATAGGATATAATGCGTATGAGAAAGCTAAATACTATGGCGGAGTAGGCAAAAATATAGCTGAAAAGATGAATGCTGGAGTCCCGAAAGAAGAAGCATCGGTAAGTGGGCTTGAACGTGATTTACTCCAAAATCCAGCAGTAGCAAGCAGTACATTAAATAACTTACAACAACCTACGACGGGAAGACCTGCAGAAAGTGTGATAAAAGGCTTCGTACAAGATGAATTTAATAAGGGTAAAGAAAACGTGGGCTATCTTGATGCAAATATGATTAATGGCAGCGGTCACTTCCATGGTCAATTTAATGCTGAATTGTTCAACGGCGGAGCAAAATGGACACTTGACGAGCCCATAATGGATGGTAGTGGCGAACAAATAGCAACAACAAATTATGAAGGATATTTTGCAATTGAAGGAAACAATAATGCGATGAAGCAAGTTGAAAATATGAAGAGCAAAAATCCTGATTGTGCTTATGGTGTCATTGATAAAGGTCAATACAAGATTCATTATGCGTCAATAAGAAAAGAAACCCCTATAAATAAGTTCCAACAGAAAAATAAGACCTAAAGCCCAAAATGCTTGAAATGTATACACTAATAGAAAGGAGAGCGTTGTTAAGACGCAAGAAAAACTATGAGTAATGTAATGGAAAAAGTAAGACAAGAGATGGAGAAAGTCGGGATAATTACTATGCAGGACGAAAACCCGAATAAGCTTTTCCTCGCATTTGATATGGGTGGAACCCAGTTTGGTATGATGCTGCAATATAATGAAGATGCAGAAATGATGCTTATTATGAGTGAAATACCCGTCGATTTTGTTGTAGAAAAAGAAGAAAGTGCATTCCTGGCTTCAGCTTATATCAACAGGACTCTTAATTGCGGGTCAGCAACTTACCTGCCAGACATAAACAGAATGGTTTTCAAATTCTATGTTCACATGACAGAAGAATATCTTGACCTCAAAATGTTCTTCGATTGCTATTATGAAGCCATCGACCTTGTAAGAAGGTATTATCCCGTTATTGACTTGCTTGATAAGGGAGCAATTTTGCCAAGCGAAGTCGTTGAAATGGAGAAAGAAAATTTTGCTGAATAACATATATCCAAAGGGCAAGGCAACTTGCCCTTTAGTATTGACAAAAGTACAACTGGTTATGGCGGCACTCCGATTGAACCAAATGTCTTTACCAATATCATATAGTGTTTTGTCCTAAATATAGAAGGAAAGTATTGGTTGGTAATATTGAAAAAGATTTAAGACAAATATTTTATGATATTGCAAAAGAAAAGAATGTTGAAATAAAAGCATTAGAAATAATGCCCGACCATGTTCATATGTTTATAAGTTTTGACCCACGACAACCACTGCATGAATTAATAAGATATTTTAAAGGAACAAGTAGTAGGATATTAAGAAATAAATATCCAGAGTTAAGAAGTAGAATACCTTCTCTTTGGACACGAAGTTATTTTTGTTGCACTATAGGATATATTTCAGAAGAAACAATACAAAAATATATAGAAAATCAAAAAAACGTATAGAAAGGTGGTGAATATTTATGAGTCGATATTGTGTAACATTTCCATTAATAACTGAAAAGTATCAAGAAACTATTTTAAATAAGCGTTTTGAAATTAGCAGACAATTATACAATGCTGTATTATCTAAAGCATATAAACGTTATAAATCTATGATTGAAACTAAAAAATATAGACAGTTAAAGGAGCAAATTAATAATGCAAATGAAAAAGAGAAGAAACTATTATATAAGCAATTAAATGAAATGTATAAGCAATATAGGCTCAATGAATATTCACTACATGAAGATATACAAGAAATGCAACATCATTTCTCGGAAAATATAGATAGTTTCACAGCACAAAAAATAGCAACAAGAGTATGGAGTGCATTTGAAGATTTATTGTTTGGAGATGGTGAAATAGTACACTTCAAAAAATATGAAGAATTAGATTCTCTTGAAGGTAAAAGCAATAAAACAGGCATAAGATTTAAAGATGGTTTTCTTATATGGAATGGGTTAAAAATACCTGTAAAAATAGATTATAATAATCCTTATGAGTACCAAGCACTAAAAGATGAAATATGCTATTGTAGAATTAAACGTAGATTTATAAAAGGTAAATACAAATATTATCTTCAAATAGTATTCAAAGGTGTACCTCCTATGAAGATAAATAAAGATGGTGAGGTTAAAAGACATATAGGAAATGGTACGGTGGGGTTAGATATTGGTACTCAAACAATAGCAATAGTATCAAATGTAGATGTAAAATTATTAGAATTAGCCGATAGAGTAAATAATATTGAAAAAGAAAAGCGTAGAATTTTGAGGTATATGGATAGAAGCAGACGTGCTAATAATCCTGATAATTTTAATGAAGATGGTACAATAAAAAAAGGTAAACTTAAATGGGTCAAATCTAATAGATATATTAAAGCACAGAACAAACTAAGAGAATTATATAGAAAACAAGCAGACGTAAGAGAATATCAACACCAATTATTAAGTAATTATATATTATCTCTCGGTAATAAGATAAAAGTTGAAGAAATGAATTTTAAAGGATTGCAGAAACGAAGCAAGAAAACTGAAAAGAATGATAAAGGTAAATTTAAACGTAAGAAACGGTTTGGTAAAAGTTTAGCCAATAAAGCACCAGCAAAATTATTAACCATACTAGACAATAAATTAAAATATTTTGGTGAAAAACTTATAAAAGTTAATACTAAAGAAGTAAAAGCAAGCCAATATAATCATTTGAATTGCAGATATAATAAGAAAAAATTAAGTCAACGTTGGAATGATTTAAACGGCATTAAAATACAAAGGGATTTATATAGTGCATTTTTAATACAGCACGTTAACGATGATTTATGCAATATTAATCAAGAAGAATGTAAACGAGATTTTGAGAGGTTTAAAATACTACATGATAAAGAAATTGAAAGATTAAATAATAGTGAAGTAAGGCAAGCATTAAAGAATGTAATATGAGTTTATATAATGGGTTTTGAAACGAGCCTAAACTACCGTTAATTTGTTCGTAGGAACAATTGGTAGTAAAAGTCTAACGGAAACCAATTAGTGGCACTATACTTTCGGGTTAGTGCAGAAGTTGGAAAGTACGTTAGAACCTGCTGGCTTTAGCCACGCAGAGTTTCAG
>ENA-OWOZ01001965-OWOZ01001965.1-bioreactor-metagenome-genome-assembly--contig:-NODE-1965-length-16758-cov-9.817397_pt1 | contig 16758 bp, 15 predicted proteins | sample MGYA00238140_ERZ651804 | MGnify/ENA primary metagenome ERZ651804 (study PRJEB26910, sample SAMN07631232) | bioreactor metagenome | isolation source: Switchgrass digestor | place: USA: Dartmouth... | reverse complement strand
TCAGTATGCCACCAGCGTTATGGTGCAGTGGATTTGGCGTTCGGCTGTACGTGACGGCAAGGACATCTGGGTGTATATCCCTAGCAGCAGGATGCGCAACTTGCTGAAGCAGTGGATCGATAAGGTGAGTGCTCATTCATAGTATAAGTACTGTGCTCTCTTATGGATTACGGCCTGGATGAAAGCATTTTCAGGCCATAATCCATCGCTCTTTGCTAATGGTGGCGTTGTTTACTATACTGGCCCCGCTGTGGTACACGGAAGCAACACAAATCCTGAGCTCGTCTTTCATGCAAGGGACGCAAGTAAGCTATATCGCTTGGTTCACGAGTCGGATGATCTTGCTAATACCATGTTCGGCAATATGAAAGACCTCTTTTATAAAGGGTTGAATGGCATGCTGAGTCAGATGCCTTGGAAAGAAACTTCCAGTACTACTGCTCAAGATAACCGTGTCTATATTGGTAATGTTGAGCTCAACGAACATGATAGTGCCGATCTTCTGGCAGTCCTGCGGAATGTATCGCTGGCTTATAAACCTTGGTAAGCTTTAACGGCGACAAAGTGTCCCTTATTATCACATTTTTTCAATAGGGACATTTTGTCCCTATTTGAAAACCCTAAACTAAAGGGATATTTCGTCCCTTTAGATAAGCTAAAGCTCAAGGGTTTTCACGACTATAAAAGCCCAAAATACTTTTCAAAAAAGTCCATGAGCTTAGTAATAATGCTCTGCTTCTTTTTCGCTCTTGCACCTCCAAACCGGGAAACGGGTGGCATAATCTTATCAAAAGCTGTGCCGGTCGTTTTCAGCACGCCATCCCGCAAGGCGTTGTCGATAAACCGCTTGGTTTCTTCCGGCTTCAGTTTTTCCTCTTCAATGATCGACGCAAGATCTTCTTCTTTCCTCTCATGCAGGAAGCTGCGCCATTCCTCATCGATTTCTGTCGAAGCATTGACCTGCTCAATAAAGCGCTCAATCAGTTCTTTCTTGCTGCGGAGCTCGATGCTGGATTGGATAGCCTTATTGATAGTCGTCAGGATTTCCTTATCCTTGCAGTTAGACTCCTGGTACTTTGCGACAAGCATCAGGATGTAGTCAATGTTTACTTCGATTTGCCTGACCAGTTCAATCTCAAAGACGATATCATCGTTGATAATTTCCTTGTTGCTATCCACTCCCTTTCGGTACTCCTGATAAAAGTCGATGTAAATACTCTGGTAGTCCTGAAAATCTCGTTCGGAAAGGATCTCCTTCCCATTGAAGTCGTCAAACGACGACAGGATGTTTCTCATCCGTAGGATAGTAAGCCAGTAGAATACATACCGATATAAAGCTTTGCTTTTATCCACTTGCAGATTACAGCATGCCTGATTTGTTGTTAAAGGTATTTTGTTTATGGCAACTTTTGCCGCCGTTGCACCTACATTGCAACAATAACAGAATTTGAGGGAACATATTTTGCAGAAGAGTTCTTTAAACCTTCTTCGGTGATTTTAATTTCTGTATCATAAATTTCATTCCAGTTAATTTCTTGCGTTCGTAGCCATGGAATACTACCTCCATAATAATCGTTTCGAGAAGTTTTTGGTGTACCGCCAGAAGAAACTTCTATGCAGATATCCTCTATCCTTGCAAACTCAACACCATCAGGGCAATACTCATCAATCAACTGATCCAACCTGCTCATTTTCTTCCTCTATCTCCGCAATGATTTTGTCGATTTCTTCTCTCAACGCTTGTTCCCGAGCAACAATGCGCTCTATCTCAGCGTTCAGCGCGATAATGTCAATCTTCTCTCTTGTATCTTCCTTTTCCACATAGTTGGAAACAGAGAGGTTATAATCCTTTTCGGCGATTTCATCGTTCCGGACGAGCCTTGCAAAGTGCTCTATGTCCTTTCTGGCAATGTACGCGTTCAGGATTTTATCGATGTTCTCTGGAGTCAGTTTGTTGCTGTTGGTTACCTTTACACACTCCTTGGAAGCATCTATTAGTAAAGTGCGGTTATCAGCTTTTGACTTTTTCAAAACCATAATGCAAGTTGCAATGCTGGTCCCATAAAACAGATTTTCGGGCAGCTGTATAATGCAATCGATAAAGTTATTGTCTATCAGATACTTCCTGATTTTCTGCTCTGCACCGCCTCGATACAGTATGCCGGGGAAACAGACAATGGCTGCGGTACCGTTCGTCGCAAGCCAGGAAAGGCTATGCATGATGAAAGCAAAGTCTGCTTTGGACTTCGGAGCCAATACCCCCGCTGGGGCATAGCGAGGATCGTTGATCAAAATCGGATCACTGTCACCCTTCCACTTTAAGGCGTACGGGGGATTGGAGACAATGGCTTCAAAGGGTTCATCATCCCAGTGCTGAGGGTCTGTCAAAGTGTCGCCTAGCGCGATATCAAACTTGTCATGTGGAGTATGGCATTGGGATATCTTTTCTTGAATATACTTCCATCCTAGTAATTTCTCTGTCATATACCCTTACTGTTTCACTGACACCTAACTCAATGAGGAAAGATTTGAGCATCTTTTCATTTTTGGTGCCAATAAGAGATTTATATTTATCGTAAGCGATAAACAGTGTAGTGGGTTTTGCTTCAAAGTAATCAAGTAAATCAGGATTTGGAAAGTAGAGTTCCTCGCCGCGTCCTAAATAATGGGTCTCATCATTTTTCATAAAGCAAGTTAAAAAGTCCAAGTTCTTTAACTCTTCTAAAAAGCTTTCCACATCTTCTGGGAACTGCTGATAATACTTGAAAAACACTTTAAAATGTGCGTCAGTATCGGGTGTGGCGTTTTCTTTTCCATACTGAGGTATTATTACATTGTAAATCTGATCGCGTAAAGACGGATACGAGATACCGATCCTTTTAATGAATTTTTGGGTTTCTTGGTTCTGCAGCAAATCTTCTCGTACGGTTCTATAACCAGCGCTTTCTGGACCAGGCAAAAAGAGTTTCAAGTGAACCCCTGTGTCATCCGACTGATATGCAGCGGTTGCCTTGGAACACTGATCTAGGAATATAGGAATAAGCTTGGCTTTCTCTGTGCGTTGTTCACTTTCGTTAAGCCATTTGTAAAAGCGGTGAAGCCATTCCACGTTCTGCTTTTCAATAAAAGCCGCAGTGATACCTTGAATGTCCTTTTTTCGAGAGTAAAAATCTGTATATCGGCCACTAAGCAAATGGTCGACGTCTAAAGCAGTATTAGTAATAGCATCCAGATAGGAAAGCCAGACTCTGTTTCCGCTTTTTTGAACACCGTCCCGGCCCAATGAAACGAAAACCCACTTGGCATTTGGGTTTCCGGTAATGTCTGCTAGTTGCTCATCGTCAAATAGTTCCGTCAAGTATGAATGATAAGCCCAATAAGCGTTTTTTGCGGAAGCATATCCGTTGCGTGTCGGAAGTATTTTTTGTGTTAAAAAGACATTTTTAATTTCGTGGTAAAAAGGAAGAAATGAGATTCTACTCGTATCGTCAATTTTGCAAAAGCTGTTTTCGTCCATGGGAATAATAGACAGGATGTTGTCCGCAACGATACGCTTTGAAGAGCTTAGTCCAAAATCTCTAAGATGAAGCAGGGCGGCGCCAGCAAGCTTCGCAAGTAATGAGATTAGCTGATTGTTATGAGCAAATCCAGTACGGATGCCTTCACGGCTATCAGTAAGAAGAAAAGGAGCGTGAACAATAAACTTAAGACCAGTTGTCTCCTTTGTGGGGAAATAGCAAAATGCGGGTTCATTTACCGGAATAAGGGAGCCTTCCTCGTCGACAAAAAATCCCACAGAGTACTTTAAACCATAAAAATAACGGGAAAACAGCCAAATGTATTCCGAAATAATCTCATTGCCGTCGTTTCGCATTAGGCATAATTTTTCAGCCACTGTGCCATTATCAAGTATGTGTTTTTCAAGAGTGCTCTTACCGTATAAACCAATTAGATCACCAATTTCAAAAGTGATATCAGTTAAATTAGTCAAAAATAGGAGAGGGTATTTTAAATCTTTCAGCTTTTTTTCGATATCAGCATAAGACTGCTCAGCTGTCCTATCTTCATGATTAAAGGGTAGAACAAACAAAGTTTCCTCCGGCTTTCTACCGGGGAAGTCCTCATCCAATTCTGATGGCACTATGTATTTATCAATGCGGAATCGAAAATTGGTGTCATAAATTAGAGGAGAAGCTGTATGCTGAAATACAGCTTTAAATCCAACACCAAACTTACCAATCTTGTTTTCCTGTGATGTTTTATTTGAAAACGAGATACCTGTTATTGCATTGATATCTCCCAAACGACCTTCGTTGAAGTCAATATCTTCCGTTTCCGGATTGCTAATCGAGAAATGTCGATTTCCGTTATGCGCAAAAATCAAACGACCGGGCTCTAAAGTAAAGCGCGCACTCGTAGCTTCAGCATCATCAGCATTTTGAATCAACTCATAAATAAAGTGCGCCTGATCGGAATACTTTTCGACAATGCTACGCCACGTCTTGCGCATTGATGGTTTTTCAAAAGTTCTCGCGGCGGTCGTTATGCAAGGACTCAAAGTATTTTTGCTCAAGGGTATTCATGCTTTAAGCCTCCTATTCAGAAAAGAAAAGATAATATTTGATTAAATCATAGAATTTCTTTCAATATTCGTCAATTCTATCTGACCCAGCTCTTTCAAGGTTTCGGTAATCAACGACTATGGTGGAAATCAGGGTATATGTGAGCATTGTTTGGACCCATCGTCTGATGCATCTGAAATTGAGCCAATAGCGATCACCGGAATAGAACTCGCGGAATCCAGCTGCTCTGTTTCCTTGCAAAAGTTTTATTTTGCACTGACAACTAAATGAACCATCCCATCCACTTAACATACTTTATACCTTCTCTTGAACGTGAGATTAACTCATTGCGATACGCTTTGACCGTCATAAGACTTCATAAGGGAGAGTATAAGAATGTTGCGCAAAATAGCATGCGTGCTGATCGCCGCCCTGCTGTCCATCGTATTTGCTGGCTGTTAAGGCAATGAGAACAGGGACATTGTGGTCGTGTCCAAAGAAGATGGTTCGGGCACAAGAGGCGCGTTCGTTGAGTTTGAAATCGTTGAAAAGGACGCGTCCGGCAACAGAATCGATCATACCACGGACGAAACAATCGTTGTGAACAGCACTTCCATTGTGATGAACTCTGTGGCCGGCAATGAAAAAGGAGCTCATTCAGAACGGCATGGTGCGGCCGGAAGACGTCGCTGCCTTGGTATGGCAGATTCTAGAAGAAATGTTTTATAACCTTTGCGACAATGCGATTAATACAATTACAAAAACGTCAATGTCGACGTCTGTGTCCAAACCTATTGCGCCATGTGGTTCCGACTGTTTCAGACAACGGTTTCGGCATCCCGAAGGCGCATCAAGACCGTGTATTTGAACGGTTCTACAGAATTGATAAATCCCACTCCAGAGAGACGGGCGGAACAGGGTTGGGACTTTCCATCGTGAAGCACGGCGCGGAGTTCCACAACGCATCCATACGGCTTTCGAGCGCGCCGGGCAAGGGTACCACGATTGCGATTGCCTTTCCGCGCATTATGTGATGGTTACTTGTGAAATCGCCTGGTCTTGCTGGCAATAGCGCTGTAAAGCCATCAACGAAGCCATTACTCATAGAACCGCACAGTAACTCAAAAAGCCCCCAGGAGATTTGTCTGGGGGCTTATTTCAGTGTGCAGCGTCATAATTTTCAAAAAGAATGGATATATTGAACGGTGGCAGCTTCTGCGGAGCTTGAAACTCCATCATGCCAAGCGGAATAATGCTACGTATACATGTTGGTGATCTCCGCACCCGTTCCCGCCGTGGTCGGAACGGCGATGATGGGCAGCGTCCCTCCTAGGATGCGAACGCACTTGCGAAGAAGCCCCTTCATGCTACGGTTTGCGCTTTTGCACCTGCGGCGATGAGTTTGCAGGTGTCCAGCACGGAACCGCCGCCGAGGGCGACGATGCAGTCGGCGCTGCACCGGAAGGCCGTCCAGCCTTCGCGGATGCTTTCCACCGCAGACTCGGACGCGATGCTGTGAAAGCCATGTGCGCGATGCGTTTGCCTGCAGCGAGTCCAGAATTTTCTCGTGATAACCGAGGAAATGGACGGTTCTGTCCGTCACCAGCAGGACTGACCGATACCCTGCGGCTGCGCAGATTTCGCCGATTTTTCCTTTCGACCCGAAACCAGCCGTTACCACAGGCTCCGGCTTTGGAACCGTCTTGATGACGACGCCCGGCAGTTTTCGGAGCGTTCTTCTGAGCAAATAAACCACTTTGATCTTCCTGTCTCTTCAGAATGCCTTTTGAAAAGGGACCAGCCTGAAATTTCCATGGCATCCACATAGATGCTTCTGTGCCGACGATTTGAGACTATAGCATTGACTGATTAAAGGTTTCAAATGGATTGGGGAGATAGCGGGAGCAATGAGCGGGGGAGAAGAGTGTTGTGTATAGTGTCTCTGTGACCCGGTTGAATCGGTGGCAGTCACCCTTTGCTTACTTTTCAGTAGCCGTAGGTATCGTTTCGGGATCACACTCAAAATAAACACAGTGTTTAAGATAGGCAAAAAGAAAAAAGCCAGATAAAATCTGGCTTTTTTCGGTGGTCTGGGTGAGAAGATTTGAACTTCCGGCCTTTTGAACCCCATTCACCCGATTGGCTGTAGGACTTTTTGCAAAAAGTGCCGAAAATGCTGAATTTGTCTGGGTTTGCGGGCATTTTTAAGAAACCAGAGAAAGCAGGAAAAAACGAAGAAAAAAGGACTATTGGGTGTCAGCATGGGTGTCAGGTGCTTTTTCGAAGTGCCGGACGAGCTTGTTGATCGAGCTCTGCATTTTCCTTTTTGAGAGCTGTGTATATTTCTTCATGGTCGTAAGTCTGTATGCCCTAGCAGGTAGGGAGGGTCTACATGCCCAGCAACCGAATGCGCAGCTTGCTGAAATCCTGGCTGGATATCGCACTGCGGATTAGCAACTCCCTTTCTTAAGATTGTACGTCCGTAATCATCTTCTCGAGATAAAGTGCCTCGTCATTTCGACAAATTGCTTTCCGAATGTATGTAGCAACATCCGATGTAGCATTTTCATACTCATTATCATAAATCCTCAGGATTGTTTCTCGTATATACTGTTCATGTTTTATAATTACATCTTTAGAAAGACATAACAGTGCTTCAATGCAATATTTAATATTCTCTATCGACATGGGAATAGATTCTGTTATCCACTGCTGACGATAAGCATCTTTCTTTATTCCGGCATTTCTTGATAATGATGTAGGTAGCTTATTCCGTGGAATCACTTTCCCTTCGAGCCTTTCAATTAAACTTCTTTTTGCCTGTCCACGGCTCGTTGTACTTTTTATCAATAATAAAGCATCAGAAAATGTAATTGATGCCTGCCTTATATAGAAGTATACAGGATAGTTTGCAGTAGCTTCAGAGCATATTCTTTTAATATACTCTTTCGGTTCCTCAACAGATTTATTTTTCAGAAAAGTCCGAATAATATCACGTTGTAACAAGGAGTCTGTCATTGCTTTTACAACTTATACGTTGCCTGTGCTACCAAAACTCCTGATGGAGGGTTTGATCCTTAGAATCGTTGTCTCTTCTAAATTAGGAAACGTGTGTACCTAAGGAAAACCCTTTGCAATTGAATTTCACTAACACCTTTATATCTTCTGGATGAAGAGGTATACGTTACGTCGCCGATTCCACATCACAAAGTGACGACCGCGAGCCATCCCGCAGTCGTCACTTTTTTGCATGCTAATTGTCAAAACCAAACGATCTTACCTTTAACGTCCTGCAGTTCTCAGAAACCGTCCGTACCACTTGCTGAGAGATTCCTTCAGGCGCTTTGACGTTGACCTCCAGCGAAAGTTCGACCTGAGCATTATCAACCGAAATCAGATGGCTGATAACCTCCTCCACCAGCTTTTGAACATCCCGTCCAATCCGGGTTGTATCCAGCTGCGCGGACATATAGAAATGCCTGTTTTTAGGCGCTTCCGGTTCTTCCGGCAGATTCATGAAAACCGGAGCAACATTTCCTATGGATGGGGTGAAATCGGTGCTGGTTTCCACGTTTTGAGCCAGCACGGCCTGCTTCTGCAGGTTCGTATCGATTTCCGCCTGTTTTTGCCTGAAATCCTCCTCCAATTGTTTTTGAGCAGCATCCAGCTTCACAAGGTAGCCCGAGCGTTCGATGATGCCCACATACTGGTTGAACTTCAAATCCAGATAGCGCGTGCCGTCAAACCCGGAAGCATAAGCGAAATACTCAGTGGCATTCACCCCAGCCCGAATGGTCTCCTGCAACACATTCTCGTTTGCCAGACGGGGCAGGTAGCAGTACGTGCAAAGGTAATCCCAGAGCTGTTTGACGGACAGATGATTGCTCTCACGCCAGAGCACATGGTCCAGCTCCATCTTGAGCAAGGCGGGGGCCCACTCGGTAATCAGGGCTTCGTTTTGCATCATCTTTTTCGCAGCTCTGGTGACAATACCCTCATCCATGCCGCTGATCTTGACGACATCCCACTGAATCTCCCTGATATCCTCATTTCTGTCAATATAGGGGACCAGCAGCCAGCAGTAGGTGTTCTGAATACTTTTTTCGACTTTATTGCTGCAGGATTTCAGGTTGATCTCTGTTTCCTTAATCTGGGAGGTATCCAGTCCCAGCAGTTCGCTTTCCTCATTGATACGCTTCCACGCGAGATAGTACCTGACTTCCTGCCGAAGCGTTTCCATATCATTCAGATCTGGAGCCACAAATGCCAGCATATTGCGATACATACGCGGCGATGTTCCCCTGTTGTTCAGTATATCCATAGCGGCAATGAACGCCTGGTTTTCGGGGAGTTTCGCCGTGTACGTATCGGACGGAGGCAGAATCACCAGTCTTGCAGCCTGTTCATCGGTCACATCGAGGGTTGATTTGGGGCAAACATGCAGCGCCGCAAAAGGAGGCGCCTTTTTCAGTTCTTTCAGTCTTTGCTCAATTTCATAATCCACTTCCGCAAGCGAAATTTGCGTTGCGCGGTCTTCCACTGTTTTGCGCAACGTCGGGCGCGTATCGTACCAGAAACGCTCTCCGTTCGGACTGGTGTACAGGTATGCCAGCGACCGCTGCAGGGTATCCAGCGCATCGTTAAAGTTGGCGATGTTTTCACCAGGCTGAACCACACCCAACCGGATGCGGGAAGCTTCGATGCCGCGCACATTCTGCTGCCGGACAGTGGGCGCGCTGCCCAGCATGATCGTCCTTGCCACGCGGCGGGCTGCCAGATTCTTCCCAAAGCGCGGGTTTTCCTGATCCTTTTGAAAGGGCGTAGAGTTCCTGCCGTCCACTTCGCGATCCACCAGCGCGTTCCATCCCTCAGAAAGGTGACGCGTCAGCTCATCTCGCACGCTCGGCGCATCCAGCGGAATGGAGCCAGGCATAATCATCAGTCCCATATCACGGCTCATCCAGAGCTCATGGATGACCGCTGCCATCAGACGCAGAACGCCGCGCGTCCTCTGGAACTTCTCCAGCGTCGCCCAGTCCTCATACAGGCGGTCGAACACCTCGGGATGGATGGGATAGCAGGCGATCATGCGCTCACGATACGCAACTTTACTGCACGCAAAGGGGAAGTCGTTCCGGTTGGCATAGTACATCTGGCTGAACGACCTGCAAACCTCATCGCGCGCCTCTGGATTCTTGCAGTCCAGAAACAGCCTGCGCCGCACAATCTCAAAACCTTCATTGGCGGCGACGGGTTTCCAGATGGACTCCATGCGCCCAAAGGTATGCTCAATGGTCGCAAGGGCAATCTGCCCTGCCTCGCCGCCAACCTCAATATCCGACTCTGGAATGGAGGCCACTACCAGACTGTTCTTGCTGGCGTAGGCAGCTTCAGTAATCTCCTGAATAAAGGAGAGGAAATTCTCAAACGTTCCCGCAGGCAGTCCAGAGGCGCCATACAGCCTTCTGGCGTATGCCACTAGCTCGTCCATCAAAATCAGGCAGGGCCCGCAGGCGTCAAAGAGTTCTTTCAGCGCTTCCGACCCCGGCGAAACGCCTTTCCTGTCGGCTTCCCGGACGTAGTCATACAGCTTCAGATTCCCGGCGGACAACGCAAGCTGCGCCGCCATCTCCCCCCACAGAGTATTGATGGTGATGCCAGGCATGTTGGCCGGGCGCCTGCTCTTCGTCGGATCAAGCACAGTGCCGACCAGCACAGCGATATTCGCCCTGGGCAGCGAGCGGACTCCCGCCTTTTCCAGAACGGGTTCTACTTTCGGAATTTTCTCCAGCGAGACGCGCCCGCCAAGCAGGTGATACAGCGCAATCATGCTGTGGGTCTTGCCGCCGCCGAAAGCGGTTTTCAGCTGAATGACGGGCTCGCCGTCCTTGCCGCAAACCCGCCGAAGCGCCTGTTCCAGCAGGTTCGCCATGCCCTCGGTGACGTAGGTGCGGGCAAAGAACTCCACCGGGTCGCGATACTCGTCCGCCCCCTCTCCTTTCACGACCTGCGAAAGGTTGGCTGCGAACTCCGCGTTCTTGTATCGCCCCTGCGCCACATCGGAATGCGGTTCGATGACTTCCCGCCAGCAGGGAAGACCCTGAACGGGCGTCTCATGCAGGACGCCGTACTGTTTGGTTTTTGTCGAAGGAGTAGGCACGGACTCGACCGAAGTGGAGCCGTTCGCCGAGCCATATTTCACAAAGCGCATCAGGCTCCGGATTTCCTCCGCGCTTTCGGCGTCAATCTGTTCGCACAGGCGGGACATGGTGTCCAGCGCGCGCCAGGTGTCGCTGTCCGAAAAGTCTTCCCCCCCAAGATGGGCCAGCCTGTTCCGTATCCTCATCAGCTCCTTTGCCCAGATGCGATGGTCGATGGAAAGCTTCTTGCGGAACACCGTGCCCCAGTGCAAATCAAACAGCAGCAGGCAGCGCTGAATGTCCAGCGAATCCACCAGCTTGTCCCACGGGCCAGAGATTGGCAAGTTGCGCTTTTGCTCTTCATAGAGCCTGTTGAGGACACCTTCCTCCCACCAGTTTTGCCCGTACTCATTTGTGAGTTCACGGGCGATATATGGAGCGAAAACTGTCAGCAGGATGCGAAATCCCTGAGTAACCTGAAGATGATTGCTTCCCATTCCATTCTCCTCCTTTAGCTTTCAAAGGCAAAAAGCGACACTTGCGATGCGTTATCTCCAATGGATTTCAGTTCCGCAACCTTGGCTTGGATATCCGGCCAGGCGATGACGAGGGAGTTATAGGCATACGCTTCGTCAGCCCACCCCTTGCGCTCCGAAATGGTGTACAGGCGGTAGGCCAGCGCTTTGGCGTGTTCTTCCCTGCCGTCAATAATGCCAGCGATGATTCTTGCCGCGGCTTTGACGCCGCCCTGTTCCAGAGCGCGAGTCAGCTGCTGCGTGAGGAGCCAGAGGACTTCGCTGTCCACCTTTTCGGGGAGTTCATCCCTTTCCAGCAGCCTGACCACGCCTTTTTGCGCATACAGGATGCCGCGCCTTGCGAGCCTGTCCACCGACGTGACCCGCGCCCGGGCGAGCACATCCGCTTCGCCGTACTTCACATCGTTGAAGGCATACTGGGTGAACAGATCCACACAAAAGCGGCTGTCGCCATCCATATCGCCTTCCTGTTCGGCAAAATAAGCATCGATTTCCTGATTGATGAGCTGCAGCGCGCTTCGGACGCTCATGGGCGTGCCGTCCGCCTCCAGAACTTTCGAATAACGGGAATAAACGCTCATGCCTGGGCCGATGGCGGACTGCGCCAAGTCCACAGGAGCGATATTGCTGGCCTGAAGCTTCTTCAATGCGGGTTTAAGTTCCCGTTTCAGGGCGTTGATGAAGTCGCGGCGGGTGCAGACCGGCGCATCTGCGGGGCGTTTTCGGCAGACGAGGACAATTGAAGAAGCCAATGCATTTGAACTGATCTCACGCGTTCTTCCCACCTTCTCAGTTGATATGGGCCATGTACCGCATACACAAAAACCAGCTGAAGTTATCGCTGAAAGCATAGTATCCCACCCGGAAGAAACAGCATTAACACCCTTACAGTTAATGTCTTCTCCGTTTTCACTTTGCTTATATGCATAATATACAGTTAGCGGTATGTCTTCATCTATTGCTTTATAAAAAATTTTGAATGTATCAAACATACCATTTTCAAAAAAAATCCGAGCAGCTTCGTTACTTCCATCAAAGCGAAAAGGGTTAGCAATTAACTCTCCTTCTTTAGGTACTAATAGTGTCTTAAAAAGATCAGGAAAAGAACTTTTCAGGGATTGACGAAGCCATGTATAAAAAAAGTCAGATAGGTCTGCATACCCAATATTATCATAATAAGGAGGATCGCATGATATCATTACATTTTGCAACCCAGTAGCTTTTCTCACATCCAATTGCTTGACTAGTCCTTCTCCCTGAGAAGGCAATGCAGATATGCATTCGACAATCTTCCGAAGAATTAAAGTATAACTTCCACTAGAACTTGAAAACGGATTGCTCTCAGCATAATCCCACACCATTGATAGCGTTGGTCGTGCAAAAGTATTTCTTATGACCCCATTAATATTAATCCACGAACATAAGGTTGAGCTAACGTCGGCTTGCTTATCAATTGAAAACGCTAAGAAAACTTCGATTGCTTTTGCATAATCTGAAGAACCACCGTCACTTTCAACTTTTTCTTTTACTTTTGAAATTAGAGTACTGAACGTCGAAAGGGTTAATAATTGTCGCTCATTGAACAAATCTCTATGTTTTTTCATACCATAGCCTTGTACGCGAAACCCTAATGCCTTTTCAGGTAAATCAGTAAGCAAAATTGATTCAGGAGCGGAGCAATCAGATGCCCTTTTTTGCACGCTATCTGGTGCAAAAAAAAAGCCGTCCGTTTTTACCCTCACATACAACAGCAATCATATGAGCACCCATACGTTTTGCTCTTGCTTCTGTTCGAATATAATTAAGTTCAACTGGCATTTCACAGGCAATGCAACGTGCACCAGTCCTTTCAACAGTACCATTTGGAGCATTGCTTCCTTTTTCTATTTTATAGCAAACTTCTCCATTATGAACTATCGGTTGAACATACACCATCTCCTTTTTTTTCATTAAAACAAAGCTTTTAACCAACGGCATCTCGCACCCACACGCAGGATTGGGGCACTTTACCGTCCGCGCCCAGATCCATGCAATGACGGTGTGTTCCTGACCGTGCTCGTCCTTCACTTTGGGGTAAAGATGCCCGATGCGCTTGAAGGCCTCCTTCTTCATCCACTCGCCGTAATAGCGCACATCCTCCGCAAGCCCCGCGGCGCCTTTCCATTCGGCATCCAGTCGCCTTCGGGATTCGGGGTTGACGGGCGGCTGGTTGGCAAACTTCGGCGGGATTTCGATCATCGCCTTGTTTATCAAGACGGCAACGGGGTTCAAGTCGCTGGCGTACGCCTTAAGGCCAAGCCTCTGGGCTTCCAGCGGAATCGAGCCGCCGCCGGCAAACGGGTCGAGCAGCGCCGGCGGATTGCCGTTGTGGACTTTAGAATCTCGGCTTTGGCTTCTTCAAGCACATCTGGGTTATTGGAATTCTCCCACTTCACCAGCCTTTCGAGAATATCAAACAGGCGCTGGCGCTCCTTGTTTTGCAGTTCTTCGGTGGGGAACTCCTCCGGATGGCTGGACGGGTCATCCACCAAGGACGCCCAGATAACGGCGCGGGCGGCTGCAAGAGGGCGCCTTGCCCACCAAAGGTGCAACGTGGATGGATGGCCGTGGCGGATGGACTTTTCGCGCGCAGATTCTGCGTTGATGGCATCCAACGGAAGTGCGACTTCGATCAGTTTCTTCTTGTACTCCATGTCAATCGGCTCTTTCTAAAAGTATTTCTGAATGATTCATCAGCTCTGCAATGCTGTAGTTGATGCTCGTCACCGCAAAGTCCGGACGCTCCTTAAAGGGCTTTTTGAGATAGACGGTGCGCGTTTTCATGCCATCCACCTCGACGATGGCCAAAATGAATTCATCCGGCTTGTTCAATGCCGTAAGAATTTCGTTCTTGCTGACGGCAACGGTGCTTGCCCCCTTCGCCCGCCCTTTGACCTCGATAAACCGCAACGGGGAAAGATTGCCGCGCCTTTCCTTGGGTATCAGGGACTCCACATCATAGCCGCGCTTTTCTGCGCTCACGTCCCGGGGGATGTATCCTAGGGATGATTCAATCTCCATTACAGCCCGCATCGCAGCGCGCTCGATCTCCTGCCGCGCTTTTGCATCGGCCGAGAAGGCATCAGGTATGCCTTGCAGCCTGTTCAGCAGACCCCGCGGGATAACCAGCGCTCCGCCGACAATCACGGGCGGCGTTGCTGAAATGTGCTTTTCAATCTCCAATTCGGCAAGCCTTTTTTGCAGCCGGGCTTCGAGTTCTTCCGCGCGGCGCGCAGCCATCTGCGAGTTGAGTTTTGCGTTGGGTTTACCTGCCGCTTCTTTCTCTTTCAACTCTGCTGCTCGAAAATCCCAGTACTGAATTTCTGCAGTCAAGCGCTCCTTCACAGCTTTGGCAGTTTTCTCAATCAGTTTGATTTTGTGCTGCCGCACTTCCGATACGTGGGCGGGAATGATCTTTGAAATGGCGTAACCGACGGCGAGATCTTCCACATTCTGCTGGAGCCATGACTGGCTTTTCAAATACGGGCGAATGGCTGAAAGCTCACTCTCGCTGGCCGCTCGATAATCCAGATAGGGCGCGTAACCGGCGTTGGACGCCGAACCGTCCTCCTTGAGTTCGACAAAGTGGATGTGTTTGGATATGACGCGCTTGTTGCCGTTGGGCAGGGTCACGCCGTCCTGCACGGAATCCTCAATGTAAAACAGCAGCCTTGCATCTGTTCCATAGTCGTTATCGTCAATGAAGATGGCACCGCGCTTCAGAACGTCCATGTTCCGCTCGCGAATGAGATCAATGGTTGCCTCAAGGAGCGGATGACCGGGGGCAATCAGCGTTGCCAGCGGCTGACCCTGAACATTGCAATAGGCTTTGTCGAAGCACACTCTTTCGTAGCGCTGCAGCACCGGCTGCCCAGAGCCTATCTGCATATCGCGATTGCGAATTGCAAACGGAACAAACACAATCTCGTAGCGGCCTTTTTCTCTCGGGCTGATTCTTCCGCCGAGGCTGGTAAATGCTTCGATAAAGAACGCTTCAATGACGTCAAACCCCAGAATGCAACAATCTATCGTATGCTTGTTTAGATTTTTAATAGGGACATCTTGTCCCTATTAAAAATCAATGTCACAATGATGTAACATAATTTCTATCCCAAGCTCTTTTCTCTTTCCTCATCGATAAAATGCCGGTCTAGCTGTCATCAATGCCGTTGTGGTTGCCCTAGCCGCCGCTGGGGGCTACGATACCGTCAACGAAGCAATTAATACCAACAGAACCGCCAAGTAACTCAAAAGCCCCAAGGCATTTTTGGCCTTGGGGCTTTTTTTACAATTTGCTCACAATTTAATTTTGGCTATTTTTTGTATAAGTCGCCTTTATTGTTAATTTTGAAACACGATTCATATTTCCCTCTTATTCTGTTAACAATTTATTCATTTTTATGGGTATCAGAAAAATAGAACACCTGATCAGTCGGCGCAAAATTCGACAGTTTACCGTGGATGCTTCAATGCCTCTGGGTATTTATGAGCAGATTTTAGGCTTTACAGACTGGTACAAGCAAGACAGAAGCCAAATAAATATACCACTTACTATTGGTTTTATGCAGCAACATGGCAGTAAAAACGCCTTTAAGATGCATATCGCTCAGACCTCTTTTCATTTCGCTGGACGAGTGCTGATACTCTGTTTTCGCAGTCATAAAACGGATATTCATTCTATAATCTCATAGATATGCATTTGTAAACATATTGTAAACTGTACTATTTGACCGAAATATTTGCCTATATTCTGTAGAATCTGTCACCCGCTCAAACTTGTGGCTGACACCCATGGTACATAGTCCGGTACATATGGGTGTCAAAATGGGTGTCAGACCGAAAAAATGAGCACAAATTTAAGTCGGGCAAAAAGAAAAAAGCCAGATAAAATCTGGCTTTTTTCGGTGGTCTGGGTGAGAAGATTTGAACTTCCGGCCTCTTGAACCCCATTCAAGCACGCTACCAAACTGCGCCACACCCAGACGCTTTCCGGCGGTTTATCCCCGCCGGGCGAAATATATTATACGCAATCGCTCCCGTAAATGCAAGCCCTTTTTCTATAAATGAGCATAAAAAAGGATGCAGCAGGGCTGGGCAAAGCCCTGCTGCACTTGAAGGGGGGATACATGGAGACACATATGGGACCATGCAAAGCCCTGCCTTTCGGCAGTGCTAGATGCGCGCCACGCCGCTCCTTCTGGCTGCCTCCGCCACCGCTTTGGCCACCGCGTCGCGCACGCGGGGGTCCAGCGCGGCGGGAATCACGTAGTCCGCGCTCAGCTCCTCGGGCGCGATGAGGTCGGCGATGGCCTTCGCCGCGGCGACCTTCATCTCCTCGTTGATATCCGACGCGCGCACGTCCAGCGCGCCGCGGAACACGCCCGGGAAGGCCAGCACGTTGTTGATCTGGTTCGGGAAATCGCTCCTGCCGGTGCCCACCACCTTCGCGCCCGCCTCCCTGGCCAGGTCGGGGTGGATTTC
>ENA-OWOZ01001964-OWOZ01001964.1-bioreactor-metagenome-genome-assembly--contig:-NODE-1964-length-16760-cov-3.018042_pt1 | contig 16760 bp, 13 predicted proteins | sample MGYA00238140_ERZ651804 | MGnify/ENA primary metagenome ERZ651804 (study PRJEB26910, sample SAMN07631232) | bioreactor metagenome | isolation source: Switchgrass digestor | place: USA: Dartmouth... | reverse complement strand
GGTACAATTTGAAAAGTTTTTAGATTTCAGTGATGGAAAAGCAATAATGGATAATAATGCTAACTGGCTTTTGAAGCTCAACTATGTTGATTTCCTCAGAGAAATAGGGGTACATTTCTCAGTAAACAGAATGCTTACTGCTGAATGCTACAAGAACAGAATGGAAAAAGGACTCACATTTATAGAGTTTAATTACATGCTTATGCAATCCTATGACTTTCTTGAATTGTACAGAAGATATGGTTGCAGACTTCAGTTAGGCGGAGATGATCAATGGTCAAATATAATATCCGGTGCAGATCTGATAAGAAGAGTAGAAAACGTACCTGCCTATGGAATGACCTTCACACTCCTTACTACAAGCGACGGCAAGAAGATGGGTAAGACCCAGGCAGGTGCAGTGTGGCTTGATCCGGAAAAGACCAGCCCCTATGACTTCTATCAATACTGGAGAAATGTTGACGATGCAGATGTAGAAAAATGCTTGGCGCTTTTGACATTCCTGCCTATGGAAGAGGTAAGAAGACTAGGCTCTCTCCCCGGCAGCGAAATAAATGAAGCCAAAAAAGTTCTGGCTTATGAAGTAACCAGACTGGTTCATGGCGAAGAGGAAGCAAAAAAAGCCCAGGATGCAGCAGAAGCATTGTTTGGAAAAGGTGGCAATCTGGATATGGTACCAACTACAGAGATTGATAAAGACCAGCTAAAGGATGGGATAAATATCATAGATTTGCTGATCTTAACAGGTTTAGTACCTTCAAAAGGTGAGGGAAGAAGACTCATCAATCAGGGTGGCCTAGCCGTAAACGATGAGAAAGTAGAGTCTATTGATCTCCAAATCACTTTAGAAGACTTCAAAGAAGAAGGGCTGATGATGAAGAAGGGTAAAAAGACATACCATAGAGTTATTATTATAGCATAGGATACCAAATATATAAATTATCAAATAATAATCGATACAAAATAAAAATAAGACGCTGTTTAAGCGTCTTATTTTTATACATTATTCTGTATATTTATAACTATTTAGCTTGGCTCAAAGCTTTTTCTACAAGAGCTTTGAAGTTCTCTCCTGAGTGAGTTGCTCCGCCTGTTACATCAACCTTAGCTATATCTTGTGCAGCAACAAGGTCTGTACCGAATTTTTCATAGGCTGCAGCAACATCTACGTTTTTGTTTTTCATGAAGCTTGCTTTGTAGTTTTCGTCTTGGGATTTGAAAACAACAGCATTAGATGAAGCTTCATCATAAGTAGCAGCTGTTATTTTGCCTTCTGCAACAGTGATTGTAACATAAGGAGTCCAGCCTCTTTCATCTGTCTGGCCTGTAGCTTTGAAGCTGCCGTCTTTCAAATTGTCGCCATCTTTTGCCTGAGCTATAGCTTCAGCTGCTAATGCTTTGAAGTTTGTGAAGGAACCTGTAGCGCCTGATACTGCAGCAACTTTTTCTGCATCTTGAGCAGCTACTAAAGCTTCTCCAAACTGTTTGTAAACTGAAACAATGTCCACATTTTTAGCATCCTTGAAGGATTTGATATACTCAGCATCCTCTGATTTGTTCATAGCTCTTGCTTCATCATATTTCACTTCGGATATTTTTCCGTCTTTAACTACTACTGTAACTTCTGGTGTCCAACCTCTTTCGTCGGTGTCACCTTTAGCTGTGTAAGTACCATCCTTATAGGCATTTTCTCCGCTTGTAGATTCATTAGCCGGTGGAGCCGCAGCAGGTTCACTTTTTGGAGCACATCCTGCAGCCATAGCAACTATCAATACTACTACAAGTGCTAATGATAATATTTTTTTCATTAATTTCCCTTCCCCTTTCGAGACTTTGTTAATAATTTTACATTTTTATTATAGCATACTCTAGAAAAAATGAAATAGTTTTATTACAAAATTTATAGAATTTACATAAATAATATTGGTATAAAAACTAATATATGTCATGAAGGTAGCAGAATATACCTTTTTCCAATAAACATCTAATGGTATAATTTAAGGGTAGGGGGTTTATAGTACGTCATTCTTAATATTTTTTACAAAGATGGAGGTATATTTTAAATGTATACACCTGTATTGGAAGTAAACCTAGGGAAGATAAAACATAATACCCAAAAAATAAAAGAATTTTGTGAAATATCAAACATCGAAGTATGTGCAATAACAAAAGGCTTTTGCGCTGAATTACCCATTGTTGAGGCAATTATAGAGGGAGGACTTAATTTTTTCGGTGATTCCAGGATTCAAAATATTATTAAGGTTAAGAAAAAATTTCCCCATGTGAAATATATGATGATAAGGATTCCGAAGATAAGTGAAGCAGAGAAAGTGATAACTTATGCAGATATAAGCCTTCAATCCCAGTTGGAAGTCATTGAAGTATACTCACAGAAAGCAATAAGCATGGGTAAAGTACATAATATTATACTAATGGTTGATGTAGGAGACCTCAGAGAAGGTGTTATGCCTGAAGATGCAGAGCAAGTAGTAGGTAAGATACTATCCATGAAAGGTGTCAACCTCATGGGAGTAGGTACAAATGTTGGTTGTTATGGTAGCGTCATGCCCACAGTAGAAAATGCTACAATATTGATAAATTTGAGAAATAAACTGGAGAAAACCTATAACATAAAGCTGCCTATTATCTCTGGAGGTGCTACCAGTTCCCTTAAGCTTCTGAGAGAAAACAACATGCCCAAAGAAATAAGCAATTTAAGGATTGGAGAAGCTATTCTACTAGGAGAAGACAGTAATAATGGTATTATGCTTGAAGGCTATCATCAGGATGCATTTATACTAAAAGCTGAGGTAATTGAGTTGAGGGATAAGCCCTCAGTTCCTATAGGAGAAAGAGGTTATGATGCTTTTGGCAATCAACCTGAGTATCCGGATAAAGGTATAAGAAGAAGAGCTATATTATCAATAGGCAGGCAGGATGTAAGGGTAGAGGCTCTTACACCAATATGTCCGGATATGGAAATCCTTGGGGCAAGCAGCGACCATCTCATAGTTGATGTAACAGACAGCAAGGAGAATACGGAGCCAGGCAGCATCATCGCTTTTCGCTGTGCTTATTCAGCCATGCTGAGTCTTACCACATCCCCATATGTAGAAAAAGTTTTTATTCCATGATGTTTCTTGCGCAGCTGCAGGAATTGCCTTTAAAGATTATATATACTATAAGGAATATGGAAACTGCTCCGAACAAGGGGTAGAAAAATGCTACAAGAGATTTAAAGTCGAAGAGGGATAAGGGTACAGAACATAATACTATTAAAGTACATACAGCTTTATAGCTGTATTTCTTTTTGCTGGAAATACGATTTGCGAGGCTGAAAACATCTGAAACAGCAGTAGAAAATATCTCTCCCCATATACACAAAGCCAGTGCATATTTGAAATAAGGATGAAATGATTTTGTTATGTACAGCATAGGCATAGATTCATTTAGTATATCAGGCATATGAATCAAGATCAATGAATTCAGCAAAAAAGCAAGGATCATAAGACCGAATCCACCGATGAAAGCACCCAACATAAGCACTTTTCTTCTTTTAATATCCTTGGGAAAAGCAGATAAAACTCCTAAAGATAGCACAAGGTTGTATGAGCAATAAAATAACATGAAGAAAAAAGCCTTAAAAGCAGAAGCTTCAGGAGCTATATTTATAGAGTCAAAAATCTGCCAAGTGTTATTTTCCCTAAGAAAAGAAAAGGCAGTAAAAATCACTACAGAGGATATGACTGGCACAATGATGGAGTTTACATTCAATAAACCTTCAAGAGATTTAAACACAGCCAGTAGTGTTAAAAGACATATTATTATGATTCCAACCATCTTTGGAATGTTGAAAAAAGCCTTAAAAACCTCACAACTACCTGAAAACATTATTGAGGTGCCTAAAAATAAAAACAAAGTGATAATGAAATCATAGAACAAGCCTATCTTTTTGCCGCAGAGCTTGCTCACAAAGCTGTTATAATCATAAACCTTCAAATTGTTTGATATTTTGAATACGGAGTTGGCAGCTATAAAAAATATAAATCCTGATAATATAAGAGTTATAAAGCCATAGGAACCAAATATGGAGAAAAATTGCATTATCTCCTGACCTGATGCGTAACCAGCTCCTATGACAGTTCCAATGAATGCAGCACCTATTCTAAAAGATAACAGAATTCCTTTTCTCATATGACCACCCTTTCAATCCATTATATTTTGATTTGTTTAATAATATGTGATTAGTGCCGATATAATCTGAAAAAACATTGACATATAAAAGTAAAAATTATAAAATAATATTGAACATATGAACAACTATTCATATGTTCATATTTGGACGAGACTTAATTAAGCCAAGTCCAGTGATAAAGGAGGTAATAGTATGGGGGATGATAAAGCAAAAATCGACAGCTGTGAAATAAATATAATACACGAAGACATAGTAAAAAGAATAAGTGAGAATATGCCAGATGAGAATTTGTTATATGATATGGCAGATCTTTTTAGAGTATTTGGGGATAGTACAAGGGTAAAAATACTGCATGCCCTTTTTGAATCAGAGATGTGTGTATGCGACATTGCAGCTCTCTTAAACATGAACCAATCTGCTATATCTCATCAGCTTAGGGTATTGAAAGGGTCAAGACTGGTAAAGAACAGAAGAGACGGCAAAGTAGTATACTATTCTCTTGATGATGAACATGTGAAACATATATTTGACCAAGCTATGGCTCACTTGAAGCATAAGTAGGCAAATGGGCTGATGGGCCAATGGGCAATAGGCAAATGGGCAAATGGGTGAATAGAAAAATAGGCTGATGGTGGATGTTACTGTGCCACGTGCCAGGACGGGATAGCAATGCCATAGACCACGCAACGAGAATCAATACCCTAGAGGAATACCTAAACACACGTGTCACGTAACAGGACGGAAAAGAAATGCCCTAGGCTACGCAACACGAATCAATACCACAGAGGAATACCCAAGGCCACGCATATTATAAGGGGGAAACATCATGGAAGGAAAAATAAAAAGAGAATTTATTATAAAAGGTCTTCACTGCGCCAACTGTGCAGCAAAGATTGAAAGGGGCATTCAAAATATTCTAGGAATACATAGTGCTTCCATAGACTTTGTTGGCAAAAGGCTGGTATTGGAATACCAAAATTCTGCAGATGGAGAAAGGATAATAGATGAAACAATAGATATAATAAATAGAATTGAACAAGGTGTAGAAATCGTTGAAAAGAAATTGGCACACAAGGAAGAAGTGGAAGAAAAAAGCACCATAAAGTTGGAAATATCTAAACTCATAGGAGCTTTAGCAGTATATGTTGCTGCTATCATGTTTAAATCCTCAGAAATAGTAAGATTGTCACTGTTTGTAGCAGCTTATCTGTTAGCAGGATGGGAAGTAATATCAAGTGCATTGGGAAATCTTTTTAAGGGTCAGTTGTTTGATGAAAACTTTCTTATGACTATAGCTACCATCGGAGCCTTTGCCATAGGAGAATATCCCGAAGCTGTAGCAGTAATGATATTCTTCAATATAGGTGAAATATTTCAAGATATGGCGGTGGACCGCTCCAGAAGATCTATCAAGGCTTTGATGAATATAAGACCTGACCATGCCAACCTGGTATTAGGAAACACTATAGAAGAAGTTTCCCCCGAAGATGTAAGAGTAGGAGATATAATACTAGTTAAACCAGGTGAAAGAGTACCTTTGGATGGTACTATTGTAAAAGGTGAAGCATCTCTGGATACAGCTGCTTTGACTGGTGAATCCATACCAAGAATAGTGAAACCAGGGGATGAGGTTCTTAGTGGCTTCATAGTAAAAGATAAAATCATAACATTAAGAGTAGATAAGGAATACTCCCAGTCTACCATTGCAAAAATACTTGACCTTGTAGAAAATGCGGCTTTGAAAAAGGCTCCTACAGAAAACTTTATAACCAAGTTTGCTAAAGTATATACACCTATTGTAGTTTTTACAGCGTTAGGTATCGCATTTATACCTACTTTGATTTACGGTTTTGATACTTTCTCCCAATGGCTCTACAGAGCACTGATATTCCTGGTTGTGTCCTGTCCCTGTGCATTGGTGGTATCTATACCCCTTAGCTTTTTCGGAGGTATTGGGGGAGCTTCCAGAAAAGGCATTTTGGTAAAGGGAGGCAACTATCTGGAAGCTTTGAATAATATTCATACAGTGGTATTCGACAAAACCGGTACCCTTACTGAAGGAGTATTTAAGGTGAATGAAATAATTAATGAAGGAGATTACGATGCGGAAGCGGTATTGGAATATGCTGCAACAGCAGAAAGCTTCTCTGATCACCCTATAGCCCTTTCCATAAAAGAAGCCTATGGAAAAGATATAAACGCAGCTATGATTAAATATCATGAAGATATGACAGGAAAAGGAATCAGGGTCAAAACTGAATCAGGTGAAATACTGGTTGGAAATGAAAAACTAATGGAAGCAGAAGGTATAGCCTATAAAAGAGTTGAAGCCTCCGATACCATAGTCCATGTTGCCATAGAAGGCAAATATGCAGGATATATCCTTATATCCGATAAGATAAAGAAAGACTCGGCAGATACTGTGGAAGCACTGAAGGAAGCAGGTATAAAGAAAGTTGTGATGTTGACAGGTGACAACAAAACAACAGCCATAAGAGTAAAAGAAGAGTTAAATCTGGATGAAGCCTATTATGAACTGCTTCCCCACGAAAAGGTAGAAATCCTGGAAAAGATAAAAAATGAAAAAAGAGAAAAAGGAAATGTAGTATTTGTTGGAGATGGAATAAATGACGCTCCTGTTCTGACCATGGCAGACATAGGAATAGCCATGGGAGGCCTGGGATCTGACGCCGCCATAGAAGCTTCAGATATAGTGCTCATGACAGATGAACCTTCCAAACTGGTTGAGGGCATAAAAATCGCAGCTTTTACCAGAAAGGTAGTATGGCAGAATATCCTATTCTCACTAGGGGTGAAGCTAATTGTGCTGATTATGGGAGCATTGGGCTTTGCTAATATGTGGGAGGCAGTATTTGCTGATGTAGGAGTAGCTCTTATTGCAGTATTGAATGCTATGAGGGTCATAAGGAACTAGAACTTAGAGTTTAGAACTAGGGGAGCTAGTTTCAGGTAATAAGCTTAAGCAGCTAACAGTTGAAAATGAAAAATTTAACAAAAAATCGGTAATATATGTTACCGATTTTTTATTTTACTTAAATTAATATGGATATCAAACTATAAAAAATGTCTTCTGGCAGGTTGTTTTACTAATCAAATATTAATTTACGGGGGGATGAATTATATGAAGATCAGGACTAAGCTTTCAATAATATTCGGATCATTTACTATTCTGATTCTAGCGGTTGTAGGTTTAAATTATGCTACATATCTATCATTAGACAGTGATGCCAATTTTGTTAATTCAGCAGGAAGACTAAGGGCTGGAAGCTACAGAATGGCTCAGATTTCAGCAAATATAGTCATGAATCCTTATTTGAGCAATGATTATAAGAATGAACTGGAAGATAGAGCTAAGTCTTTCAGTGATTTGCTGACATCCCTTATGGAAGGAGACGATCATCAAGGATTAAAACCTCTTGAGGATGAAAAAATCAAAAATCAATTACTAGATATACAAAATCAATGGGAAAATAATTTTAAACCTGCCTATATGAAGATCAAAGATAATGAAGATATGCAATCCCTTAGCTATATCAACAATAATATATCCGACTATGTATCACAGATAGATAAAATGGTCAGTGATTATTCTTCAATATCACAGTCAAAGGTAGCCAATGCGAAAAATCTGAGTATGCTATCTTTCCTAATATCACTGTTTCTTATGGTTTTTGCGATAATAATAATCAAAAAGGATATTATCGCAAGTATCAACATGATTACCCAGCAGTTAAAAGAAATATCAGAAGGGAATGGAGATTTGACAAAATCTATAAAGGTAAAAAATAAAGATGAAATTGGCACTCTTACAGAATATTTCAATAAGTTTGTAGGGAGCATAAGGGATATAGTGATCACATTGTCTCAATCTTCAATTACTCTTGCTGATTCAACTGGTTCTATATCAGAGACAAGCAGTGAGCTTGCAAAAACTACAGAAATGATTGCTAATGCTGTAGTAGGTGTATCTGAAGGCAGTGCAAATCAATCAGCTATGGTAAAAAAATTGACTGATTTGATTGATAAAATGAGTTTGGATATAGCTAATGTCATAAATAAAGCTAATCAATTGCTTATGGAATCGGAAGAATCAAAGAATGCTGCAATGGATGGAAATTTCACTATACAAAACCAGGTTCAAGAGCTTGCCGAGGTTGTAAAAAGCACCAAAGAAGTAGCTGATACAGTAAATGAGCTTGAAAATCATTCCCGTGATATAGGAAATATAGTGGTGATGATTGATTCAATTTCTAAGCAGACAAATCTTCTTGCGCTAAACGCTTCTATAGAAGCTGCAAGAGCAGGAGAAGCAGGTAGAGGCTTTGCAGTTGTGGCAGACGAAATCAGAAAGCTGGCAGATGAAACAGCGAAATCAACGGAGCAAATTGTAAAAATCATTAATAATATCACGGGACAAACCTCCAAAGTCAAGACACAAATGGATGAAATGGAAAACAAGATTGCAATGCAGGAAAGAAGCATGCATGATGTACAGGTAAAGCTGGATAAAATTGTTGAGAAATCAAATATAACATATGATGAAGCTGCAAAGATAGAGAGCATCAATAGAACTATCAAAGATAATTTCACTGTCATCAATGGATCAGCCAAGAAAATATCGGAGGTAGTTGAAAAGAACTCGGAAAATACTCAGGAGGTAGCGGCTGCAGTAGAAGAGCAAACAGCATCCTTCCAAGAAGTTTCAGCTAATATGGCTCTAATGGATGAACTTTCAAAAAATCTAAATGAGATAGTGGCCAGATTCAAAATAGAATAACAGGCATGAGGAGGCTTTAGCCTCTTCATGCTTTCTTTATGCACTCAATCTTCTTATAGGTTTGTACAATGCAGCTGCCAGAGGAAGTGCAACAATAGCACCTACGGCAGAAGTAATAATTGAACTTGGTATATTGAGCAAAGCCGCTTCAAACTTTCCTATAACAGCTGTCCAGGCTGCTAAATATCCTACGAGAGTCCAGGCAGCACCAGCTATAACGGCGAACACATTTCTTATGAAACTTTTACCCTGAGCCCCACCGGAATGAGCAATGCGGCCTACTATATATCCTGCCAGGCCCTTGATGAAGAATGACCATAATGTATAAGGGGAAAAGCCCATCAAAAGATCAAAGAAGGCTGAGCCTATAGCTCCTCCAAAGCCTGCATACACTCCACCGAAGAGCAGTGCTGTGGTGTATATGGCTGCAGAGCCAAGATGCACCATTGCTCCATTGCCATAGGGTATCTTTATGGTAGTGCCTATGGTGCAAAAAGCAGCCAGCATGCCTATGATAACAATGTCTCGAATGGTAAACTTCTTATTCATTTATTATTTCACCTCTACCAAAATTATTTGCATTGCTAAGTTCAAATAGCATATTCTCTAATAAAATACCTTCTCTCACAGGGGTTTTAGCCATATAGGTTTTCTCAACAGCCAAAGACACAAATCTGCTGGCTCCGCTTACAGCCTGAGGTAAATCGAAGCCTTTGACAATATAGCCTGTAAGTGCACTTGCAAATATATCACCTGTTCCCGGATACTGAGCCGGTATATGTGTATAATTTACTTTCCAATAGGAATCATCTTCTTTGCTATATCCAAAATTTCCGTAACTTCCCTCTGAAATCCTTATTCCTGTAATAACCACATTAGCCGGACCTAAATCAGAAAGCTTTTTAAGCAAATGCTTCACTTTCTGCAAGTCTAAAGGCTTGTCATTATAATCCTCTCCTGCAAGCAAGCATGCTTCTGTCAAATTAGGAGTTATAACATAGGCTTTTTCTATCAGGGAAAGCATACCATTCTTTATATCTTCGTCAGTTATTTTATAAAGCTTTCCATGGTCTCCCATAACCGGGTCAATTACTATCAGCTTGCTGTCGTTGTTTTCTATAAGTCTTTTTACTAATTCTACTTGCTTTGCAGAACCCAGAAAGCCGCTGTATATGCAGTCGAATTTTATATTTTCCTCTTTCCAGCAATCAATGGCGTGTTCCATTTCATTTGTAAGCTCATAGAAGGTGTAATTATCAAAGCCTCCGGGATGGCTGCTCAATACTGCTGAAGGCAAAGGGCAAACCTGAATACCCATGGATGATAGGACAGGTATTACTACAGAAATAGAACTCCTACCGAAGCCGGTTACACCATGAATGGCAGCTGTCTTAGGTATTGTGTTTTTCATGGGACCCTCCTCTTTTGTGTAAAAAATAAAATCAAATGCATAAGTAGCATCTGATTTTATTCTAAAAGATTATATAACAATAATGAATATAACAAGGGGGTAATAAACATGATTTTATAATTATTATTAAAAGTGTATCGATACACTAATCAACCTCCCAGGGTTATGTCCTGGTGGTCATACCACTCCAAAGCTTCCCAGAAGTGTTGGGGTTTAAAATCCGGCCAATAATCATCTATAACATAGAAATCCGAATAAATAGATTGAACAGGTAAAAAGCCACTCAATCTCCGCCTTCCACCCCAGCGAATAATCAAATCCACCCTGGATACATCTTTGGATTTTATGTAATCTGTAATATTTCTTTTAGTATTCTTAGCCATCTTCAGATAGCTTAAATCCCACTCCCAACCGTAATTCACCAGAAAGTTTACCCTTATCCCCCCTTTTCCAAAGGTTTTTCTGGTAGTATAAGGGAGCAGCTCTTCAGGAAACATTGGCGAATCACTGTTTCCGATTACCAATAATTCTGCATCTTCATTAGAAAGCAGCTTTACTGCATGGATGCAGGCCTCGGTAAATGCCTTTCTCTGCTCCACGGGTCTCTTGGTATTATCTACGGTGAAACCATAGTAAGTCAATTCATAGATGCCAACTTCTTTACAGAGTTTAAAAAGAGCTAATCCTGGTTCGGTACCTATCATATATCCCTTTTCCTTGGTCAATCCCTTGGACTCTGCCCATCTTCTGTTTCCATCGGGTATGACACCAATATGCTTGGGTATTCTCAATACAATTCACCTCAAGGATATTATTTACCCTTAGCAAATATTAATACACCTCAACATCGCCATAACGGTATCTTACTGGGGAATGATCCAATCCGCCGTTTGCTTCTACAATCCATCCTTCCATATGGCATTTATAATTTAAACCCATATTGTCTTTGGCTGTGATATACATGATTATTTCATCACCTGCATTGCATTGGAGTTCATAATCTTTCAGCAGCACATAGAATCTTTCATATTTTGATGTGTCCTCCAACTTCATAGGGAAAGTATCAATGACCTTGCCATTTAGCTCTATATGGAGATTTGCTTCTTTTATTGCGGTGATATCACCATCCGGTTTGGAGTCGTTAATAAGCTCGTATTCATAGGTTATAATTTGTTTTGTGCTCCCTGCATTCCGCCTTATAGAGCCACCTAATGAATGGGGCCTTAACCTTGCTGCATATTTGTCTGCAACTGAACGAATGGTATCCAGTTTTTCAGTTTTCTTGTTATTTTCACCTTCGATTACCAAATCAATATTTGCCTCATCAAATATAGAAATACTGGCATTTGCTGTAAAGATGATATTATCCTCAGTCTCTGCAGGTATAAGCTGTGGACTGTCTTTGTCTGTATTTATGAGGAAATAGAGCTTTTCCCCCTCTTTATAAGCTTTAGGTATGACACTGAGAAGGTAATCTACTTTTTTGTCCTTTATACCCATATTTTCATACTTAAACTCATTTACAATGCTGGCTTCCTTCTCCAACGTTCTTTCTATATCGTTTATGATATTTGACATATTATTAATTATAGAATGCTTCAGAGAATTTATATCACTTTTTAAATTTCTGATTTCATTTTTCAGTGAGCCAATATCTAAGGCTGCCTTCATATTCAGGAGCAAAGATGCTATAAGTATTACTGTGACCCATCTAGGTAATTTCATTGTCTTGACCTCCTTATTTTAAAATTTTATGCCCCATTAATATGATTATATCATTAAAAAATGTCATCAGCCTATATATTACGAAATCCAAAAAAATAATGATGATAAAAGGGCATAATAATTTAAGGAACTTTTTTATATGGACTTATGTCTAATTATATGCAGCTGTAGATTAAGAATGGGAGGTATTCATGTGAAAATAAGAAAATTTGTTATAATTACAGCATCTGTTGCAGTACTAAGCTTTGCTACTATGGCTTTCGCAGATCCGGTTATAAAGCTTGTGTTAAATGGACAAGAATTGAAAACTGATATAGCACCAATTCCTGCGGATGGCAGGGTTATGGTGCCCATAAGAGTTATATCTGAAGCTTTGGGAGTCAAAATTGAATGGGATGCTGAGACCAATTCTGTAATAATCGACTCAACTGAATTGGAAGCCAGGAAAATGCAGATAGAAAAGCTGGAAGAGGCTGTGGAAATTCTCATGCCTCAGGATCAGCTAAGCGTAGCCAAAACATGGGCAGAAGGTGTTAAAAGAAGAAATGGAGTATTGCAGTATTCTGTAATGTCACCGGAACTTCAAAAACAGAAGTATGACTATTTTGTATCATTGGGCTGGGTAACAGGCACATCAAGCCCTTGGGTTGAAAGCTATGAGATAACAGAAAAGTACAAATCCGAAAAAACATACAGATATGAAGTTGAATTCACCTATACAGATTCAACAGGAGCTAAGTTTACAGAAAAGCAATTCATAACTGTAAAGGATTTTGATGGTACCTGGCTGATTTCTGATATAGAAAACATAGATGTAAAGGGTAAAATAACAGAATTGACCTTTGGTAAGGATAATATGCTGGAGAAAATATTTGTGGAAGACGATGCACCAGCAATGGGCTCCTATGACAAAGCCAATGTTTTAATAGGAAAAAACACCAAAATATATAAGGGTTATTCCGATGAAGAGCTAAAACCCAGCGATCTCAAAGAGGGTATGAAGGTGGAAGTGGACTTTGTAGACGGTCCCATGATAATGATCTATCCCCCTCAGGCTGAAGCCAATGTAATCAGGGTAATTGAATAGTTAAAAGTGAATGATTTGTAGTGGTTGCGTATGTTATTCTTGTTGACATAAACGCAACCACTTTTTTTAAATATTTATAAAATCAAGAGCTTTATCGTTAAGAAATATAATTATGAATATATTATTTTATCAAAAAATTTGCATTAAATTAATATAACAGACTATTTTGAGAAGGTAATGAATGGATTAATGTAGAAATATTTATGCGCGACAAATTCCGACAAATAGTAGAATATAATGATGATTTTGAGGTGGTGTATATGAGCAGGTTATCCCAGATCAAGGATGCAGTACAACAGTTTGCAGAGGCAACAAGTGCAGCCCTTGGGCTAGATGTGGAAGTAGTTGATGATAACTTACAAAGAATAGCAGGAACAGGTCATGCATACGACTTAATCGGGAAATTTATCCAATCACGAGGAATAATAAACAGATTTTTATTTAAAGACACCAAAAAAATAATTATTGATAAGCCTGGTGCATGTGAGTATTGTCAAATATGCCCCAAGTACGGTAAGTGTATTTATAAAATGGCTGTATATTCATCTATTGAATATCGATCTAAGGCGATAGGTGTTATTGGTTTGACAGCGATGAATGATCATCAGATTAAGCTTATAGAACATAACAAATATGCCATGCTTGACTTTGTTGATAAAATTGCTAATCTAATCAGCCTAAAAGTTAAAGAGCATGAAATGCTTAAGCAGGTTGAGACTTATGCACAATTTATGCATATAGTTATAGATAACATCAATAAAGGAATCGTTATACTAAACAAAGATCATATAATAGTTGACATAAATAGTTACTTAATCGAAAAGTTAAGTACCAAAAAAGTTGAAATAATTAATAAGAATATCCGAGATATTTTTCCTAATATAAATCTAGTAAAAAAGAAAACCAATACTACTACTGCAGACAATGAATACCAAGAAATTGTTTATAGTAATAAAGGTAAGCAAATATATTTGCTATGCATGACTAAAACAATAATCGTGGACAATCAAATTGAAGGGATAATATGCTTAATTGAAGATTATAAGGATACAAAACAATTAGATTATGATATTTCAGAAAAACAACGGCAGATATCATTAGCTGATATCGTTGGAAATGATACTAACTTTATAGCTTTTAAAGAAAAGGTGCTGGATGTCGCACGAAATGATTCAACGGTTTTACTGACAGGGGAAACTGGGACAGGTAAGGAGCTTTTTGCCAGAGCCATTCATACAGAAAGTATGCGTAAAGATAAGCCTTTTGTAATCATAAACTGTGGAGCCATTCCGGAGTCGCTGATAGAAAGTGAACTTTTTGGATATGAAAAAGGAGCTTTTACAGGAGCAAAGAATATTGGAAAACATGGGAAGTTCTACATAGCAGATAAAGGCACAGTTTTTCTTGATGAAATTGAAACTATGCCGTTATACCTACAAACTAGGCTGCTTAGAGTTATTGAAAATCAAGAGATAGAAAGAGTAGGTGGCATTAAAAGTATACCTATCGATGTAAGGATAGTTGCAGCTACCAATGTAAGATTGGATGAGATGGTTAGAAATGGGCAGTTTAGAGAAGATCTTTACCATCGTTTAAATGTGGTAACATTGTTTATACCGCCTTTAAGAGATAGAGGTGAGGATATATTGGTTCTAGCTCAACATTTTATTGAAAAGTTTTCAAAAAGATTTAAAAAGGATATATTTGGACTATCTGAAGAGGTAAAAAAGATATTTTTAAACTATCAATGGAAAGGTAACGTCAGGGAACTACAGAATACTATCGAGTATGCTATTAATATGGAACATGGTAATTATATCACTGCAAAAAATTTGCCCTTCCAGTTTAGACAAACCAAGAGTAATAACAAATTTGTTACTCTGGAGGAACGAGAGAAAGAATATATAAAAAAGGCTTTGGATGAGTTCGGATGGTCGGAAGAAGGAAGACTAGAGGCAGCAAAACATTTGGGCATAAGCAGGGCAACTATTTATCGAAAAATAAAAAAGTATGGTTTAGTTTGTGGTTCAAATAGCAATTTTTTGTGATTTAATTGTTTACTGTTACTCAATAAAAGCAAGGCTTTATTATGCTGTTTTTATGTAGTACCAGGAAATAAATGTTCCGATAACTCCTACTAATCCAGTTGCTATAAAGCCGAAATTTAAACTGGTTGTATCAATTAAAAGTCCTACTATTATAGGTCCGATAAATGTTCCTAATGCAAAAATTGCTTGATAAATTCCCATAGCAGTACCTCTTTTCTGGTATTTTACGTTCTTAATGCTTAATGCCATCAATAGCGAATAGACAATATGCCTTCCAAATCCCCCTACAAATTGAATTATATAAAAAATAAATATCTTATTAATAAAAGGTGTAAGAAAACATGATAATGAGATTATTGTGTACCCCAGTATTATTGTTCCTTTTTCACCAAATTTTTTTGCAAAGAATGTACCACTCATTGCAGATGCTAAGATTCCTGGAAGGTTAAAAATAGTAGCTAACATGCCAATTTGAATATCATTGGCTCCAATGCCTTTTGCAAATAAAGGAGTAAAGCCATATATAGTAGAGAATGTTATGAATTGTAAAGTCATCGCAATAACTGAAGCTATTATTAGATTTCTGTCCTTAAGAATTTCCATTAGAATAGTAAATTTAATTGGCACGTGATATTCATTTTTCTTTTCATATATAAAAAAGCTAAGTAATAATGCTATTGTACTCGCAACTGAAGCAAGCAAGAAATTATATTTTTGATTGAAGCAATGTGATACTATACTACCTATCAGTAAAGCGGATACCATAGAAAAAAAGTCAAAGCTGTTAAGTATACCTATGGGTTTTGCAACATTATTATCACTAAAATAACTAGCAAAAAGTACAGTGAAGATAGCCCAAGTTGCAGAAGCTATTCCTGATAATGAACGAAAAACTATTAAAGAAGTTACATTTGTAGAATACCACATACCTAGACTGCTTGTTAGAGAGGTAAAAAGACCAAGAATAATAAATACTTTTCGATTGTTAATAGCATCAGAAAATATACCAATAGGAATTCTACACAACATTTGGGTAAAACCATAAGAACCTATTACTATTCCTACTAGCTTATAAGAAGCTCCCAAGGATTCCGCATATGCAGGAAGAATAGGAACATATGTGTATAGGGAGAAACTGTATAGGCTGCTTACAACACAAAACAAAATCGTACTATGCTTATTGCTATTCATTTATATCATACCTCAAGATAAATGTTGTTACTATTTCAAACTCAATAATATTTAAAGCAATTTTTATGCCATGGCTTTGTGTTCAATAACAAAGTAAAGCTGTATAAGAAGTATTATAGTTTAGCCTTTTACATAAAAAGAAAGAGGTAGATAAAAGAATAGCATGGATGATGCATAACAACATATCAGATTGAGATATAACATCTCAATCTGATATGTTGTTGCAACTAAGTATTGGAGACAAGTTAGCATTGTATATAAACATATCAAATTGAGACATAACTTAATGGGATTTATACAGTAAA
>ENA-OWOZ01001963-OWOZ01001963.1-bioreactor-metagenome-genome-assembly--contig:-NODE-1963-length-16774-cov-4.310954_pt1 | contig 16774 bp, 18 predicted proteins | sample MGYA00238140_ERZ651804 | MGnify/ENA primary metagenome ERZ651804 (study PRJEB26910, sample SAMN07631232) | bioreactor metagenome | isolation source: Switchgrass digestor | place: USA: Dartmouth... | reverse complement strand
GAGATGAATTGCTTCCGCAAACATATACTTAAACAAGAATTGAAAGAACAAAAATACACTAGGGCGGGAACCGTCCGAAAGTGAGGCTCGTGGAGGTAGTAGGTTACGAGGCTGATGAAGCGAGAATCTCCCACTTCTATAAGTGGGAGAGGTTCAACTAATATCTGGTGCTGCAAAAAGTACTGCAAAAGTACTGCATAAAGTACTGCAAAACACATAAAAAAGTACGTTTGAATGGGGGAAAATCAGGGGCAAAAAAGATTAAAAGTGCCGATATAATGCGGTTCGGGAAAATCAGGTAAAAGGACCATGTAATTCGCAACGAGGGGGTCGTGGGTTCGAATCCCATCGTCTCCACCATTGTTTTATACGCTTGGGGTACTCAAAAGTGCTGCTTATAAACCTTTATATATTTTTATCCAGGGTTCTGCCCCTGGATAAAAATATATAAAGGTTTTTGTATTCTTGTTTCTTATCCTTCTGTTCCAGAAGGATTCTTTCTTTCTTCTACATAATCCTTTAATCTGCCTACTGCCAGCAGAACCGGTGTGGCAGCAGTCACCAGTACCATCCATTCTTGCTGTCTCGCCTTTTCACATCCCATCCCGCAACGAATACAAATACCCATTACCTTCTCCATTGTATGTCAAGTTTTGCGCAATAAAGTATAAATAGCGTACTCAGACTAATATTTAGAGGGCAATCCGTACTTTATCGCGTTGGGTCTGGTCTTTTGTATCGACCCAATAGAATTCAATATGGGTGGCACCCTGGGGACGTTTGACATCATCCAGCTCAAAACTACCCCAGTCAGGAGCAGTTGCTGCAGCAGTCACCTTGCCCTGAGAGACAGTTTGCCCTGCTCCATTGGTAAAATGGTAATAAATGGTGGGATTATCAACCCGGGCAATACCTTCCACGTCAACTTCATTCTTATCCATTTCCATTTCTACAATCTTGATGCTGCTGCTGCCGTCCAGGAAAAGATCGGTGGGCTGGCTTCCCACTATTTGAGGAATTCTTGAATCGTCCGCCGAGTTTATAAACACTACTTTTTTATCATTCTCTATCTTCTGGTCCAGAACGTATACTGCATGAGGATAACTGATCACCTGAGTTGCCGGTCCATCTGACTGGGTGATCTTTACATTAACTGTCAGCTGGTTGCCGGCATTGCTTACACCAGTGATTTTCACCTCATGACCGCCAGTACGCTGCTCACCTCCGCTAACCAGGAGATAAGTCTTACCGTCTTCTTCAACTACTCCCGCTACCAAATAGGATTTCATATTGCTCAGCCAATTGCGCACCTCAGCCGGATACTTTGAAGTAGTGGAATCAGTTGTTTGTTCCGGTTTCTTAGCCTGTTCCAGCGGCTTGCTGCTGGTCTGGCAGCCTACTGCCAGCAGCATAATACCAATTAGCAGTAATGATATGAATTTGGTTCGCATAAAGCGTCCTCCCATCAGAATTATACTCTTATTAATATGACCGCTGAGCAGGAAAAGGATGCATGGGTCTGTGCTACAATTTCGGATAGTTTTTACCACTAATATCTGCCGGCATAAATTTACCGGCAATATTTACTGCGAGGCTTTCTTTTTCCCGTTTCTCCGTAATATAAATCCTCCATCTGGTTTTATTTTACCATCTGAAGGATTACACAAAATTTATTACAGTCTTAATAACCGGGCCTTTATCAGTTATTTTGCCGCCGGCTCGATATGTGCAGAAGGAGGTTCCTGCGTGAGCGGCAACCTCCTTCTTGGCGGCCGTTTGTTTGATGCTATTTCAGGTTGATGGTCCAATTTCCGTTTATTTCGAAACTCGGCCAGGAGACTTCCAAATCCGCCGCATCTATCCGTTTATTGAACTCAAGCGTCATAATAGCGGTGTCACCGTTAAATTCCGAGTCAATCTTCTTAACATCGCTGTTATAAACATTGAAGGATTTGATCTTAACGAACTCTTGATTTCCCGTGTTAAGTTTAAAAGTGAGCTTTGCCGAAGTCGGGGAAAGCCGTTCAACGCTCTGGACTATAGCTTCCCCACTCAGGTCTGAGGTCAATTCCATCTCCATCCGGTCGGAGGCTACCATAAAGCTGTCCACCGTCGTTTGGTCATCCAGTTTCAGGCGCTCGGGAAGATAATAGGCCTTGCCGTCAACCATGGTTGAATATACCGGGTTTTGTTGAAAAATGATTTTATGGTTTGCGATATCTCATCGGCATATGCCACATTGAGGCAAACAAAACAGGCGCATACCGCCGCTGCGTAAGTCAGACGTTTTCTGAGACGTGATTTTTTATTATGCCGAACAAGTTTCTGAACTGCTTTTCTTTTAATCGATTCCATATTAAAGTCAACTCCTTCCAGAAGTTTGTCTATCTCTTTTTCCGCCCGATCATCTTCGAGCCGGCTCAACATCCAGATAATCTTGTCTTCATTCATATTTTCAAGCCCTCCTTTATGACTTTTCTTCCCCTTAAGAGCCTGTTGTCTACAGCCGCTCTGGACAGATTTAAGGACCGGGCAAGGTCATTTATCTTTTCACCTTTAATAAACCTTCTGATAAATATCTCCCGGTCAGGTTCCGCAAAGGTGTTAATGATATTCATCACCTGTTCCAGATCCTGCCTAAGCATCCTGTTTTTCCAAGTCTACATCATCCTCTATCTGGACATTCTCGATGTCTACAAGGCTGTTGCTGCGTTTCCTGCGTTTATAGGAAAGCGCTTTGTACTTGGTTAGAATAAGCAGCCAGGTTCTGAAGCTGCCTATTTCTTTATCAAATTCCTTAATCTTGATCCAGGCATCAAAAAATACATCGGCTACGCATTCTTCAATATCCTCTTTGCTATGCGATACTGCCAGGATGTTGTAGGCAAGGCAGTATACCATTTTTGTATATTTGCTGATCATGTACTCATAAACTGCTGTATCCTGGTTTTTTATCCCCCGTACAAGCTCAGCCTCCGAGTATTCCAAATATTCCACCTCCTCAAAATCTTTTCATATACTACTACGTGTGAAATATGGAATATCTCTTAAAAAATATTAAAGCAGGTTCGCAAACTAATGAGAACCTGCTTATGACGATGACAAAAGCCCTTTAAAGGACAACTGATTTAAGCTCGCTACGCTCGAAACAGTAACGCAGCAAATCTCTGCGTTACTATCAAAAGCCCGCTCAATTGACGTACTCTCTTTATTGGATTAATACTAATAGGCATTATAGGTTTGAAAATATCTACTCATTAGTATTGTAGGGGCGGGGCTTTGCTCCGCCCGCTCACTATTATTATAATTGTTTACTCCGCTTACGAAGAAAAGGTAAATTAATCGTAAATGACGCCCCTGTATTGGTGCATTTATTTATAGGATCTATTACGCAGTCATTATATGGTATTAAGAATTCTCTGATACCACTGGCGTATGGTGCAATATCATATTGTTGGAAATAGACTACTATACCTTCCGGTGTAGCATAAAAGTTATCTACATTAAAAGTTTGTCTTACCAGGCCCTCATAATCTTCGAAGTAAATATCAGGATTTTTCCTTATTTGCTCTATCACATTCCTTATAATATACTCTTTATAATTAAACAAACATTCGAATAGTTCACCCAGCTTTACCATTTGGCCACTTTGTAAATTCCAGGTCTGCGAAGATCTTACTGTGAGTCCATGGGCACCGCCAGTGTATTCGTAACGGTCAAAATATAGGCTGATTATGCAAGCCCTATTATAAGTAATATTGTAAGAATCCTGAGCTGCAAATACCCTTACCGGAAATCCGTTTTCTTTATCATCCAAATACTGTTCAACTGCCATTTGGTATAGGGTAGTGCGGACATACTCTTGATAATCCAATGCTCTAGCTCTATAAAAATCGTTTATTCTTAATATTGACCTCCGGTAATTTTCTGAACTAAATTGAGGATACTCAATTTTATAAGATAAAACCGTAACACCATCATATTGCATCTCATTTTCAATTACCAACGTTTCAACATTAACATTTTGCTTTGCCATATTATCACCCCATAACCAGCATATGAAAAATATTAGGATTTGTGATAAAGTACTAGTTTTAAAATTATAATTAAGATATTATGCAATGCTTCATGTACCGGATTAAGAGGGAATTATATGTCCCTTCCCTATTGAAAAGCTGGCTGATTTGGGATTTTTGCTGTCAAATAAATGGAAAATTTATTATTGCTTTCAGCCTGACCTTTGTGATAAACTGAATTAAATTAAATAATCATACTCCGAGCACTTGAACCTAAGGCAAAAATTGCTATGGTTTCTGTGCCTGGGTATAGAGGGAAACGTCTGTGCCTCCCGCATTTTGGAAAGGAGTACATTGTGAGACTGTTTATAAAAAACAGGCAACTTTAATGTACTTTTTTGCGTAAAGTAGCCTGTTTTTTTATTAGAATTGAATAACGTCTTCGAGTCCTTAAGCCTAAGGCTAATAAGTTATGGCTTCTGGACCGGGGTACAGAGGGAAACGTCTGTGCCTTCCCTATTTTGAAAAGGAGACTGAATGGTAACTTATGTAAGCATAAGGATAGGTGGTTATTCCTTAAAATAGGGAAAAACCACCTTTTTTAATCATAACTATCTCAATCTTTTTCTTGCCGCTTGCTACTGTAAGCGGTTATTTTTCTGCCTATTAGCTGTGAATAGCTACTGTAGAACAGCCTTATGCCTAATGCGCTATACCTAATGTACTACTTATGCTCCTTAAAGGGGAGCCATTGAGTTTGCTTACTAACAATATATTTTTGTTTTCTTCTTATGGTTGTAGGCTACTGGACCAGGTTGTAAATTTATTATCTAATGTAGGCAATACTAGGTATAATATTACAAGGCAATAGGGCTATTAAAATATATGATCGGCTAGAAGGTAGGAGAATTAAGCTTGAATAGGAGGGAGTTTTAATTTCGGCATTATTATCTCGGGCATTGCATAGAAGCATTAGTATTATCTGGGAATTGGGTATTAAGGTGGTTCTGCCCGCCTATATTATAGTAAGCCTGTTAAACTACACACCTATAATTAAATGGGTCTCCGATTTATTAACACCTCTTATGCACCTTATCGGCTTGCCGGGAGAGGCTGCTTTGCCTATAGTTTTAGGTGCGCTAGTTAGTTTTTATGCGGGTGTAGGGGCAGTGGTTCCCCTAGGCTTTGATGCCAAAGAAATAACTATAATTGCCGCTATTATGCTGGCTGCCCATGATCTTCCCCTGGAATCGGTTATAAGCCGGAAGACTGGTTCTAAAGTAGGTTCCTTGCTTTTTACCAGAGTCCTGGCTGCCCTGGCTTTGGCTTTGCTTCTTAATTACCTTATTAAATAGGAAACATGTTATAAACCTAAGACGCCAGACCTACGAGTACATTACCAAAGGCATTACTGACGTTCCCTTACGGGAGCTAATAAGGTTGCTGAAGCTCACTTTGTTCGCACTCAAGGAAGTCGTTGTATAATTTTGGCATGGCGGTTGGGAGGTAAATATAATTTGGACTATATAAATATTATGGTTTCTATTCTTAAGGGTGGCTTTTTGTTAGTCGGACAATTGGCCCTTATAATAACAGCGGTAATGATTGTGGTAGAATTTTTTCAGGAATATAACCTGCTGGATAAGTTAACTGGACTTATTTCGCCCTTTACACGGTTTATGGGGATGTCTTCTGATACTAACCTACCCTTGATGGCTGGACTCCTACTGGGAATAGGATACGGAGGTGCCATCATTATCGACAGTACCCGTCAAGGAAAACTTAGCTATAAAGATATTTATACTCTTAATCTGTTCCTGGTCCTATGCCATTCATTAATTGAAGACACTCTTATCTGGGCAGCTATGGGTGCTATGATTATACCACTGCAAATTGGACGTTTTATACTGGCGGTAGGAGTTTGCTATATAATATCCCGATTTTTTGCCGGAAGAAATCAGCCCCAGAGTTTATAGATTTTTAAGTTCCTCCGGGGTAGAATTCCCCATAGCTCCAGGCTGTTGCAGAAGCATTACTACTGAGCTTACGTCGATTTTCCAGCCAGAGTCCTTTTTTTCTACTTTTACCGGTATAACTTTGCGAGTCTGTTTACGTCCTCCGTCATAACCCAGCAAAACACCAACTTCATAGGTATCGTCAGTGAGCTTAGTAATACTAAACGTTTTAACATAATCATAATCACGAAATAGTTCCAAAATAGCACCATCAGTTTTCTCACCACTTAATAACCCAGCTGCCAGTTGCAATTCTCCCTGGTCTATAGCAGTAAATAGTAATTCCAATGTACGCTCCGGTTCCAGAGCCTTAACTTGACTTGCTACTACATCGGCTGCCTTCCAGACCATCATCTGATGGGCCAAATCCACCTTATTGCTCTCATGGGTTTTACTTCCTAAGAAATGAATACAAAAATGTCCATTAAAGTTATTACCTTTAATGGCGCCTTGACCATGGGGCATACCATTCATTGAGGCAGCAATTTTCATTCCATTTTCCATTACCACAATTATAGCCCTTCGTTTCCAGCTCCATTCCCCATTGTAAATTTGCTTCATGGTAGCTGTATCTTCAGCTGTAAGGGGCTGCACATCGGCATGATTGCTGCCCCCGCGCCTTTGGATGTTAAACTGCTTACGCGTTTCAATATCAATAACCGTAGCACCACTATAATTAGGAAAATATTCCTTAGTTTCATCCCAGCTAATAAAACTGCCACATAGTTTTCCCGGTAAAGGTTTAACGGGAGATTCATTTTTCTCTTCCGGAATAAAATATTGGACCAGATAAATAAAAATTAAGAGGAGTGGTACAGCAATTATTAGTAACCGTAAAAAGCGCAGGTTTATTACCACCATTTTCATCCTTTCTATCCTAAATGGCTTGTTTAAAATATATTCCTACCCTTCATTAAAATTCACGTTTTGTTATACTATATTAACATTTTTTTCCATTTAAGGCATCTTGTTTTTATTAGCTAAAAAAGCAGAACTATTATAGCCCTGCTCAGACTGTCGATAAAGGCGAAAAAAGCAATCGCCATGTCGCTACGCTCCTCGCGGTGACAGAACCGAAGCCATCTTATGTGTCATTGCTAGGCACGAAGTGCCATGGCAATCTCGAACGCCAAACTGTAAGTGCTACTCTGAGAATGCTGGCCATCAATAACTAGCAGACTATCTTTTTACCTATTGCTGTGGGATAATTGAAGCAGGGAAAAATATGGATTATGAGGTGGGGAACGGCAGGAGGCGGAAGCATTTCTAACTTAACCAGCCTCCTGCCCATATTTTATACAGCTACCTTAACAGGGACCCGGCGCGCAATCGAGTCACTACTTCCGGAAGTATCTCCAGTACGTAATCAACATCCTCTTCACGGTTATCTTTGCCCAGTGTCAAACGCAGGGATCCATTCGCAACTTCCTCAGGAATTCCCATGGCCAGCAACACGTGAGACGGTGCTAAGGCTTCGGAGGTGCAGGCTGAGCCACCGGAAGCCATAATACCATAGCCATCCAGCATTAAGAGAACGGACTCTCCTTCCACAGATTCAAAACATACACTGACATGTCCGGGAATTCGATTATCCGGATCACCGGTAATAATAGTATGGGGGATTTTTTCCCTAATCCCATTTTGAAGTTTTTTGCCTAACCTGGTTAAATAGGCAAAGTGTTCTCTCATACGGTTTTGGGCAAGTTCAGCGGCTTTGCCGAACCCGATTATTCCAGGTACATTCTCAGTGCCGCCCCTCATATTAGCCTCTTGAGATCCTCCATGCAGGAGTTTTCCTATTGGGGTTCCTTTTTTAATGAAAAGGCAGCCAGCTCCTTTAGGCCCATAGAGTTTGTGGCTGGAAGCGGATAGCATATCAACCCCCAAATCGCATACATCAACAGGAATCTTGCCAACGGTTTGTACAGCATCGGTATGAAATGCCGCCCCAGCTTCATGGGCAACAGCCGCCAGCTCTTTTATAGGCTGAATGGTACCTACCTCATTATTGGCGTGCATGATTGAAACCAGTGTGGTTTCAGGTTTTAATGCCTTGCGAAGGGTATCCGGCTCCACTACTCCGGTTGGAGTTACCGGCAGCTCAGTTAACTCAAAACCGCTTTTTTGCAGGTACTCGCAGGCATCCAGAACCGCATGGTGTTCTATGGCCGAGATAATTAAATGCCTGCCCCGGTGGGAATTGCCGGCCATATAAGAGACGATGGCCTGATTGTCTGCTTCAGTGCCGCCGCTGGTAAAAAATATTTCCCCGGGATGAGCATTGATCAATGCTGCTACCTGCTCACGGGCTTTTTCCAGTGCCCTCCTGGCTGCTCTCCCTTTGGAATATACCGTGGATGGGTTGCCATACTGATTGGTATAGTAAGGTATCATAGCTTCAAAAACCGCCTCATCCACAGGAGTAGTAGCACTGTGATCTATGTAAATTTCTCTCATGCACTTCATCTCCCGAAAAAAACTTAAGCACGTCATCGGCCCTTCGGGCACTTCCGATGTATCCTTCCGGATACAATTAAGGTTGCGAGAAGCGAAGCGACGCGGCGATCTCTTTTCCCCATTACCGATAATCGTCGTTTGAGATTGCCACGCCCCCTCCGGGGGATCGCAACCTTAATCGTGAGCGAAGCGAACATCAGAAGTACCCGTTAGGGTGCAATGACCATATAGTCTTCTTTTTGTCATCGCAATAGCTATGTTCACAGCAATGACAATTTCGAAATTCTTTTTCACAGCCATGAATTAAACCAGACCAAGTGTTTCATTTGCTCAATCAAATATAATTTTTTCTGGGTGGGTATAGACAGTCAATTTTTCCCCGCGCACAAAGCCTACAATACAAACATTCAGCTCTTCAGCCAAATCCAAGGCCAGCTGGGTGGGAGCAGCACGGGACAGGATTATGGGTATATTCCCCCGCACTGCTTTAATTAGAATTTCTGAAGCAATGCGCCCGCTCAGCAACAGGCATTTGTTGTTTGCAAGTACCTCATTCAAAACCGTATAGCCCAGCACCTTATCAACGGCATTGTGCCTGCCGATGTCTTCATAGTAAACGATGATGCCTGACTCATCCGCCAGAGACGCACTGTGCACCCCTCCGGTCAAGCGGAAGGAATCGGCCCGCTCTTCCAGTTTGTCCATCAAACCAACTATTCTCTTCGCCTCCAACCGCCAATCGGACTCCACCGGCTGCAACTGCCGGGCATCATTAATAAAATAAAGTCCAGCCCTGCCCTTGCCGCAACAGCTGGCAATATGCCGGCGCAGAAAACTATCGGTCTGAGTTACCGGGTGAGTGGTGTCAATCCACAGCAATCCTTCGTCCTCATTACAGCGGATATCTTTAATGTCTGACCGCTGCCGGATAAGTCCTTCACTCAGCAAAAAGCCCACCACCAGTTCTTCAAGTCCCACTGGTGAACAAATTAAGGTAGCCAATTCATTATGATTCAGGAAAACCGTCAAAGGTTTTTCCGCAACCACCTTAGCCGTTTTATTTTCAACCGTTCCCCCATTGTAGTGGATTACCTGGTATTCAGCATAAATAGACCCTGCTGACACAACTGATAACTCCTTTCTTGGTGGTCCCATCTGCCTCTTCAGCTATGGACGGAAGTTGTCCCCGCCTGATGCAAGAGGCATATTCGATGCTAAGACAATGTCTCCAGCAATATCTGTTATTCCTATATTATTAATAGGAATTATACAACATTTTAATTCCCTTTGTAACTTTTGGCGTCTTATTAATCAATTAATGGTAATTTGTTTATTGAACAACTGCATTTCCCTGTCATCCTTATATATAATCATTAAGCATAGCAGACGTAATTCCCGTAGTAATGCCAAGCCAAAGGCGCCTGCAGCTAGTTTCCGCTACTACTTTAAACAAATAAAGAGAAGCGAAATTGCTTCTCTCCCTAACTCACCATTGCCAAAACCTAATTTCGGAGCATCTATTCCGTGTATATTTTATAATTAGTCGGGTTTAGGTCGGGATTGGGCACTAAGTTAATCTTCTTTTGTGTCCGCCTTTCTATATAGGCCAGGTTTATCTCGTCATTTTCAATAAGCTCCAGTAAACGTGGATTAGCCTCACAGACAATCTTTTCCTTCTCCACATAACTCATATTAGCAAGTTTTCTCTTAACCTCACAGGATAGAGCGTGAAGATTAATCGTCCTTCCCCGGCCTTTGCAATATGAACATTCTTCCGTATAAAATTCATCTATCCCGTAACGCGATTTTTTGCGAGTCATTTCCAAAAAACCTAATCCTGTCATCCCTACTATGCGGGTATGAGCCTTATCCTTAGATAATTCTTGCTTTAGAGTAGCGATTATTTTATCAGCATTATCCTGTTTTTTCATATCAATAAAATCAATTAAGATAATACCACCCAAACTACGAAGCTTTAACTGCCGGGGGATTTCTACGGCAGCCTCTAGATTAAGCTTAAATACCGTTTCTTCAAAATCATTTTTTCCGGTATATTTGCCACTGTTAACATCTATCACGGTCATAGCCTCGGTCTCATCAATTATTAGATAACCGCCATTACGCAACCAAACCTTACGCCGCAGGCTTCGGCGTATATCTTTTTCTAGACCATATTTCTCGAATAGATCGCCCTCTTCAAATTGGACGGTAAAATTCATTGAATTTTTCTTCTTTTCTAATATTTTTTGCTGTAATTTTTTATTATTTACTATTACCCGGCTAATATCACTATCAAGGTAGTCACGTAGTGCCCTTTCTAGAACATCAATATCTTCATAGATAAGACTAGGAGCACGTTTACATTCATAGCGACGGTTGATTTCTTCCCATACCTTTATTAAATCCTGGAATTCTTGAATAATATCTTCATCATCCGCATCCTGGCAAGCGGTTCGTAAAATTATCCCCATATCGGGAACTATATGCTTTTCCATTAATTTACGCAAATGATCCCTGCGTTCATTATCAGTTAATTTGCGAGAAATACAAATATCCATCTGATAAGGGAGAAGGACCACATAATGACCAGGGATAGTCAAATTACCAGTTACCCGTGCACCTTTTTCCGAAAAGGCTTCTTTTTTCACCTGTACCATTATATCCTGGCCGCTTTTTAATAGATCTAAAGCATTGCATCCCTTTTTTAACCCCGGAATCATTATATCGCCAGCATATAAAAAAGCGTTTTTCGATAGCCCTATATCAATAAAAGCACATGACAAACCGGGTAAGATGTCCTTAACCTTACCTTTATAAATATTCCCGACATTCTCATCCTGGTTGGCCCAGAATATTTCAGCCAACCGACCTTCCTCAACTATGGCTACCCGGGATTCCCAGGGATAAACGTCAATAATAATTTCCCTGCTCAACTCATTTCACCTTTTCCAGAGGAGTATAATACCTATCATTGACCATAATATAATTACCACTACGGTAAATATCTAAAATATCCTGTTCGTTAATACCCGTTTGCACTAAGAGGTCTCTAAGCTCATCATAGCGCACATTAAGGGGTTCTCCCACTGTTACCCATATATCAATAATAGCAAAATCTCCCTGGTTATTCATTTCTATTTTGAGAATTCCCTGACGTAGGTTTTTGTCTACATTCTTTTTCTTACCCCGGCTTTTTACTAGTAATTCCTCTTGCTTAAGCAAATTGTCTTTCCATTCCTGCAGTTGGGTAGGGGATGAACTGAGAATAAAGGAGTAACAAGCACAATTGATACTTTTCATAAGGGTAGGAGTATCATCGGTAATAGCTATACATTTATTAATCCGCATAGCCTGGGGTAAAACCTGATTCATATTATTGATAAACATATCCGGGCTAATCTCCTGCATCAGTTCCAGGTCAAAATATTCCCTTTTTCCCCATAAGCCCACAGGTAAAACAGTTCCCATAGACAATCGTATATGAGGATTAAAGCCTTCGCTCAAGGCAAAGGGAATCCTGGCCCGGCGCAGGGCACGTGCCATAAGATTCATCATCTCCAGGTTAGATAAAAACCTTAAATCAGATCCTACACTATATTCAACCCTTATTCGCACTCCATGCCCTCCTTAATCTGCAGGTCAACCCCCAGGGTCATACATACTCCGCAATCCCTACATCCATCCTGACGACAATCAGGCGTGCTAATTCCTTTTTTGGCCCTCTCGTTTTCTTCTATTAGATACTCCTTGTCAATACCAGTCTCAATAAAATCCCAGGGAAATATTTCTTCATAATCGCGCTGACGACAGGTATAAAAATCAGGGTCAATTCCACACTCTCTAAAGGCTTCCATCCAACGGTCAAAATGAAAATACTCTGACCAACCATCAAATTTACATCCCTTTTGCCAGGCTTTAAAAATAGCCAAGGCTAAACGGCGATCACCCCTGGCTATAACCCCTTCCAGGTAACTAGTTTGGCTATCGTGAAAACTGAGCTTTATACGACGCCGTTTTTTCCGCATCATGTAATGACGTTTCTTATCGAGCTCTTCAATACTATTCTGCGGGTACCATTGAAAAGGGGTATGGGCCTTAGGCACAAAAGAAGCCAGACTAGCCCTAACCTCTACCGGGCGAGGAGAATACTTGTCCCCGATAGCCTTAACTTTGGCTAGTAAATCCAGTATACCATCCAGATCAGCTTCTGTTTCTGTAGGCAGGCCTATCATAAAATATAATTTTACAGCAAGCCATCCCGACTTAAAGGCGGCTTCCACCGCTTGTATTAATTGTTCTTCAGTTACATTTTTGTTGATTACATCCCGCAGGCGCTGAGTTCCGGCCTCTGGTGCGAGAGTTAAAGTTGTCTTGCGCACCTTTTGGACTTCATTAGCTAAATCAATAGAAAAAGCATCTACCCTAAGTGAAGGTAAGGAAACTCCTGTACCCAGAGGGCCATATTCTTTAACTAAATCCTTGACCAGGGATTTGACCCCGGAATAATCAAGAGTGCTTAATGATGCTAATGATATCTCTTCATATCCGGTACTGGCCAACTGGGCTGCCGCCTGCTTCTTAAGGGTTTCCAAGCTTTTTTCCCGAACCGGACGGTAGACCATACCAGCATGACAAAAACGGCAACTGCGCTGGCAGCCCCGCATAACCTCCAGTACAGCCCGATCATGTACTATACTCATATAAGGTAAAATAGGTTTATCCGGATAATAGGACTGATCTAGGTCCTCTACCACCTGCCGCGTGACCTTGGCCGGTGCTTCTTTCACTACAGGGGACATACTCTTAATGGTTCCATTATCTTTATATTCCACCCGATACAATGAAGGTACATAAACCCCTTCTATGCGAGCTAATTGTTTAAGCAGTTCATCTTTGGCCAATGAACGATTATTATATACACAATCCAGAAACTTAAGGATTATTTCTTCCCCATCACCAATTAAAAAAGCATCGAAAAATTCTGCAAAAGGCTCTGGGTTAAAAGCTACTGGCCCACCGGCCGTTACCAGAGGATACTCTTCTCCCCGATCTTTAGACCATGCAGGAATTCCTGAAAGATCCAACATGTTAAGTATATTAGTAATAGACAATTCATATTGCAGCGAAAAACCTATTACATCAAAATCTCTCAATGGGCGAAATGATTCTAAAGAATAAAGAGGTATGTTCTCTCTTCGCATAACTTCTTCCATATCAGGCCAAGGGGCAAAAGAACGTTCCATTAGGTGATTGCTCTTTTCATTTACCAGTCCGTAAAGAATCTTTCCCCCAATATGAGACATACCTACTTCATAAACATCAGGAAAGGCAAATACCATCTTAGCCTGTGCCTTATCCCAGTCCTTTTTTATGATGTTAACTTCCCCGCCAGCATAACGTACGGGTTTGGACACCTGGGGTAAAATCTCTCGAAATAACCTAGCCTTCATTAATCAATGCCTCCAAATACAAGAGCATTATATAAGTATTATACAAAAATGCCGTAAAATCAATTCTTGATTATACGGCATATACTTTTTTACCATTTATTAAGGTGGATCCGATCTTCCCGGTAACGGTTTTCGGGTTCTTTGTGCTCAGCAGGATAGCCAATAGGAACTAAAGCAAAGGGAACCACCTCTTCCGGAATGTTAAAAAGCTGGCGCAACCCTGCTACTCGCTCTTGTCTTGGATAAACCCCTAGCCAAACTGCTCCCAGACCTAATTCCTGCACCATTATTAGAAGGTTCTCCGTTGCGGCTGCACAATCCTGCACCCAGTAATCAACATCATATTTGCTTAGTCTGGTATCTCCACATACCAGAATTGCTACAGTAGCCTCGCGAATCATGTTAGAGTGAGGATGATATTGGGGTACTTTGTCAAGCAGTTCGCGGTCTCTTATCACGATAAAATGCCAGGGTTGTTCGTTACCAGCTGAGGGTGCACACATAGCTGCCGTTAGCAGCTTTTTAATCTGCTCATCACTAATAGCTTGGTTAGTGTATTTGCGAATACTCCTTCGCTTCATGATTGCTTCCATTTTTTAACCTCCCTCGCAAAAATCATTGATTTCAATTTATAATACACCATTAATTCCGCGCAAAAAAGTCTCCGCGAAAACAAACTTCCCACTGTAGGGGCGGGTTTCCATGCACTGCCAAAATATAATCAAATGTACTTGATTAGGCATAATAGCGAAAACTAAGTTTCTGCTTTCTTCCCTATGTAGCGGAAACTTAAGTTTCCGCTACGGAAAAAAGGTGAAATAGCTTGTTTCGCGGCAAACTCAGTCGTCAGTAATAAAAATAAAAGAATCAGCGTTAATCATAAAAATCAGCGTCCATCAGCGTCTAAAAAACCGTGTCGATCTGTGCGCCCGCATGGCCTGCAACCTTAATAGTGAGCGTAGCGAACATCAGTAGTGCCTATGGTGCAACCTTAATAGTGAGCGTAGCGAACATCAGTAGTGCCTATGGTGCAACCTTAATAGTAACCGAAGCTAACATCAGTGCCCCCTTTGGGGGTTTAATCTGTGTCAATTTTCCTCCGCGAGTTCCGCGTCTGGAGCCGTCAATTATTATCTCACTTTAGCACATTAAGCAGGAAATAAAAGAATGTAGGAGAATACTGTATATTGCTCTAATTTATGGTACTACATTTTAAATAAGGAAAAAGCCTCAGTAAAGATTAACTATATTCTGACAATGGCAGTCCCATAAATTAATTGATAGGAGGAAGGGAGGAGAAATTTAAGTGGCTGGAAAAATCAAAAAGCTCATTGACCTAATTGTAGAAAAGCGGGCTAATGGCAACCCTACCATTGAAACCCTGACAAAATCAAAAATGGTTATGAAAGGTATCGTACCGGATAAATATACCAGTACGTCAGATGATGATCCCCAAGTAATTGAAAAGCTATTAGCGCTGGCCAAAGAATTAAATATAAAAATATAAGGAGGATATACGGAATGAGTATAAAAACAGTATATTCGGTTAAAAGCGGAATTCATGAAGCTGTCCAAGATATCTCCACTCAACTGCAAGATTTCGATACCCGTGTTTTAATATTTTTTGCCTCATCCAACTACGACCCGAATTTACTTATTAACGCAATGAATGAACAATTTGCTTCCTTACCCGTAGTGGGGGCTTCAACTGCTGGTGAAATTATTAGTGGAAAAATGTTAAAAAATTCTATTGTGGCCATGGCTTTTAATGCGGAGGCAATTGCGGATATAAAAGTGGAAGTGGTAGAGAATATTAAATCCAACTGCGATATAAATCAGGCTTTCCAGTCCTTTGGGGAATATTTCCAGGTGGCTATGGCTGATCTTGACTATACACAGTACGTCGGATTAATTCTAATTGACGGGTTAAGTAATTGCGAAGAAAAAATAATGGATAGTATTGGCGATAAAACTAATATTACTTTTATTGGAGGTTCTGCAGGTGATGACCTAAAATTTTCCCAAACTTATGTTTATGCTAAGGGAAAGGCTTATAATGATGCGGCTGTACTGGCAGTTATTAAGCCTACTGCAGGATTTGATATTATTAAAACCCAGAGTTTTGAAGTATTAGATAAAAAATTGATCGCTACTAAAGTCGATGCCGAAGCAAGAAAAATTATTGAGTTCAATAATAAACCTGCAGTGGAAGCTTATGCGCAAGCTTTAGGAGTTTCTCCAGATAAAGTAGCTGATTATTTTATGAGCAACCCCGTAGGTTTGGTTTACGGTGATGAAATATATGTCCGCAGTCCACAAAGAATTGATGGCAGTAATATGTTTTTTTACTGCAATATCCTTGAGGGTATGGAGGTATCACTCCTGCAATCCACTGATATTGTAAAAGACACTGAGCAAGCGGTTGTGGACAAGCTTCAGGAATTAGGAAAGATTTCCGGTATTATTAATTTTCACTGTATTTTAAGAACCCTGGAACTGGAACAGAAAGGACAAACTGATGATTATGGTAAAATCTTTGCATCTATCCCCACTATAGGGTTTTCTACCTATGGTGAAGAATATATAGGTCATATTAATCAAACCTCAACTATGCTGGTATTTAAATAGTATTCAACCGGTTAATTTGCAAATAGACACGAGAACTCTGAATGCTATGTTTTACACGGAAATATGCGGGGCGGCGCGGAAACCGCCCCCTTCTGCTGGTTTATAGATATTTTTCGCAGGTACACTCGTAGCGTTTAGTCTTCCTCAATACCGTAGCGGAGGCTTTCAGCCTCCGCGAAAACAAACTTCCCACTGTAGGGGCGGGGTT
>ENA-OWOZ01001958-OWOZ01001958.1-bioreactor-metagenome-genome-assembly--contig:-NODE-1958-length-16792-cov-3.676039_pt1 | contig 16792 bp, 16 predicted proteins | sample MGYA00238140_ERZ651804 | MGnify/ENA primary metagenome ERZ651804 (study PRJEB26910, sample SAMN07631232) | bioreactor metagenome | isolation source: Switchgrass digestor | place: USA: Dartmouth... | reverse complement strand
TGAAGCGGTTCTAACAGAAACAGGTATGACCTTTAATGATATAAAAGCTGCTTATGATGGCTTTGGTGACGCCGCCAGTAAAATGAAAGACGGTCACCTTGATGCAGCTTTTAACGTATTGAGTGTTCCTGCAGCAGCTATTCAAGATATCCAAACCGTTCGTGAAATTGAAGTAATTGAAATTCCCAATGATATTTATGAAAAAATTAAAGCAAAATATCCTTTCTTTAGCCAGTATACAATTCCTGCCGGAACTTACGGCAATGAAGAAGATAAATTAACTGTTAACTGTCAAGCAGCTTTATACGTAAGTCCTGATTTACCTGAAGATGTTGTATATGACATAACCAAAGTATGGTTTGAACAAACAGCTGAAGTTGCACAAGCTCACGCTGCAGCACAATGGTTGGCTGATGAATTGGCCGCCGGCAAACTTGAAACTGCTTTAATGGGTATTACCACACCATTACACCCGGGTGCCTATAAATATTTTGTTGAAAAAGGTATTGAAGTACCCGATGAAATTAAACCTATTGATTAATAAATAGGGGGTGTAGGCCGGGGGGCTGATAAGTCCTCGGCCTTCCTAATTTATGAAGAAAACTTTGGTAATTTTTGCAATAGCCGTTTTCTGCATAGCTACACTTTTATCACCTATCTATGTATTAGAAGTAAGAGTAGATGGCACTGAAGAACTGGTGTATCAACAAAAAGCAAAATTAGGGGAAACTTTTGATGTGGAATGGATTCATTCTGTTACCAAACAACCGGTTATAGAAACTTATCAACTTGTAGATATTGGACAGATACCTATCACCAAAATGGTCTTCGATGAATTTGGTCCAAACTTACCGGCGCGTCCTGAATTTAATCAAGAGTGGATTATTGCTGATGGTAAATTTACTGTTATAAACTATGAAAGGATCTTTGAAAGAGTGCCTGTTACTATAGGGGCGGTTATTGCTAACCATACGTTAATTTATAACGGTCAAATTACCCCTCTTAAAGATGTATTTCGTCCCGGGGGTTACGTGCATATAGGTTTAGCAAAAAAATCTTGGGGTCAATTCTTAATTGAGGAGGTCAAGATATGGCAGAAAAGCAAAAAGAAATTGACTTAACAAAAGGTATACAAGAATTAGATGAAGGTCAGGCACAAGAAATTTTAGCAAAATACGATCGGGAACATGCTTTCCGTAGATTAGAGGGGCCTGTTGCCAAGTTTGTTTTTATCGTTGCTGTTATCTGGTCATTAGCCCAACTATATACAGCAGCTTTTGGTGTTTTTCCTTCTACTTTACAAAGAGCACCTCATGTTGGGGCAGCCTTGGTTTTAATTTTTTTACTCTATCCGGCTAAAAAAGGTTCAAAAAGTAATAGAATTCCCTGGTACGATTATGTTTTATCTTTTTTAGGTTTTGCTGTAGCAGCTTACCACGTAATTTATTATGAAGAGCTGGTTTGGCGTGCAGGATTATATACTACTATGGATATGATTGTAGGTATAATTGCCGTATTACTGGTTATTGAAGCTACGAGAAGATTAGCGGGACCGGTAATGATTACCTTGGCTATCTTCTTTTTATTCTATGCCTACTTTGGGAAATATTTCCCAAGTTTTATGGCCCATCCCGGGTTAAGCATAAAAAGAATAGCTGTCTTTCAATGGATTGGTACAGAAGGTATTTTAGGAATACCTATTCAGGTGTCTTCAACTTTTATCTTTCTGTTCATGTTATTTGCTACATTTTTGAAAAAAAGTGGTATTGGCGATTGGTTAACAGATATAGCTATCGGATTAACCGGTTGGGCTACAGGAGGTCCGGCAAAAGCAGCGGTAATTGCCAGTGCAACCCAGGGTACTGTTTCCGGTAGTTCAGTGGCTAATACAGTCGGTACCGGTTCCATAACAATACCATTAATGAAAAGTGTAGGTTATCGTAAAGAGTTTGCCGGAGCTGTAGAAGCTGCAGCGTCTACCGGTGGACAACTAATGCCGCCGATAATGGGTGCAGCAGCTTTCATTATGACGGAGTTTATAAATGTCCCCTATGTTACCATTGCTATTGCCGCTTGTATTCCGGCTTTGCTTTATTTCTCCGGAATTTTCATAACTGTTCACTTGGAAGCTAAAAAAACCGGTCTAGAAGGAATTCCCAAAGAAAAATTACCAAAGTGGAAAGATTTGTTTATTAAAAAATGGTTTTTAGTTACGCCGATAGTAGGTATTATTTATTTGTTGGTTAAAGGATTTACTCCTATGATTGCTGCCTATTATGCTATTATCCTTTGCATAGTTGCTGCTATGTTGTCAAAAGACACCCGGATGTCTTTAAGAGAAATTATTGAGGGACTTGCCGAAGGAGCAAGATCTGCTCTACCAGTGGTAGCAGCTTGTGCTACTGCAGGTATTATCGTTGGGATTATTACTTTAACAGGTTTAGGTTTAAAAATGGCGGGAGGTATTGTTTCTTTAGCTCAAGGAAATATCTATTTAACTATGGTTTTCACTATGCTTTGTTCCTTAATTTTAGGTATGGGTGTACCAACTACTGCTAACTATATCATCCAGGCTACTGTTTCCGCTCCTGCTTTAATACACTTAGGTGTGGAACCTTTAGCTGCTCATTTATTCGTCTTTTATTTTGGTATAGTGGCTGATATTACTCCACCTGTTGCTTTAGCTGCTTTCGCAGGATCTGGAATTGCCGGTTCCGATCCCTTAAAAACAGGTGTAGAAGCTTTTAAGCTTGGCATGGCTGCCTATCTGGTTCCATATATTTTTGCTATGTCCCCGGTATTAATTTTAGTCAGACCTGAAGGTGTATCTACTTTTGTCTTTATTATATTGGTTATTAAGGCTGTTATTACTGCTCTTCTTGGAATGGTCGGAATTGGCGGTTCGACAACAGGTTACTTTGTTACACGAGGGCGTTGGTATGAACGTATACTTCTCTTTTTAGCAGGCATTTCTCTAATAGACCCAGGTACTACAACGGATATTTTTGGTTTCAGTTTACTGGCTATAGTCTGGTTATTACAAAAGCAACGGAAGAGACGTGAGAAAAACGCAACTGCCACAGCCTAACCTTTGGAGTTAATCAAAAGACTTTCAGAACTTATCTCTGAAAGTCTTTTGTTGTTTTTTGTAAGAAGATAGTTATAATTATTATTAAGAGTAAAATTTCAACTTAAAAATTCTACTAGGGGAGCTCAAGCGAGCTGAGAGTAAGGCTTTAGGCCTTTGACCCTTGAACCTGAACTGGGTAATGCCAGCGGAGGAAAGTAGCAGTTATTGATTAACACAAACTTTCCGTTTGTGTTTTATTTTTTTAAAGGAGTGAGATAAATGTTTCAAGTATTAACTATTGCCGGTTCTGATTCCGGGGGAGGTGCAGGGATACAAGCTGATATAAAAACAATTTCCGCTTTAGGGGGCTATGCAGCAAGTGTCCTAACCTCCGTAACTGCTCAAAACACCTTAGGAGTACAAGGGGTTTTCAATCTTCCCGGTGAATTTATTGCCAAGCAAATGGATTCAGTATTGTCAGATTTGAAAATAAGTGCTGCGAAAACGGGGATGCTGGCTAATTCAGAAATTATCGTCGCTGTAGCTGAAAAAGTCAAAGAATATAAATTGGAAAAGTTAGTAGTGGACCCAGTAATGGTAGCGACCAGTGGAGATCTTCTTTTAGAAAAAGAAGCAATTAATAGTCTTAAAAATACTTTACTACCCTTGGCTTACCTGGTTACGCCGAATATGAGGGAAGCAAGTGTGTTAGCTGAAAAACCGGTAACAGATCTAGAAGAAATGAAGGAAGCTGCGAAAATAATTTATGATTTAGGGCCTCAATATGTATTAGTTAAGGGTGGACATTTACCCGGTAAAGCTATTGATATATTGTATGACGGACTTAATTTTAAAGAATTTACGGCAGAACGAATATCTACCCCAAATACTCATGGTACCGGCTGTACTTTATCAGCAGCGATTGCTACATATTTAGCCAATGGCTATCAGGTGGAGGAAGCAGTTGCTGCGGCAAAAAAATATTTAAGTAAGGCTTTGAAATACGGAAAAGATTTGCAGATAGGACAGGGAAGCGGGCCGGTAAGACATTTCTATTATCTTCCGGAAAAAGTTGATGAAATTAATGATTTATGATCTATAAGTAATTAGATGACCTTAGGAAAACCTTAAGTTCATCATATTACAAATACTGTAACCATCGGTGAATGTGCAAATATTACTTTATGTACAGGTAAACAGGCTTTATTGGACGAATTTAAAAATTTAAAGGGAGAAATAATTGAAAAAAGAGCAAAAATAAGAAAGGGTTAATCTGGATGAATTTAAAAGATATTGGAGAATTCGGGTTAATAACGCGTTTAACCAGCAATTCAATATTTAATGATAATAATTTAATTATAGGGATTGGTGATGATACTGCCGTTTTACCCTGGAATGAGGAAAATTACCTTTTAGCGGCTTGTGATACGTTGGTTGAAGATATTCATTTTATAAAAGGGAAAAGTACACCTTTTCAAATCGGTTATAAATCAGTTGCTGTTAATTTTAGTGATATTGCCGCTATGGGGGGGTGGCCTACTGCTATTTTAATTTCTCTGGGCATTCCTCCTGACATAAAGTTAGAGGAAATTGACCAGTTATACTCCGGGATTAAAAATATTTGCCAAAAGTATGGAGTAAATATTATTGGCGGAGATACAGTTTCCAGCCCCCAAAAATTCTTTATTAATGTTAGTGTTTTGGGGCAGGTAAAAAAAGAACACTTACATTTACGCTCACATGCTCGAAAAGGTGACTTTATTTTTGTAACTGGTCCTTTAGGTGATTCAGCTGCAGGATTGGAGTTGATCTTAAATGAGTATGATTTTATTCCCCATTACGTAGAAGCAAAACTCTTGCAAAAACACTTATTACCTGAACCTTGTTTGGAAGAAATTAAAGTATTAAATTTATTGCCGGGAGTCCATGCACTCAATGATATCAGTGATGGATTAGCCAGTGAGGCTAACGAAATTGCGGAAGCCAGTCAGTTGGGGATTAAATTATACGCTCATAAAATACCTATTTCTCCGGAAGCAGAATTGTTGGGGAAATTAATAAATAAAGACCCTTTAGATTGGGCTTTAGCAGGCGGTGAAGATTTTCAACTTATAGGAACTATAAGTCCTGAGGCAAAAGAGGGTTTACAGGATATATTTGAAAAAAAATTAAATAAACCTTTATATATAATTGGTGAAGTTATTGAAGAAAAGGGTGTTTATTTAGACATTAACAAAAAAGTAATTAGCTTAACGAAAAAAGGATATAATCATTTTTCACTTTAAAAATATCTAACACTTATTTTAATATTTACCTTTTTTTTAATATTTAAACAACTTTAAAATATTTTGCAGGAATTTATCATTTTGTATAGAATAGAATTACGAGTTTATTTAATATCAACTTTGTATGGCTATATGGCTAATACAAAGAAAATTATAGGAGGTGTAGGTGTTGGGTGAATTGCCACTGGACATTAACCTTAAACATTGTAAAGCCTGCGGTATTTGTTATGCCATCTGTCCTAGAAAGGCTCTTGCAGGTGACAAGCTAGGTAAGGTTTATATGTCCGATCCCGACAAGTGTACTAAGTGCGGAATATGTGAAGCGCACTGTCCCGATTATGTAATTTTTGTGAGGAGGGATAAAAAATGACCGTAAACAAGGCAAGACTTATCCAGGGTAATCAGGCTTGTGCTGAAGGTGCAATTGCGGCAGGAGTTACATTTTTTGCCGGTTATCCCATCACTCCTTCCACAGAAATTGCTGAAATAATGTCGGAAGAACTTCCGAAAATTGGCGGCAAGTTTATTCAAATGGAAGATGAGATTGGCAGTATGGCCTGCATTTTAGGAGCTTCTCTGACTGGTAAAAAAGTTTTAACTGCCAGTAGTGGTCCAGGTATATCTTTAAAACAGGAAGCTATCGGTTATGCAAGTATGGCGGAAATTCCCTGTGTTATTGTTAACGTACAGAGATTGGGACCAAGTACGGGTGGTCCTACTTCAACTGCCCAGGGTGACATAATGCAAGCCCGTTGGGGTACTCACGGTGACCATCCTATCATAGCTTTATGTCCAGCCACTGTTAAAGAATGTTTTGATTTAACAGTTAAAGCTGTAAATTTTGCTGAAAAATTTAGAACACCGGTTTATGTCCTCTTAGATGAAATAATTGGTCATATGCGGGAAAAAGTTATTTTACCGAATAAAGAAGATATCGAAATTGTGGACAGAAAACGCCCCTCCACTAAGCCCGGTGATTATAAACCATATCGTACCGATGAAAGTCTTATTCCGGAAATGGCTGATTATGGAACAGGTTATAAATGGCATGTAACCGGTTTACACCATGATGAAACTGGCTTTCCTACCACTAAGCCTGCCTTAGTGGAAAAACTTATGAATAGATTAATGTCCAAATTAGATAAATATAAAGAAGAAATTTTACTCTGGCAAGAAGAGAGTACAGATGATGCTGAAGTATTAATAGTAGCATATGGTAGTACAGCCAGATCAGCTCTGGATGCCGTAGAAAAGTTACGGGAAGCAGGGATTAAAGTCGGTTTATTCAGGCCCATAACTATTTGGCCCTTCCCTGAAGAAGCTTTAGCTAGGTTAGCTGCAAATGTTAAAGGGGTAATTGTTCCGGAAATGAATTATGGTCAATTATATTTGGAAGTTGAACGGATTTGTAAAGATAAATGTAAAACCAGCGGTTTATTTAAAGTAAATAGCGAACCGATTACTCCCGATGAAATAATTGCTAAAGTCAGGGAGGTGTTATAGATGCGACCGGACTTACAAGAACTTTTCAGAATGGAGAAATTGCCTCATATTTGGTGTCCAGGCTGTGGTCACGGAATAATTATGAGAGCAATTGCTGAAGCTATTAAAGAATCTGGGATTGATATGGATAAAACCGTTATTGTCTCCGGAATAGGTTGTTCTTCCAGAGCTCCGGGATATATGAACTTTGATACCTGTCATACTATTCACGGTCGTGCTTTAGCTTTTGCCACAGGAATTAAATTAGCCAATCCAGAACTAAATGTTTTTGTAATAACCGGTGACGGTGACGCCACTGCAATTGGTGGTAACCACTTTATTCATGCTGCAAGGAGAAATATTGATCTAAATGTTATACTCTTTAACAATAATATTTACGGTATGACCGGTGGTCAATACTCTCCCTTAACTCCTACCGGAAGTAAAGCAACTACTTCTCCCTATGGTAACGTAGAAAGGAATTTCGACATTCCTACATTAGCCATAGCAGCCGGAGCTAGTTATGTGGGAAGGGGAACGGCTTATCATGATAAATTACTAAAAGATTTAATAATCGCCGGTATTAATAATAAAGGATTCTCATTAATTGAAGCAATTAGTATGTGTCCAACATCTTTTGGTCGGAGAAATAAATTAGGTAATGCCGCTAAAATGTTGGAGTTACAAAAAACAGCGGCTATTAATGTAAAAGCTGCTCAAAAACTTCCGCCGGAAAAATTAGAAGGAAAATTCCTAATTGGAGAACTGCATAATAAGCCTGCCCCAGAATTTACCGAGGAATATGATAAATTAATTGCCAAACTCCGAAAGGAGGCGGAACAATGAGTAAAAGATGGGAATTTAGGTTAAGTGGAACAGGGGGACAAGGTTTAATTACTGCCGGAATTATTTTAGCAGAAGCCGCCGTATTAGCAGGAAAAGAGGTTGTACAATCTCAAAGTTATGGTCCCGAAGCACGTGGTGGTGCCAGTAAAGCTGAAGTTATCATTGATGAAAAACAAATTAACTATCCTAAGGTTGTAATTCCTAATGTATTACTGGCCATGTCACCTCAGGCAGCTAATAAATATGGATCGGAAATAAAAGAAAATGGTTTAATTATAATTGACTCAAGTTTAATTTCTGATTTTAATAACGAGAAGGCAAGAGTCGTTGAAATTCCAATTACGAAACTTGCCAAGGAAGATGTAGGAAATATCTTAACGGCAAATATCTTGGCCCTGTCCGCTGTAGTTGGCTTAACTAAAGTTGTAGACTTTGAATATTTGAAAGAAGCTGTTTTAAATAGGATTCCCAAAGGCACAGAAGAATTGAATATAAAAGCAATGGAAATCGGTTGGCAGTGGGCTGAAAAACATGTTGTTTAAAAAATGCACCTTAGGGTGCATTTTTTTTACTAACAAAAATAATTTAACTAAATAATTTAACTAAATAATCTGGATAATTTTTAATATATAATCAAAATTTCTATTGCTTTACTTTTAAAAAAATGGTAGTCTACTGTATGTAGATATTAATCCACATCAGGTGGACATATGGGAGGGATAGGTCACATTAAAGGAAAAAATTTAAAAATTTTATCTAAAAACAAAAATATTCAGGAGGTATTTTAATGTTGAAAAAAAGGGGAATTTTTCTAATTGCACTACTTGTCATGTCATTATTAGTATTTTCAGCTTGTAGTGGAGATAAAGAAAAACCACAAGAACAAGCCCAAGAAAATAGCCAACAAGTTGATGAAGAAGTAATCAAGATTGGAATTTTTGAGCCTATCACTGGTGCTAATGGTGCAGGGGGAGCAATGGAAGAAGAAGGAGTAAGGCTGGCTAATAAACTTTATCCTGAAGTGTTAGGTAAAAAAGTGGAACTGGTTTTAGCCGACAATAAATCAGATAAAGTTGAAGCTGCCAATGCTGCCATTCGTCTTGTAGAACAAGAAAAAGTGAATGCCATTATAGGTAGTTGGGGAAGTTCTCTTTCTATGGCCGCCGGTTCTATTGTAAAAGATGCTCAGGTTCCAGCGGTAGCCGCTTCTGCAACCAACCCCCTTGTAACTTTAGGTAATGATTATTACTTTCGCGTATGTTTCCTTGATCCCTTCCAAGGCGATGTTCTGGCTAGATATGCTGCCGAAAAGTTAGGGGCTAAAAAAGTTGCGATTATAAAAGAAGTTTCCAATGATTATGCAGTAGGTTTAGCTAAATTTTTCTCTGATGCTTTTATTAAGTATACCGGAGACGAAAATGCTATCGTAGCCGAAGTTAACTATCAAACAGGTGACCAGGAATTTTCCGCCCAAATTCAAGCTGTAGCCAAAGAAAACCCTGATGTTATTTTTGCACCAGGAAACTATACCGAGTCTGCTTTAATAATTAAACAAGCCAGAGAACAGGGAATTGATACTCCTTTCTTAGGCGGAGACACTTGGGAAACACCTGAATTTTTACAAATTGGTGGAGAAGCTGTAGAAGGTGTGGTTATTTCCACTTTCTTCTCCCAGGATTTCCCTATTACCGAAGAATCTAAGGTATTTCTTGATGCTTATGCAGAGCATGGTCAATTTGATGAACCTGCAGCTGTTACTGCTTTAGCTTATGATGCTTACCTTGTAATTCTGGACGCTATTGAAAGAGCAGGTTCAGCTGATCCCGTTGCTATTAGAGATGCCCTTGCTGAAACTAAGGACTTTGAAGGTGCTACCGGTTATATTAGTTTTGATGAAAATGGTGATGCAGTAAAAGATGTAGTTATGAAAGTTGTTAAAGACAACAAATTTGTATACCTAGATACAATCAGCCCAAATAATTAAACATAAGAGGAGGAGCGAAGGAAGCACCTTCACTCCTCCCTTTTACAAAAATCTTTCTAAATCGAGAATAGAGGGGACAGTAATGACTTTACAAGAATTTCTTCAAAATTTCGCCAATGGAATATCTCTAGGAAGTTTGTATGCATTAATAGCTATTGGTTATACCATGGTATATGGGATTCTTCGTTTAATTAATTTTGCCCATGGTGAAATGATAATGGTAGCAGCTTATATAGCTTTCTATACGGTTTTTATTTTCTCTATGCCCTGGTATATTTCTTTTTTTATAGCCATTATCATAACAACTATAGTAGGTATCTTAGTGGAGCGCTTAGCGTATAAGCCTTTAAGAAGCTCACCCAGAGTTACCATCCTAATCTCGGCTATTGGAGTTTCATTTTTTCTCCAAAATTTGGGGATAGTGCTCTTCACCGGTCGACCTAAAGCGTTTCAAGTTCCGACACTATTTTCGCAAGTATATACTATTAAAGGCGTTAATATTGTTAGTCTGACTTTTTTCATTCCAACTATAACGGTAGTTTTGCTAATTTTATTGGTTTATGTAATAAATAACACAAAAATAGGAATGGCCATGCGGGCTGTGGCCAAAGATTATGATACATCCAGTCTAATGGGCATTGATGTTAATAAAATAATTTCCGTTACTTTTGGAATAGGCTCTGCTCTTGCAGCCATAGGCGGAATTATGTGGAGTATGAAATTCCCTCAATTAACTCCCACTATGGGTTTAATGCCTGGTTTAAAGTGTTTTATTGCAGCTGTTTTAGGTGGAATCGGTAATATTACCGGTGCGGTTGTAGGTGGTTTTATTTTAGGTTTGACAGAGATTTTACTGGTTGCCTTTTTACCAGACCTTTCCGGCTATCGAGATGCTTTTGCCTTTATTTTATTAATCCTTATTCTTCTGGTTAAACCTACAGGTATATTGGGCGAAAAAATCGCGGAAAAGGTGTGACATCATGAAAAGAAAAATAATTACAAGTTTAATCATAATTGGAATAGTAATTGCAATCTTGATGCTTTTGCAGAATACGTTAGATAATTTTAAACTAAGAATTCTAAACTTAGCCGGAATTTATGTTATTTTTGCAGTTAGTATGAATTTAATAAACGGTTTTACCGGGCAATTGGCTTTAGGACATGCCGGTTTTATCGCCGTGGGAGCTTATACTTATACACTTTTGGTTATGGATTCTGATTTGAAAAGCATGAATTTCTTTTTAGAACCAATAGTTCCTTTTTTAAGTTCTGTGCACTGGCCCTTTTTACCTGCAGTTATTATGGGTGGATTATTAGCCGGATTGGCTGGACTTTTAATCGGTGCGCCAGTACTTAGACTACGGGGTGACTATCTGGCAATTGCTACTTTAGGGTTTGGGGAAATTATTAGAACTGTTTTTACAAATACTCAGAGCATAACCAACGGTTCTTTGGGGCTAAAGGCCATTCCCATGCCTAAATCCTTCTTGTTTATTGAAATGAAAAATGCCTTTACCTGGTGGGTTTGGACGGCAGTAATTATAACCGTTATTTTCCATTTTTTGCTGGTAAGTTCCAGTTACGGAAGAGCCCTTAAAGCCATACGGGAAGACGAAAAAGCCGCGGAAGCTATGGGAGTAAATATTTTTAAACATAAAGTTTGGGCTATGGTAATTAGCTCCTTTTTTGCTGGAATAGGAGGGGCCCTTCTAGCCAGTTTGATGACTACAATCGATCCGCTAATGTTCCGCTTTACTTTGACTTTTAATATTCTTCTAATCGTAGTTTTAGGAGGAATGGGCAGTATTTCTGGTTCTGTAATCTCAGCTGTTGTTGTCACTATTTTAATGGAATGGTTGCGTTTTCTGGACCAAGGATTTATGGGTTTGCCAGAAATACCGGGTTTAAGAATGGTAGTTTTCTCCACATTACTGTTATTAGTAGTTCTGTTCTATCCCAGAGGTTTAATGGGTAATGAGGAGCTTTCCTGGAATAAAATAACTAAAATGTTCCAAAGATTTCACATGCAGCCCAGGGAGGTTAGAAAATGAATTTGTTAGAAGTAAAAGGCATAACAATGCAATTTGGTGGTCTTAAAGCAGTTGCCAATTTTAATCTTAACATAGACAAAAATGAGATTGTGGGTCTTATCGGTCCTAATGGTGCAGGGAAAACCACTTGTTTTAACGTTATTGCCGGTGAGTATGTGCCAACGCAAGGCAAAGTTTTTTTTGAAGGACGAGACATTACTAAATCCCGACCAGATCAAATAACCAAACTAGGTATTGCCAGAACTTTTCAGAATATAAGACTCTTCAAAGATTTAACAGTTTTGGAAAATGTGCTAATTGCCAATCATCTCAATCTGCAATCGAATATTTTTTCAGCTACCTTTAGGCTTCCCTGGTACCAAAAAGAAGAAAAAATTATGTACGAAAGATCTTTGCAGCTTTTAGACCAGTTAAAGCTTACTCAATATAAAAACGAAAAGGCATCCAGTCTACCTTATGGGTTGCAGAGAAGGTTGGAAATTGCCCGAGCTCTGGCTACCCAGCCTAAATTGTTACTACTGGACGAACCTGCTGCCGGGATGAATCCCCAAGAGTCTAAAGAACTGATGTATTTAATTCAGGAACTTAGAGATAAATTCGATTTAACTATTTTTATGATTGAGCATCATATGCCGGTAATTATGGGAGTTTGCCAACGAATACTTGTTTTAGATTACGGTGTAACAATTGCTGAAGGAACTCCTAAGGAAATACAGTCCAACGAAAGAGTGATCGCTGCATATTTGGGGGTCGAACATATTGCTTAAAATAAATAATTTACATGTTTACTATGGAGGAATACATGCGTTAAAGGGTATTAGTTTGGAAGTACCGGAAAATAAAATAATCACCCTGATTGGAGCTAACGGAGCAGGTAAAAGTACAACATTAAGAGCTATCTCACGCCTGGTTTCCGCCAGTGAAGGTGAAATTATTTTTAATAATGAAGATATAAGTAAATTAAAAACAACTGAAGTGGTTAAAAGAGGTATTACCCTAGTTCCGGAAGGCCGTAGAGTTTTTCCGGATTTAACCGTATTAGAAAACCTTAAATTAGGGGCTTACTTGAGAAACGACAAAAAAGCCATAAAAGATGATATAAATCATGTATATGAGTTTTTTCCCCGTTTAAAAGAAAGAGAATGGCAGCTAGCCGGGACTTTATCCGGTGGGGAACAGCAAATGTTAGCTATTGGTAGAGCCTTAATGTCCAAACCAAAATTATTAATGATGGATGAGCCTTCCCTGGGGCTGGCTCCTTTGATAGTACAAGATGTTTTTGAAATTATTAAAATGATTCATCAGGAAGGAATGACTATTCTACTAATTGAACAAAATGCAATGGCCGCTTTAAAAATTGCTGATTATGGTTATGTTTTAGAAACCGGTACCATTACTTTAGAGGGAACAGGCCAGGAATTATTGAACAATGAGCAAGTGAAAAAAGCATATTTAGGTGAGTGATACAATAAAAAACCTGCCAAGCAGGTTTTTTATTGTTTATGTTATAATAAATAATCATAAAAATTAAAGGAAAGAGGACAGGCTGTGGAAAAGTTTAAATTGTTATTTTTTATCAGCATAAATATATTTAGTTTCTTACTAATGGGTTATGACAAAATGCAGGCCAAAAGAAATCGTTGGAGGATAAAAGAAAAAACACTCTTATTCTTGGCCTTAGCAGGTGGAGCTATTGGAGGTTATTGCGGAATGCAAGTATTTAGGCACAAAACTAAACATAATTTATTTAGATTCGGGTTACCTTTACTGGTATTATTAAATTTATACTTATTTTATACTCTGGGAGGAGTAGAAGGAGAGTTTTTACATTACGGGAAATAAAATAAAAATACCTACAGTCCATAAAGCATGGGAGATAATTAAAGGAAAGAGGTTCTTTTCATACATATAAATAAAACCCCAAAATAACCCCGCTACCAAGGCAGCCATGGTAAGCATAAAATTCCCCGAAGAAATATGAACTCCCGCATAAATTAAACTCCCTAATAACCAACCTGGAAATTCTCCGAATTTCTCCATAGCCCATTTTTGTAAGAAATTTCTCCAAAAAATCTCTTCTCCTGGACTGGTAATAAATAGCAGTACCAGGCTAATGATTAAAATATCACTTTGTGTCCTGATATGATAAATTGATGAGATTTGTGAACCAGCGAAATTAAATAATAGTTGGGAAAAAATATTACCCAGCCAAAAGATAAAGTACAAAATTATAGCAGAGCCGACTCCAATAAATAAACCTCTCCAGGTAATATCCTTTTTGCTTAAAGGGAATCCACCCCAATAAATAGCCAAGATACTTAAAGTTGTTGCGGCTATACTCATTGATACCCAGAAATTTAATAATTGTACTGAAAAAGTAAGATACCAAAAAAAAAGGGCCAAGAGTATAGTTATAATTACCTGAAAATCTTTAATTTTTTTATGTGACATGATTTCCTCCTAAATTATGATGTTAATTAATAGACCTGCAATAAACATAGAGCCAAATTGAAAATGGAATTTAGCCGAATTAGCCTCTAAAAAAGTTAAGGTATCTTTATTACCCAATCTGGAAATATGAGCATTTTTCAAAATCTTACCTAGTTTAGGAATTAATAAAAAAGGTAAAATAGATGATACTGGCAGTATATTAAAGATGATTAAAAATAATAGAGAAGCAAAAGCAGCTATATTTAAAAGATAATAAAATGGAAAGGCCAACTTTTCACCTAAAATTAAAGCTAATGTTTTTATCCCTGCTCTTTGGTCATAATCAATATCTCTTAGGTCATTGGCGTGAAGTATTCCGGAAACAAGAAAACCTACCGGAAGGGAAGCCCAGATAACATTTTCATTAAAGACACCTGTTTGAACATAATGGCTTCCTAGGACCATTAAAGGGCCCATTAAGAAAAAAACCAATAAAGAGCCCAAACCTTGGTACTTATAAGGTAATGGTCCGGCAGTATAAGTATAACCCCCTAAAATACCGATAAGACCTAAAAACAACATAGGCCACCCTCTTAAATAAACAAAATAGATTCCCAGGAGAGCTGCCATACCAAAAGCTATAATACCAGCATTTTTCATTTGTTCTGGTTTTAAGATATTTCTTACTAATTGAGGGCATGTTTCTGCAGATTCTATGGTATCAACCCCTGCAATAAAATCCCCATAGGTATTAATCAGATTTGTTCCGCTATGCAAAAGAGTTCCGCCAAATAGGGTTAAAAGATAAAGACCAAAACTAAAAGTACCCTCAAAAGTATAGGCTAAAATAGCTCCCAAAGTTACAGGTATTGCGGAAGCAGTAAAAGACCAGGGTCTCAGAGCTAAAAACCAAACTTTAACCATTTACGGTTTAACCTCCTTGAGGAAAATCTAAAATTCATTCAAAATTATATAATATTTTTTGCTTAATTAAAATCATTAAAAGGCACTTAGTATTATTAATAAAAAAATGTAATATTTGTGAATAAACATTTTAAAAATTGATTTATTATACTAATTGGATTAATAGGTGATTATTTTTACACTTTTTTTGTGTTTTTTTATTTTATAAAGAAATCAAAAACCTCAATAATGATTTAGTTAACCTTAAAATTTTAATAATTTTTGTAATAAACTGAAAAGGAATTTTGTCAGTTAAGGAAGTATTAAGAGGGAAAATGAAGGTAAATGTTTACGAGGTGGGTATTATGACTAAACTTGCCTTAAAGGTAAATGAAAGGAAAGAATATTACCTTCTGATTTTTTTTATTTACTTTCAGTATTAATAACGGTTATCGTTTATTATACTGGAGGAACAAATAAAGTATATGCAAATTTGATGTATTTACCTATTGCCATTGTGGCTTCAACTAACGGGAAAAAGCATGGTGTCATTATTGCCGTTATAAGTGCCTTATTGATTGGACCCTACATGCCGATAAATGTGGAACTGAAAATCAAGCAGGATTTAATTAACTGGATTTTAAGATTAATAATTTATGTAGTGATTGCTTTTGTAATAGGCTTTTTTGCAGATTATTACCGGCAAAAATTTGAGGAGAGTGCTAGTAAAGATAAAAAGTTAAGTGAAGCACAGATGGCCACAATATATTCATTAGTAAAATTAGCTGAATCTCGTGATGATGACACAGGCGCACATATTGAAAGAGTAGCTATATTCTGTAATTTTTTAGCAAAGAAATTACGTGAAATACCTAAATATAAAGATTATATTACTGATGATTATATTAATAACTTAACTATGGCTTGCCCACTACATGATATTGGCAAAGTCGGAATTCCGGATAGGATATTGCTAAAAAAAGGTGAGCTTTCTAAGGAAGAGTTTGAGGTTATGAAGACGCATACAATTTTGGGAGCCAATACTTTGTTAGAAGTAAAAAATAAATATCCCGATAATAGATTTTTAGAATTAGGAATTAATATTACTTTGTATCATCATGAGAAATGGGATGGTACCGGGTATCCCTTTGGAAAAAAAGAGACTGAAATACCTCTTTCCGCAAGAATAATGGCCTTGGCCGATGTCTATGATGCTTTAAGGTCAAAAAGAGTTTATAAAAAGGCTTATTCTCATGCCGAAAGTGTAGAAATCATTAAACAGGGTAGAGGTACACATTTTGATCCGGAGATTTTGGATATTTTTCTGGAACATGAAGAAGAGATTAAAAAAATTCTCGAGGATAAGCATACCTTTAATTAGTTACTCATAATCATTAAGAGTTTGCTATAGTCCTGATATGAATATGGATGTTTTTATTTTTATAATAGTTGCATCAATGGAAAAATGATGTTATAATAAATAATGCATTTTAATTGATTAAAACAATTAGATGCGCTTGTAGCTCAGCTGGATAGAGTAACAGACTTCGAATCTGGAGGTCGCAGGTTCGAATCCTGCCAGGCGCGCCATAAAATTTATCATTTTTGGGGTATCGCCAAGCGGTAAGGCACGGGACTTTGACTCCCGCATTCGTTGGTTCGAATCCAACTACCCCAGCCAAAAGATTTGCGGAAGTAGCTCAGTGGTAGAGCATCGCCTTGCCAAGGCGAGGGCCGCGAG
>ENA-OWOZ01001954-OWOZ01001954.1-bioreactor-metagenome-genome-assembly--contig:-NODE-1954-length-16805-cov-3.589431_pt1 | contig 16805 bp, 13 predicted proteins | sample MGYA00238140_ERZ651804 | MGnify/ENA primary metagenome ERZ651804 (study PRJEB26910, sample SAMN07631232) | bioreactor metagenome | isolation source: Switchgrass digestor | place: USA: Dartmouth... | reverse complement strand
TGGATTTGCGCAGGTACTGGAGAATCTCGTTCTCAATGCACCGGGAGGCGTAGGTGGCCAGCTTGATGTTCTTGTTCGGATCATATGTATTGATGGCCTTGATCAGGCCGATGGTGCCGATGGAGATAAGGTCCTCGATGTTGATGCCCGTGTTTTCAAAGCGCCGGGCGATGTACACCACCAGCCGCAGGTTGCGCTCGATGAGGGCCTTTTTCGCCTCGGGACAGTTTTCCGCGCGCCGGGCGATGTACATGGCTTCCTCCTCCCGGGTCATGGGGGGAGGGAGGGTCTCGCTGCCGCCGATGTAGTACACCCCGGGGGGCAGGGTGATGCCCAGGCGGTCGAGCAGGCGCTTGAGTGCGTGCCGGGAGAAAAGCTCGCGCTCGGCATTTCCGTACCGAACGAGACGCCGGAGAGCCTCCTTTCAAAGGTCGGGCTGGCCAAGAGATACCATCTGAAAGGCGTCGCGCTCTGGAGGCTCGGCCTCCTGACGGACGACATGTGGGACACGCTGAGAGCGGCGGTGGCGGTCCGCGATGGCATCCCGCAATCCGCTTAAAGCCGGAAGGTTATAACATAAAAAAGCCGCAGGACGATGCCCGCACATCGGGCACTTGCCTGCGGCTTTAAGCTTTTCGGGAAAAATCGCTGTCTTTCACGGGGTTTTTCGGCTTGTTGCTGCTTCGGAAAATGACGAAACGCTGGACGGCCCAGTTGACAAAGAAAAACAGGAAATTTGCGAGGATTTTCGCCAGCATGGCGTTCATCCGGATGTGGTTGATCAGCAGCGTCAAAAGCGCGGAGTTGCCGGCCAGAATGGCCGCCGCAAGGCAGAAATACTCCAGCGCCGTTTTGATGGCCGGCGCGTTGCTCCGGAAGATAAACTTCCGGTTGAGTATGTAGTTGAGCGTGGCGCTGACAACCCGCGCGCTGATGTTGGCGATAAGCAAGTTGCCCGTGAGCATCAGCAGAAGGCCGTACAGGAGGCAGTCTATGCAAAAGCAGAAGAACGACGAGGCGCAAAACTTGATAATCTCCTTGACAATCCGCAGGGAGTCTTTCACCATGCGGAAATGCGAGGAGACATTCCTGCCGATATAAATCGTGTCAATCGGGATTTCCCGGATGGGTATCCGCTTGCGGGCGGAGTCTAATAGCACGTTGAGCTCATACTCGTACCGCTCGCCGTGAATCTTCAGCAGCCGCGGGATGAACTCCCCGCTAAAGCCGCGAAGGCCCGTCTGCGTATCGTACAGCCTCACGCCCGTGAACAGGTGGAAGATGAGGCACGTGACCGCGTTGCCGAGCCGGCTGCGGAAAGGCGCCTGCTTTGTCAGGCACCTTTGCCCGAGAATCAGCGCGTCCGGGTGCAACCGCACGTTTTCGCGGATGCGGATGGCGTCCTCAACGCTGTGCTGGCCGTCCGCGTCGAACGTGACTACGATATGGCCCGTCCCGTACGTCTCCTGGATATAGGCAAGGCCCGTTTTCAAGGCCCTGCCTTTTCCCTGGTTCCTGGGATGGGACAATACGGCCGCATGCCGCGCCGCTTCTTCAAACAGCGGCGCGTAGCGCTCCCCGCTGCCGTCGTCCACGACGACGGGGACAAAGCCCGCGCGGTTTAAGTCCTCGAGCAGCGCAATCAGGTTGTCCCCCGGTTTATAGGCGGGAATTAAAGCGATGCTAAAGTCGTCTATCTTTAACACCCCCAGCTTTCAGCCGGACTGCCTTGCGCGTCGCCGATAAAAGACCCCGCTGCCGCGGGGATCTTTCCGGATACGGTATTTAGGTCTTGGCCACCATGACGTTTTCAACCATGTCCGCGATGTCTTCGCAGCAGTCTACGGTCTGCTCAAGAAGCTGGTAAAGCTCTTTTTTCTTGATAATGACGATGGGGTCCGTCTCGTTTTCGAAGAGCTTGCGCATGCTTTCCGCGTAGGTGCGGTCAGCCTCTTCCTCAATCCTGTTGACCTCGACGATGCATTCGTTGATCTTGGCGTGGTTCTTTTTAAAGTTTTTCAGCGCCGCCATCAGCTCGTCGAGCTTTTTGCAGCACTGCACGATGTAATCGACGAACCTGCGCAGGTAGGTGCTGCTTTCCCGGATGTTGAAGATGGCGATGTGGTTTGCGACGGCGTCGATGCAGTCTGTGAGGTTTTCAATCGCCTTGATGATATCAACGATATCCGTGCGGTCTATGGGTGTGATGAAGGCGATGTCGATTTTCCGCAGGCACTGGTGGACGTGCGTGTCGCCTTTGTGCTCGATGTCCTTGATGGACTTAAGCTCCGACTCGACGATGCACCTGTCCCTGAAGGCGGCCTGCAGAGCCTGCGCCGCTTCAAGGGAGATGGACACCCCCTGCTGGAACATCTCAAAATAGTCCACGCTTTTTGTACTCATCTTGCCCATTATATGAAACCTCCAAATCGCACCGGCTTTGTGCCAAAAGTTACAGCGAAAACAGGAAACGGAAAACAGTCGCGAAAACGTAGCCGAGTATAAGGCAGACCGGGAAGGTGAGCACCCAGGCAATCACCATATCTTTTGCGATCGACCAGTTGACAGCGCCGACGCCCTTTGTGGCTCCGGCGCCCATCATGGCGGTGGCCTTGACGTTGGTGGTGCTCAGGGGGATACCCCACAGCGTCGAGGCGAGCATGCTGCCCGACGCGGCGATTTCCGCGGCAAAGCCCTGGTATTTTTCAAGCTTGACCATATCGATGCCCATGGCCTTGATAATCCTGTAGCCGCCCACCGAGGTGCCCAGAGCCATCAGGACGGAACAGACCAGCATAATCCACAGGGGTATTTCGAGCGTCCCGCCGCTTTCCATGGTGTAGACGCCGCCGACGACGAGGGCGAGGTAGAAAATGCCCATGAACTTCTGCCCGTCCTGCGCGCCGTGGCTGAACGCCATCAGGGAGGCGCTGAGAACCTGTCCGGCGGAAAAGAATTTTTCCGTTTTGCGGCGGTTTATGTTCCTGCAGATCATTTCAATCAGGCGGGTGAAAAAGAAGCCCAGTATGAAACCGGCCGCGGGCGAAATGACAAGCCCGATGACGACGCTTTTGATGGACTGCCAGTTTAACGCGCTGATGCCGTTGAGGGAGATGCCCGCGCCCATGAGGCCGGCTATCAGGGCGTGGCTTTCGCTGGTGGGGATGCCGTACCGCCACGCGGCGACGGCCCACAAAACGATGGACAGCTGCGCGGCCCCGAGGGTGACCAGCGCGTCCGTGCCGGTTCCGATGTCGACGATGCTGGCCGTCGTGGTGGCGACGGCCGTCCCCATGATCAGCACGCCGAGGAAGTTAAACACCGCCCCGAGGACAACCGCCGCCCTCGGGCGGAGCACCCTTGTGGAGATGACCGTCGCGATGGCGTTGGGGGAGTCCGTCCACCCGTTGACAAAAATGGATGCGCAAACCAGCATCACAACGATAACAAGACCCATAGCCGCTCGGTACCATTCCTTTTTCGTGTATAAGTCCAGCCACTCTATATTCTCATTATATAATACAGGAAAAATTAAACCAATATTAGGAATGCCACAACGCGGGCCTTCTTTTTTGCCTTGTTTCGGCATTATGCTGTTTAAACAGGAGAAAAGAGAGCCGGATAGGCGGGAAAACGGGCCGGATTGGTATTCTGGCAAACGAAATGACCTTGACGGTTTCATGGCCCGCCTCGCTTCAAATCTCGTAAAGGAGAAGGGCGTGTATCAAAAACTCTCACAAAGAGGCCGCGGCGGGGCCATCGGGAAGGCGGAGCGCCTTGAAGCCGCGGATTCTATTTTATATGTTTCACTTTTTGAAGTAAAGAGGAGCGGCCTTAAGACAACGCTCGCCACGGCCGCCCGTATGCCGCTCCACAAAAATACAATTTTCTTCCTGTTTCGCTCTTGACATATTAGGTCTATCGCGATAGACTTTATTTAGGTCTATTGGAATAAACCGGAGGGGGCGGCCGCATGGAAAGATTTAAGCTGTTTGACGCGGAGTATAAATTTGTCAGCATCGTCTGGGACAACGAGCCGGTCAAATCCACGGAGCTTGTCAGGCTCTGCTCCGAGAAGCTCGGCTGGAAGAAGTCGACCACCTATACGGTCTTGAAAAAACTCTGCCAGCGCGGCATCCTGCAAAACAAGGACGCGACCGTGACCGCGCTGATTCGGCGCGAAGATGTGCAGCGGTATGAAAGCAAAGCCGTGCTGGACAGGGCATTCGACGGGTCTCTGCCGAAGTTTCTGACCGCCTTCCTGAGCGAGCGCAAGCTGTCCGAACAGGAGGCCGAGGAGCTCAGGCGCATTATCGAGGAGGCGGCAAAATGAGCCATCTGGAGGATGTGTTCCTAACAATCGTCAACATGAGCATCACGGCATCCTTTGTGGCGGCCGGCGTACTCCTTGTCCGCCTGCTGCTGAAAAAAGCGCCGAAGATTTTCTCCTATATTCTCTGGGCGCCTGTGCTGTTTCGCCTTATATGCCCGGTTTCCTTTCGTTCGGAGCTGAGTTTTTTGAGTCTGTTAAACCTGTATCCGAAACGAGAAGCCGGGTTCTCCGGGTTTGTGCCGCGGAATACAGGACTGGCGCAAACGCCCGCGTTGGGATCCGGCGCCGTCGGCGTCGGCGGCGCGGTCAATGCATCCCTGCACGCGGCCGCTCCGGCGGGCGCAAATATTGCGCAGATATGGATATCCGTTTTAAGCCTTATCTGGATTTCCGGCGTCATCGCGCTGCTCATTTATAGTGTCGTTTCTTATGTGAAAACCAGAAGAATGCTTCGGACCGCGACGCGCGTGAAAGGCAACGTCTTTGAAACGGACGCCATCGGGACGGCCTTTGTGTGTGGCTTTATCCGCCCGAAAATCTATGTGCCCGCGCATATCGGAGACGCCGACATGGCCTATATACTGGAACACGAGCGCACGCATATCCGCAGGAAGGACTATCTCGTCAAGCCGCTTGCTTTTCTCGCGCTCGTTCTTCACTGGTTCAACCCGCTTATATGGCTGTGCTTTGCGCTCATGAGCCGGGACATGGAGATGTCCTGCGATGAGAGCGTGCTGCGCAGGCTGGGCGACGGCGCGAAGTGCGGCTATTCGAATACGCTGCTGTCGCTCGCGGTGAAAAGAAAAGGCCTTCTGGCGGCCGGCCCCCTGGCCTTCGGCGAAAACCACGCAAAAGGCAGGATAAAAAATGTCCTCAGTTTTAAAAAACCCGCGTTCTGGGTCATCGTGGTTGCTGTTGTGGCTGTCTGCGCGGCGGTGATTGCCTTTGCGGCCAATCCGTCCGCAAGCGCGGCCTATACATCCGAGGACTATAAAATCTCCCTGAGGTATCCGTCCGGCTGGAAACCAAACCCCTACTATATCGAAAGATACGAGGGCACCGGCGGCTTTTTCCAGGTCGGGGCCATTGACGGCGCGGGCCTGACAATCGATGAAGCCGCGGAAAATGAGGCGTTTCACAGGCTCAGCCCCTACGGCTCGAAGCCGCAAATCCTCAGCCGCACGGTTGACGGACAGGAGGCAAGGCTCATTTTACCGTCGGCCGACCAGCCGAAAGATATGCAAAATCAGGCGGGGCTGATTGTCAGATACCCGCAAGCGGTTCAAATAAACGGCTCGATGTACCATTACCTTATCCTGTGGGCGGATAAGGCGCATATTGAAAAGATCGGCAATACGCTGGCTTTCCTTGGAATCCAGGCGGGAGATATAAGCCCCGGCGGGATTGCGCCTGAAAGCGATGAGGCCGAAACTGAAAAAACTTTAGACGAGTATGTATCCGAGGCGATCATCGCTTATAATAAGCCCCTCTTCCGGGGCGGCGAGTATCAGATGTTCGCAACGGAGTATCACGAGACGCTGAAAACGGTCAATCAGGGCGACACCGTCACAGTTTACCTCGTCGCGCTCTACATGCAGTATCAGTATAAGGACAATGAAATTGTCCTCACGGGAGCAAGCTGCGTCCCCGTCGCAATCACATTTAAAATGGAAGATTCGGGATACACATTGCTCGAATACTGGGAACCGGAAAACGGGGTATCCTACGCCCCGTCTATAAGGGAGAAATTCCCGAGCGATATAGCGAAAGCCGGCATATACACTTCAATGGAAGCGGATGGGGAGAGCATTTGTCTCCAAAGAGCTCAGGAATACTTTGCGCGCCAGAGTATAGAAGAACAGGTCCCGAGCGGCAGGACGGAAATTTCAGCTGCGGCAAGCTGAAGCTCGAAGTCACGCATGTCCGTGATATTAAAACCAAGAGCGTATCCGTGCCCGTAACGGATGAGCTCATCGAGACGCATGAGTACAAGGTGTTTGAGATTTACTAAAGTGACAAGCAGACCCGGATCCTTGAGGGCGCAGCAAAAAAGGCTTCAAATCGCAAGATTTGAAGCCTTTTTCGTTTTTGGAAATATGTATTTCGCTTTTAATCAATATTTCCTGCCGAGGTCGCGGGCGAGGAAGAAAGCGGAGCTTGTCGCCTGATAGATATTGCGCGGCGCAAGGCAATCGCCGATCTGGTAAAACTCCGGCGCGCACTCCCGCAGCGCCAGCGCTTCGTCCCACAGCGGCTCATGGCCGATGGCGTAAGCGACGGTGTCCGCCTCAAACAGCATGGTTCCGGATGTCCCGAGGGGCGGATACTGCGGCAGGGAAAACGGCATGGGGTTTTTCGGCGGGAGCGGCTCGCCCGTAAAGACGCCGACAACGCCTTTTTCGTTTATTTCCCCGGCCGTTGTGGCGACGGAAATCCTGATTCCGTACTTTTCAATCTCCCCGCTTATAGCCAGCCCCTGCAGGTGATTGCCGCCGTCGTTGAGCACGGGCATTTTTTCAAGCACGGTGACCTCGCGCCCCAGCATGCCCATGAAGACGGCAAGCTCAAGGCCGACAAGCCCTCCGCCTATGATCACGACCTTTTTCCCGGCCTTTTCCGGGTGCATGTAGAGTTCTTCGGCGCTCATGACGTTCGGCCTGTCCCAGCCTTTGATGAACGTCGGGACGACCGGGCGCGCGCCGATTGCGGCGATGATGACGTCGGGATGGAGCTTTTTCGCCAGCTCCGGCGTGACTTCGGTGCTCAGGCGGATGTCCGCGCTTGTCTTTGAGAGCATGTGCGCCTGATGGTCGAGGTAGCGCGCCAGCCGCGCCTTAAACGGCACGCGCTCCTCGCAGCGCAGGACGCCGCCGAGCCTGTCTGATTTCTCGCAGAGTATGACCTCGTGGCCGCGCTCGGCGCAGGTCAGCGCCGCCTGCATCCCGGCGACGCCACCGCCCACAATCAGGACTTTTTTCAGCACCTTCGGCCTAAAGTCGTGCTTGAGCTCGTGCTCGTTTCCGGTCTCAGGGTTGATGGCGCAGCGGTAATTGGCGCGTTTCATGTGGTGCGAATAGCAGTACAGGCACCGCATGCACTGGTTGATTTCGTCCTCTCGCCCGAAAAACGCCTTGTTCGGGAGGTCGGGGTCGGCAATCAGGCCGCGCGCGACTTCCACGATGTCAGCCTTTCCGGTCGCGATAATCTCCTCCATCAGCTCCGGATCGGCGAGCGCGCCGACTGTGGCGACAGGCGTTTTCACGTATTTTTTGATTTCGGCCGCGTATTGGACGTTGACGCCGTCGGGCTGGAACATGCTGGGTGTCATAATGGTCAGCGCAAGCGGCACCTCGTGGTTGCCGGCGGAGACGTGGATGACATCGCAGTGGCCGTCCAGCTGCTTGGCGATTTCAACGCCCTCCGAGATGCCGTACCCCCCTTCGTAGCACTCCGAGCCGCTGATTCTGACTTCCAGCGTCACGCCGGGGCACTTCTGGCGGATCCGGTCGCACACCGCGACGGCAAACCGCGCGCGGTTCTCAATTGATTTCCCGCCCCATCTGTCGACGCGCGTGTTCGAGGGGGAGAGAAATTGCGACAGCTGCCAGCCGTGCCCCGCGTGCAGGACAATCCGGTTAAAGCCGCCTAAGTGCGCGCGGGCGGCCGCGCTGGCGTAGTCCTCAATGTTCCTGAGGATCATCTCTTCGGTCATTTCAAAAATTTCAATACCCGATTCCGTCACCGTATGGACGGGCCCGTAGAGTTTTCCGCCGAGCTCGGCGGAGTAGTGCGCGTAGCAGCCGCTGTGCAGGATTTCAATGGCGGGCACCGCGCCGTGGCGGGCGATGGCGGATGAAAACTGTTCAAGCGCCGGAACCGTCGTCGGCAGGTCGAGCCGCAGCTGGGTCTTACGCGCGATTCCGTCGGCCGAGACGGCCGCGTCGCCGACGCAGACGGAAGCGGCGCCTCCCATCGCTTTGCGCTCATAATAGCTGGCGGCCTCGTCGACAGGCTGCTCCTTGTACCCCGTCGGAGAGTAAAAAATCCTGTTTTTGTACAGTATCTTCCCGAGGACAATGGGTTCAAAAAGGCGCGGGTAACGGCAACGCATGATGATACCGGGACTTAAAGCGTCCCTCCTCCTTTCTTTTTCTGTAAATCCGCTATGTCACTCTAAAGAGTGGAACCGCCCTTTCCGCGCCGGCGGTTCCGGTTCCTAGGGCGCGCCGCCCCGCAAGGCGGCGCGCTCTTTTTTGCTCGCGGGGGATTTCCGCCCGATTGAAACAAGTTTACACAACGCCGATATCGAGCGCGGCAAAGAACCCTGAATGAACGGCGCCGTCGACTTTCCCGGGCTTCAGGCAGTCTCCGATATGCTGGACAACCGGCGCCTTGTCATAAAGGTCGAAATACGGCTGCTCGTTCGGCTTCATGCCGACGGCGTAGAGGATTGTCCTGCCTTTTGCCACGTATTCTCCGCCGCCTTTAAGGTACTTCACGCCGTCGCCGAGCACTTCGACGCACCGTGCGCCGGTGATGACCTCAAGGCCGAGCTTCTCGAGCTTTCGCACCAGTCCGGCCCGGTAGACCATCTTCGTCTCCGGAGCGTATGTATCCTGCATCTCAAGGACCGTGACGTTTTTGCCGATGTTTTTAAGGTGCATGCCGGCCTCTATGCCGACAAGCCCGCCGCCGATGATGACGATATCGTCGCCGAAATCCTCCGGCCCGAAGTAAATCTCGGTCACATGCCGCGCCCTCTCGATTCCCGGGATATCCGGCACGATGGGGATGGCGCCCGTGGCGACGATGATGTGGTCGGGTTTGAGCCTTTCCACCAGCTCGGGCGTGGCCTCCGTATTGAGCATCACCCGTACCGCCGATTTCCCGACCTGGTGCACCAGGTAATCCTTGAACCGGTGCAGGTCGTGCTTGAGGCTGTCCCGGTCCGTGAAGCTGAGCATGCCGCCCAGCCTGTCCTTTTTCTCGCACAGGATGACCTCGTGGCCGCGCTGGGACGCCGTAATGGCCGCCTGCATGCCCGCCGGGCCGCCGCCGACGATGAGGACCCTTTTGCGGAACTTTGCTTTGCCCGCGTCGTCCCCGAAGCCAAGGCGCGACTCGCGGCTGATAAGCGGGTTGACGCTGCAGATAAAGTGCCGCTTTAAGTTATCCGACTCCGTGCAGGTCAGGCAGCGGATGCACGGGCGGATGTCATCCGTCTTTGCGCACATGGATTTAAGCGGCAGGTAAGGGTCGGCAATCAGCGCGCGGGACATCGAGACGCCGTCGGCTTTTCCCGAAGCGATGATTTCCTCCGCCTGATCCGGGGCGAGGATGGAGCCGAGGGCAAACACCGGAATATGGACCTTGCCGGATTTCCTGATGGTCTCGGCCAGATCGACGTTCTGCCCCCACGGCTCGAACGTATTGGCGAAGAAATTCGGCAGCCCCTCCACGCTGACCTCCACGAGGTCGACGTACTCCTGCGCGCGGGAGACAAACTCCGCCATATCGACAGCGTCGAAGCCTCCCGGGGTGCGCTCCGAGCCGCTGATGCGCAGCATGACGGCCTTATTCGGGCCGACCCGTTCACGCACTCTTTTGAGCGTCATGAGCGGGAAGCGCATCCTGTTTTCAAGAGAGCCGCCGAATTCGTCCGTGCGTTTGTTTGTCATCGGCGACAGGAACTGGGCAAACAGCCAGCCGTGCCCGAAATGGAGCAAAACCGTATCAAAACCGGCGAGGAACCAGTACTCCGCGGCCGCGGCGCAGGAGTCGGCCACCCTCTCCATGTCTTCTAGGGTCATGGCGCGGACGCGGGCGCCGTAGGCGTTGACCGTTTCGCACGGCCCGTAAAGCCCGCCTTTGTTGTACTGGGGCTTGGCTTTCTGGCCGGCGTGGGTCAGCTCCACGCTGGCAATCGCGTTGTGCTCGTGGATGGCCGCGGCGACTTCCGACCACTCAGGCAGGAATTCAAAATCCATGACCGGGCCGGGGGTGTGGCAGCCTCCGTCGCACACGGGGCACTCGCCGAGGTTGACGATGGCCGCGCCGCCGCGCGCCTTGTGCTCGATGTAGCCGATATAGTAGTCGTCCGGCTTGCCGCTTGCCGTTCTGAAAAGCATATTCGGGGCCGACATGATCCGGTTTTTCAGCGTCAGCTCCCGCACCTTCAGCGGTTTGAACAAGTTGGGGTAAGGCTGAGCGTACACGAGACATCCCTCCCATGTAAAAAAGCCGCGCAAGGGCGCACGGCTTAATACACCAATACCTGCTATAGTTTTAATCTGGCGCATTGCCCGCCGTTTCCTTATTATACCAGAGATAATGGGGTTGCTCAATAATATTTGCAGTTTCAAAACGCCGCAAAGACTCTCCCGGGGAGGCCGCATGCCCAGTGTCGCGCATTGTGTTATTAAATTATGTTATTGAATTTATATTGAATTACAATTCTTGGTGCAGTAAGATATTGTTAACTATGATTAAATGGAGGAGGAGTCGCTGTCAACGGGAAAATCAGACTTAACTTCTGAAACCTTATGCGTGCTTTGCTGATTCCGCAGGCGAAAAATTTCCATGTGTATAAAAGGCAACAAAGTAAAGATCCTTTTATAACTCCTTCCGGAAAGAGCAGAGCCAGAAAGTCGTCGCTTAAAGCCGCAGCGGGATCTCTTATAGCAGGAGAGGAACCGCCGGCTCAGCCGGTGGTCTGCTCACTGTTTGACTTTGCATTGGACGGATCCGAATAATGGAGGCTATCGTGTATGGACATTAAATCGCAAATCAAAGAGCTGGCGTTATCCCTTGGAATGGACATGTGCGGCGTGGCCGGCATCGACCGGTTCGAAACCTCGCCGAAGGGGCGCAACCCGCAGGATGTTCTGCCGGGATGCAAATCCGTGATCGTCGTCGGCGTCCGGCTGCTGGACGGCGTCATACAGGCCAATTTCCGCGCTTTCGAGGACGGGCGCTATGACCTGAAAGGCGTCTACGGGACTTACGGCTATTCGATGATCCCGAATTTCGAGCTGACGTATGTGTGCTACCACATCGCGCGCTACATAGAGAGGAATACCGGCAAGGTCGCGATGCCGTGCTCCACCGGCCCCATGACGAACGGGATACAGGTCAGCATCCGTCACTCCGCCGTTGCGGCGGGCCTTGGCCAGTTCGGGTACTCGAGCATCGTCCTCACGCCGGATTACGGCCCGCGCGTCCGCTTCGGCGTGATCCTGACGACGCTTGAGCTCGAGCCCGACCCGATGTACGACGGGCCGCAGCTGTGCGATCCTGAAAAATGCGGGATTTGCCACAAGGTCTGTCCGACGGGCGCCATTCGCAAGCCGGGCACCCACGAGCTCGAGCGCGTCGTGATGGGCGGGAAAGAATACCGATACACGCTCGTCAACTTCCCCAAGTGCCGCAAGGCGCTTCAGGCGATGACAAAGGATCTCGGAGGGAGCGGGGACTATCTTACTGAGCCTGAGCCGACCATGGAGGATCTTTTCGCCGCGGAAAAACGCATGCCGATTGAGACCACGGGGCTCCAGCACATCAGCTCATGGCACTGCGGCAAGTGCCAGACGTATTGTCCCGTTGGCGACTGGGGCGAACGGTACAAGAAAACAGGTCTGAGCGGGGGCGCGCAGCGCGCGTTCGTCGAGGACAAGAAGTAGGGAGTGTACATAGAGATGACACGAGACAAGATTCAGGCACTCATAAACGAGTTTTGCGACAATTCGCCGCTTAACTACCTCGGCGCCAAAGGCGCCAGCGAGGAAGACGTTTTAGCCAACAATTACGCCAAGCACAACCTGTACCACCGGGGCATCACCGCGGATATGCTCGGCGCCGATGAGGACAGCGGGCTTATGGGCATGAGGTTTTTCCAGCGCCCGATTTTTGCGATCGCGCGGGCGGACGACCCGGGCTTTAAGGAAATCCAGCGCCCCGAGGTGGTGGGCCCGCATCACCTCCTGCCGGAGGATTGGCTCCCCGGCGCGAAATCGGTCATATCGTTCTTTTTGCCCTATGAACGCGCGACGGTCGAGGCGAATAAAAAAGACCCCGTCGAGCCGGCGATTGAGTGGATCTACACGCGGGTCGACGGCCAGAGGTTTTTGCTCGCGCTCGGCGCGAAAATCAGGGACGCGCTGATTGAGGCTGGATACAGGGCCGTCGCTCCGTATTGCGACGACAGATATATCATGCAGGTCAACAGGAATGCCGCGCCCGGCACGGAGCATGTCCCGCCGTTCTCGACGAACTGGTCGGAGCGCCACGTCGCCGTCGTGACCGGCCTCGGCACGTTCGGGATGTCGACGAATTTCATCTCAAAGGCCGGCTGCGCGGGAAGGCTTGTCAGCGTCGTCACGGACTGGGAGACAGAGCCCGACGAGCGCGACTATGACCACTGGCTCGGATACTGCAACAGCTGCGGCGCGTGCGTGCGCCGATGCCCCGCAAAAGCGCATTACATCGACCGGCACGGCAAGGACCACGAAAAATGCGGCGCGTTTATCCGCAAAGTGTGCGAAAAATTCGCCCCGCGCTATGGCTGCGGCAAATGCCAGTCCGGCGTCCCGTGCGAATACAAGCCCATGCGGGCAAAAGGCTGATAAGCAAAGCGGGGGAGCCGCATATTACTTAAAATGTATCCGTAAAGACTCAGAAATCCCGGGATCGCAGGGTTCCGGGATTTTTCTGCAAGCGCAACTTTATGTGTTTTAAAAGGGTATATCGGAAATCATGTAAAAACCGCCGGCATGACCGGCGGTTTTCGTTTTTCGGTTTTAATGCGTCTTGGGCCCGCCGCAATTGTCGCAATCCCAGCAATCGTCGGGGTGACAGGTTGTTAAATCGGAAACAGGGATGATAACTTTGGATTCATTTGATTGAAGGGAGCCATTTTTGATTGCCTGATGCGTATTCGGTTCCTTGATGGTTATCATTATGGTCACCTCCTTTATCATCTGACGCAGCGCCAGCTCGATTCCTTCCTTAAAAAGAAAACACTGCCGCATCGTCGCGATTTTTAATTCCGCCGCGCGGCACCCGCCCTGGCATATCGGCAAAAAGACGCAGTCGGCGCAGGCTTCCGATAACGCGGGATTCTGGAATTTCAGCCTTTTCGCGTTGTAAATACTAAAGTCCGTAACGCTGCCGACAACATTGCCGTCGTCTAAATTGTGGGAACAGTTATACAGGCGGCCGTCCGGCGCAATTGTAAAGCTGTTGTGGCGCGTGGCAAAACACCTGCCGAGTTTGTACGTAAATCCGTAGATTTCATCAAAACTCGACAGTCCGTTCCTGACAAGAGCTTCGTTTAGTTCCGCAAGGTCGGCCACGATGTCTCTGGCCACCGACATCTCGTTTTTGTAAAGGGGGTGAAAATAATAGAAGATATTCCTGCAGTCTGAAAAAGATGCAGCGAAGTATTCGATGAGCCGCAGGAGCTCGTCTTTGTTGTCGTTATAGTGGATGCGTACGGAAACCGCTATTCCCGCTTCAGACAGCAGCCGGATGCTTTCGCAAACGCGCCGGAACGGGTTTTCAATGCCGGGAGCCTTCTTGATTTCGTTAAAACGCTCTTCCAACCCGTCGATGGTAATCTGGACGCGCTCCAGATTCCAGGTGTTCTTTGCCTTGCAGACGACGTCCGGCGTAAACAGGAGGCCGTTGGAGGCCATCGTATACACAACGGAAAAATCGTTGCCCGACAAACGGCTTGTTATGTAATCAATCGCCTCCTGGTTGAGCAGCGGCTCGCCGCCGAACCATTCGACCTTAATCAGTTCGCCCGGCTTTGTGCGCTCGATGATGAATCTGCAGACATCCTCCGCCGTTTCAAGCGTCATGTGTACGAGCGGGGCTCCCGCTTCATAGCAGTAATAACAGCTGGCGTTGCAGTATGTCGTCGTTAGGATTCTAAAGACGGCCCTGTTGTTCAGGGAATAATAATTCCTGTCGAAATCGACGATGGCTTTTTCATCGATGTCGTCCTGAATGATATACCCCATTTTGACAAAGGGCTCTATCTCAAAATCCGTTTCCCGGCCGGAGTAGTTTTTCAGGAAAGCTTCTTCTTCCGGCGTCAACACGGAAAGGGCCCCGGTGAAGGTATTGAAAACGCCGCGCCGGCCGCCGCCGGCATCAAAGTAGTAATTATACCTTGAAGACTTCATATAAAACCTCGGCTGTTACATAATATTTGCCGCTGGATAACATGCAGCTCCATGTTCCGGGGTGCCTTCTATAGTGTCAGTGTACCTTTTGTGCGGCGGCTTTTCAAGGGAAATTCTGTCTTTTCGCGCGGCGGTGGCTCCGGTCGAATTTGGTTTTCCGGTATATGCCGGGGCAGAAGGCCTGCGCGGTTTTTTGCGGCAGGATGCGTGATAGAGAGCGGGCGAAAAAGTGCTGAAAAGCACAAAAAGGCTTCAAATCATAGCGATTTGAAGCCTTTTATGTTGGGGGAGATTATCACGTCTCAACAGCAGCCTTTATCTTTTCACCAGACAGCTCGTCAGATAGCGATGCTCTCCAGGTCTTCAAGCGTAATACGCGACAAGTCTTCGTCGGACAAGTTCTCCTCGCAGGCCAGCCTGTTTGCCTGGTTGACCAGTGCCATCTCGAAGAAGTTTCTGACGTCCCGTCCGTTTGCGAAATTCGTGCTTCTTGTAAAGTATCGTCTCTCAAAGAACTTTTTCGCATAGAGATTGGCGTCTTCGTCGAGCGTCAGGTTGGATTTTAAGAAGATTGATGAGAGAGTTTACGTCGTTTTTTACTGAGGCTAACCCGATGAGTGAATTCAAATCCTCCAGCAGCTCTTCCAGCGTCTTCTCATCGTCTTCTGTGCCGGATGCCTCGCTTTCCGGTTTCGACGCGGCGGTATTGCCCTGTTTATAGAGGTTTTCGCGAACATACTCACGAAGCATTGCCGTATACGCTAAGAAATCGTTCAGCTCGCTTTCGTTGATTTCGTCGTCGATGGCGATGTATTCCCGGCCGATCGTCTCATACAGGCTGCATAATAACTCGCTTCCCTTGTTTTCAGCTACATCGCCCATGGCAAGATCGGCCGCGACAAACAGCTTGAGGCTCACCGGTACCTGCTGCTCGAAATCCGTGCTGTACCAGCCGTTTTCCATAACATATTTCTGAAAATCCCGGGGGTTGAGGTTGAAATCCAGATAATCCGAAATAAACTGAGCTTCCTCCCAGGATATTTTCCCGTCCGATAAACCCAGATAACCCAGAAACTGCATCATTTCATAGCGCATTAAATAGCGCGTTGTCAAATCGCCATAATTTGAAGCGCCAATCCCCGCCCTGTCAATAATGTCGCCTATCCCCAACACGCCCTCTATCACGTTTTTGAGCTGATAATTCATATAATATGTGAAACCTCCGTTAAACAGATATACTCCATATTATAGCAAAGATTTTATGGAAATAAAGAAGTTGAGTGTATTTGTTGTACGAAAATAGTAGCAAGAATATGCTCACTGGATAAAAACTTGAGCAGATATAGGGCAGATCGGCTTAAATGGAGATGCCGCATGGAGATAGGCGGGTTTGCGCCGCTGACGCTTTCAATGATATTCAAACAGACAGCACCCTGGAATCCGCGCCGAAAGCGGCACGGATTTCGGGGTGCTGATTATTTGCATTATGTCTGAAACGCGGTGATAAGCTCAATTTGGCAAAGCCCTGATGAGACAGATTCTGCTATTTTAAATCGGCGCGGCGCCCGCAGTTTAGCGCAAGGCCTCGATTCCGCAATCGTCCATCAGTTTCTCATCGCGCAGCAGCTCAAGCGTGTCGCCGTCGGCAAACAGCCTGCCCTTTTTTATCAGGATTGTCCGCGGGCACACTTCGGCGGCAAACGACAGGTCGTGCGTGGCGATGAGCTTGCTGTGCGGCAGGCGGGAGAGCACCTGAATCAGATTGCGCCTGGCCCTGGGGTCGAGGAAGGCGGTCGGCTCGTCGAAAATCATCGTGGTCGGTTCCATTGACAAAACCGTCGCAATCGCCGCCATGCGCTTCTCCCCGCCGGAGAGCTTCAGCGACGAACGGTCGCGCAGGTGCGCAATGCCGAGTTCCGTCAGCGCCGAGAGGACTCTTTTTTCGACGTCTTCCTCACTGAGGCCGAAGTTGCGGGGGCCGAAGGCCACGTCGTCATATATCATCGGCATGAACAGCTGGTCGTCCGGATTCTGAAAGACCATCCCCACGCGCCGGCGCACTTCGTTGAGCGTCGACTTGCCAAGCTCAATTCCATCCACCAGAATTGACCCGCTCTGAACCGGCAGGACGCCGACAAGGCTCAGCAGGAGCGTCGTTTTGCCGGCTCCGTTCGCGCCGACCAGCGCGACGCTCTCCCCGTCGCGGATTGTAAAGCTCAGTGTGTCGATTGCTTTTGTCCCGTCCGGATAAGTGACGGTGATGTCTTTAACCTCGATCATTGTGT
>ENA-OWOZ01001953-OWOZ01001953.1-bioreactor-metagenome-genome-assembly--contig:-NODE-1953-length-16806-cov-3.333493_pt1 | contig 16806 bp, 7 predicted proteins | sample MGYA00238140_ERZ651804 | MGnify/ENA primary metagenome ERZ651804 (study PRJEB26910, sample SAMN07631232) | bioreactor metagenome | isolation source: Switchgrass digestor | place: USA: Dartmouth... | reverse complement strand
ACTATCACTAACAATTAATTGTTTCCATTCTCCCATGTCATTCCTCCTAAGTGAATAACCATATTTTCTTACCTATAACACATCCTTCAACTAAAGGTTCGTAAAGAAATACAACTTCTTTACATTTTTCATCTGCTTCTGTTACTAGTATAGTCTTTACCTCATCATCCACTAACTTATATCCTTCAAACTCTTTAGCATTAAAACTATACTCACCAGGGTATAGGTCATAGTAATAATCCGTATCAAGTATAATGTCATTTACTCTGTCTTTAAACTTAACTATTACACAACCTTTTTTAATTCTTCTATACTCGAATATAACTATTTTACATTCATTAATAGGATCAGTTATTTCCTCAGCTACTATTTCTACTTCCTCGTCCCCTACTAGTTCGTAACCTTCAAAATCCTTAGCAATAAATTTATACTTACCTGGCTCTAAATTATAGTAATTCTCTGTAGCAAGTACATTATCTGGATTATCCTTTTCTCTATGAATAACCCATACGCAGTCTAAATACGGATTTTTATCCCCTATATACCTGTAGTCAAAATAAATTACCTTACATTCTTCAGGAGGATATCGTAAATACTCAATAACAACAGATTTACTAGATTCGCCTACAATTTCATAATCTACTAAATCCTCTGCACTAAAAATATACTCTCCAGGAGCTAAATTTGAGTATTCTTTTTTAGAAATTACTTTCCCTGTAGTAATATCCCTATAAATAACATATACACAATCTCTATATAATTTTCTATAATAGAATTCAACTACTGCACACTCATCTACTTCTTGAACAAATACAGTCTTACTACCCTCCCCCACCACCTCAAAATCAGGGAGGTCTAATGCGTAAAAAGTATATTCTCCTTTACTGTACCCATCGTATCTAATCTGTTTTATTACCTCGCCAGTTTCGTCATCAATATGCTTTACAATTACACAACCTGTTTTCTTAGGCAGTAGACCTAATACACAACCTATAAGTGCTTCAATACACTTATCCCCTCCACCAGGCTCACAATAGGGTACTACGGTTACATCATCACATATCCAATTGGTAAGTCTTATCCATGGTATCTCAACATAATCCCAATTGTAATCCCAATTATTTGTCTTAAATACAAACTTGTATCTATTTAGACCCTTTTTAACAGGGAAGTAATGCTCTCCTTCGCCCACTGTGTCTACTGAGAATTTCCATTCATCGTTTATATAAAATTCTAATTCACTATTAAAACTAGCTGAGCTTAACTCATATTGATTGTAAATATTAAAACTATCTAAAACAAACAAACATCTAACATCATATCCTCTAGGATCTACATAACCTTTTTGATAAGTTTTTATTTCAATATCAAACTCCTTCAAATTATAATTAAATAAATTACCAGTTTTAAAATCTACCCAACCACCTTCATCTACTCTGATAGTTTCTAGTACATTACCATTTGTATCTTTTACTAATATTTCTGCATAACAACCTGAACATCCACCTATAATCTCATGACTTGATACTAACTCTGTAATTGCTATTCTAACAACCGATGGAAGTTTCTCTATCCCATCTCCTATAAGGCTTCCTCTACCCCAAAACTCCCATCCTAAATTAGAAAATACTACAAAACCTCCTCCGCCACAATATGGATTTTCTTCTAACTCTAAAGATAATCCGACTTTAATTGGCGTATTAAATGGATTCTTTATTCTTAATTCTACATTATTGTTGTTATAAAGCCCTTCTACATCACTATTTGCTCTTCTAAATTCAGATTCATTTACACCACTTAAAAGATTCAATGAGGCTCGTAGACCTAATGGATTGCAAGTAACAGTTTCTAAAATGTCTTTGTACACATCATCAGGTATAGGAGAACCCTCATAACTTTCAATTTTAATAGCATCAAACCAAATAAATGGATTTTGCTTTTCCCCTGCTTCACCCTCTTGCTCTTCTTCAGAAGGATTCACCCAACCAATATCTGGCAAATCTGCTATAGCCCAAGCACCATCGTCCGATGGAATAATCATAGGTGGTATTCTCTCAATAAGTGTATATTTTATAACACCATTTCTTAATCTCGTAGCTGCCCCTGTCCCTAAAATTCCACCTGAACTTATATTTCCTTTAACAACAGTATTATTAATTAACCAATAGGAACCTTTTGGAATAACAATTTCAAAGCATCTTGAGAAACTATCTTGTGCACCTTGCAATATTATTTCACTTTTACCTTCGACAGGTATTCTACTGTTGTTTCTTATATCAGTAACATATAATTTAAAAGAAGCATCCTTATCATATTCTTTTGTAGCAGAACTGCTATATTCTGTTATTGTTGGCAACGCTCTTACATATATTGTTTGTATGTCTTGATAAGTATCTATTAAAGTAAGTTTAAATCCATAAATGCCACTACCAAAATAATTCCTTGAAACTACTTTATCTGTGCTTCTATCCCAATAATTTCCAACATTATAATCAACATCAAATAAAGTATCAACTACGGAATAACTACCGTTAGAATATTCTATTAGCTCCAATTTAGCTTGACCTCTACTGATTGTATCACCATTCTTAACATATCTTAAAAAAGTGTTATATCTCACATCGACTTTAAAATTTCCTGAATTAATAGTAAATTTCCCAAATAATAAAGTTTTAGTTCCACTTGAAGGAATATTTGAATGATGAGGAGCATTACTCCAACCTTTAGGCTCTCTTAATTTAAGGGGTTTTTTATATTTATTTACAAACTCTTCAAATGTCAATACTTTGTAGCCAAACTCCTTCTTCAACTCTTCTATGAAAGCATTTGAAAAATAACTATTATATTTCCCTTCATAATAAATTTTGTCAACTTTCTTACGATTAGGGCTATCTATTTTACGGAAATTAGAAACATAAACTTCCTCAAAACCACTACCAGTAGCTTTAAACCAAATAGTATCCTTACCAATATGAGCCCTAAAGTTACCCATCTCTTTTAATTTCTTCCACCTAGATGGTCCACCAATAGCACCTTCATAGTTTGAACCACCAACAGACATTTCCCAATCTCCATAATCTAATGAGGGCTGACTACTTGTAGTACCTTTTGATGATAACTCTCCCTCTTCTAATGTTCTTGGGGTTCCCTTGGGTGTTACTTTATCTCTACTACCAGGTGTAAAATCAACACATTCATAAAAAGTAACATCACTATAAAAAGGAGCCTGAATTATTCTTTGAACACTTTGCCCACCCAGAAGGATAGTTCCATTTTGAGAAATATCAGTTCGTCCATTTGAATACTCAATGATTGTACTTAAAAATTGATCTGAAACATTATATCTTGAATAATCCAAATAATATGTTTGTTCTCTTAAAAACCTCTGTTCCTGAGTAACTACAAAACCATCGCCTACAGGATATTCTAACAAGTCTAAATATCCCTCACCATTACTGTCTACCTTTACAATATACCTATTTCCACTTAAATAAACTATCTGACCTTCAGTATACTTAATACCATTAACAAAAACAGACCTATAATCCGAATAATACTTATATTTATCAGCTTCAAGTTTAATCTTTTGAGATAAATATTGAGTTACTTTTAAAAACTTTTCTCTCATTACATTATCGTTTACAATACTAGAGCGACTAGGGAATGTACTTGTTAATATATCCATAAAAAATCTATTTACTTCCTTTGTCCCCGCCCTTAAAAACGCTTGATTAATCGCACCTACTATTTCAGAATTTAACAAATCTTCCTTAGAAAAATGAACTATACTCCAAGCATTTTCATCTATCTTCAAGAAATAATCCCTGCTACCATCAGCATAATTTAAAACTCCAGAACCAACATCTTTAAAATCAACTATTAAACCATTATAATTTATTAACCAATTGCTCACTAATTGCCACCTCCATAGGTGTACGAAAATACTATACTCTTAGTATCAGAAGGTATTTCAATACCCTGTACCGAATATCCATAAGGCTTCAAGGTACTATTTGTTAAAACCTTCAATAATATATCTTCAGATTTAGTTCGAGCAATAACTTTTGTGTAATCTCCTGGATTAAATAAAGCACCATACTCAAATTTCAAATAATTCCTTCCTGTAAGCTCTATGCCTTCTAAATCAATTTCAAATTCAACAGTTCTAGGTCCGCCTGACGCTTCATGAGCTATAACACTATCTCCCCAGTTTTGTATGTTTAGAAATTCAAACACATCTACTATCTGCCAATTACTATCAAAAATTACTCTGTCTTGATTAATAAATGGGTTGAAATCTTCAGAAAATACTAAATTACCTTCACCAATATCTATACTATCCCTATATTCCTCTAACAATCTCTCTAGTTTATCATAATCAATATATGGAACAATAATATTTGGAATCGTTAAAACTACTTCATCATCTGGAAGCATATCTATTGTCATATTAATACCAGTAGATGTAGACCAAGATGTTGGAGTTTCCAAACTACCAATTGAATCTATGAATTCTGCAATTACTCTTCTCCCACGCCCGTCCTCATTCTCATAATGAGCATCAATTATCAAATTAGCATCATAGTACATAGTTTCTCTTTCTATAGGTTTATAATCACCATCAAAGTTTACAATACCAACAAACACTAATTTCTTTTCATTATCAGTTTCTAAATCTTCCTGCTCAATTTCAAACTTAATATCTCCACCATAATTAGGAATATTAATTGTATAATTACTTAATCCTGGATAAATTCTTCTATATAATTGACCATCAAGATATATATTTAAAACAACATTTTCTCTTAAATCTGCATCGATGTCTAAACTTACAATAGAAGTATCGCTATGTGGTCTAAATATTGTGTATCCGTAATTATCTCCAATAAAAACTGTCTCATTATTAAATACTTGCCAATCACCTACAGAAGTTACCCATTCACCAGAATTAATATTTTCAAGGAAATTAGTCTCAACTACATATCGTGGTGGACAGGAAATCCTCATCCTTCCAAAAGCATTTAAAAATTTAACTCCTTTATCCCAATCACCATCGATTTTTATACGATAAATTAAACTATCACTATCTTTAGTCCATATAAAACTTCTATCTATATCTGAATATCCATCAGGAATTGTATTCTTCCAAGTACTGTATTTTGGAGTAACCGTAACAGTGGGAATTCCTACCCCATTCACTTCCCCGTCCCAAATAATAGGTCTTTCATTTAAAGTATGTTGCTCTGTAAATACTAGTCCCTCTACATAAAATCTATCTGGATCTTCCGTACCTAATCTATGAGCAAATCCAAACACTCCATCACATTCACTATAAAACTCTAATTCTAATTCTCTTACAGTATCTTCAGCTCCATCAGGAAATCCTCTGTAATAACTTCCTAATACACCCCTATTAGAATAAATTAACCACTTTCCATACTCTGCTTCCGCCTCCTCACCATCATAGAAGTAATCACCAGGCATAGGTTCGTCTGTATAGTCAGTAACCTCTACAACTTGAATATCTTTTATATAAACTGCATTTGTACCTAACTCCATGCTAACTTCCTTATGAACTAAGAAGTCAAACTTATATGTCTGTGCTTGACTTACATTAAATCTAACTTCTTGCCAGCCACTTGTATCTCTCCATGGGCCGCCCACTAATTGATTATTTATATAAAATAAAAGTGAACTTCCGTTTCCACCATCCACCCAATATTTAAAGGTAATGTAACCCTTCCTCTTTAATCTCCAATTAAAGGTCATTTTAGAGGATAGTGTTTCAGGTAGTCTCTCTAATGGTAACTTAAAGATATACTCATTTCCGCCACTACCGTCTATGGAATTTACAAGCTCCCATTCTATATTCTCTTTAGAGGATACATATCTTATCATATCTAGATAATCCGATACCTTACTCCCACCCACTGTACTAAAAGTAGGTCGCTCGTAAGGAACACCTGTAAAATAGTTCATATAATCAGACGAATAATGGTGGTTATAGGGGAGTGGGCATTTAGGTATATCTTCTGGTTTTTCAATTTCAGGGTATAATTCAGTAAAAATAATTTCACTTAACCTAACCTCAGTGCCTCCTATTTCTCCAACTAACCTCCATTTGAACTCATGTATACCCGCTGGTACATTCAAAGTGATATCTCTAAATGTAAAACCTGAATCATCTACTAAATTAGTGGAGTCGTGCGACCAGATAACTTCCCCGTCCATCTCCAAGACAAAAATTCCCACATATCCCCACACTGCATAGTTAAAGGTAATTAACCCAGGATTGGGGTATTCTATTGCTTTAGTTATAGTCCATTCCTCTGGCTCCTCACCATCCCACTCGGCAGTCTCCCCTAAAATATATAATCCTGTTAAATAACCGTACTCATCTATTGTCCACCCACCATTATATTCGAAAGAATTGTCAAGACCATCTTTAAAATTATGACGATACATTATCCTAGAAATCTCACCAGTATCTAAAATCTGGACAATGCAATCCCTTATAAAGGAAAGAGCGTTCTGATAGTCTACATTACCTGGCTCTATATTTTGTGCAACCCACCACTCTAACCTTCTATACATATTCCATAAGGCTTCTCTACACCTTACATCGGAATACCAACGTCTATCTCTAGTATACTGCTCTATCATTTGGTCTACTAAAGTATGCAAAGCACCAGTTCTTACTTTATGCCACCTCGCTATTTCCCCTCTACCTGGATCGCCTAAGATTGGATTTTGAAACCCGCTAACTCTCCCTGCTGCCCTCGGATAGTTAGGGCTGTCGGGATTTCCGGGGTAATTAGGATTATCACGATTAACAAAATATCCCTTTAAATCATCAAAACTAGAGGAACCGTTTTCTTCGGTAATAAAACCAATTCGTTTATCCATCAAAATCCCTCAACTTTCTAAAATTAAATCATACTGTAATCTCCCATCTACATAAATTGTTAATCTATCTTCTACTAGAGAAATATCTACTATATGCCGACTCCCTCCGTCCATGAAGAAAGGAGCAATGGGAGTAGCAATCTTCCTTTCCCTACCATCTATAACTTGCACTAATTCAAATGGAGTATTACCTGAGCTTAGAGTGAATTTGTAGTAGTTATTTATATCATCATACCTAAAAATGAATCCTGTCCTACAATCTGGCATATACCCCAGTTGAGCTCTAAATTTAAATTTAAAATCTCCGTAATGTTTCTTTGTAACTAACATCCCGCCACCTTCGTTAACTTTTATTGTAGCGTTACTCTTATCTAATTCCCAATCTCCTTGTACTTGCTCCCATTCCTCTGCCTGAACTAAGCTATAATCATTTCTTTCCTCAGCCCATGGGTAATAAGGATTAAAGGGATCTAGCGGATCATAATCTTCAGGTATCGCATATCCTACTCCCCAATGTTCAACATCCATACCTTCCTCTAAAATATCTGAGTAGTCATACATTAAACTTTGTCCGGCTTTCTGTTCTTCTATGAAGGCTTCTTTAAATTTTTCAAAATACTCGTCGTATTCTACGACAGCTTCTTTAAATTTTTCAAAATACTCGTCATGTTCTACGACAGCTTCTTTTTCATAGTCATATTCATCTAAATTAAATTTCAAAAGAGGGTTTAATCTGTAAACATCTCCATCAACAACAGTAGTGTCCTTATCTAATAATTTTGTAATTGGTACTATAGCATCTTCTATTAAAGTATCTCTATCTAATTTATTTCTTCTCTCTATCTGCCCACCATCTAAGCTATCATATACTTCTAAATCTTTTCGTAAATATCGATTAGCTGCATTCATGTAGTATCTTTCTAAATCCCTAGAACCGTCCCTTACACCTCTTGCATAGAAATCTAAGGTTAAATCCTTATCTCCGTCTCTTCCAAACTCATCCAACCACGATTTTATTAATTTTTTACGGGGTTTAGCAGCCTCTATTAAGTATTCATATTTTCCTTCTCTAAGATTATCAGAAGTGGAAAAAACTAAGTCAAATTCTACTCCTTTCCCGTCCACTTCTCTAGAACCTATAAGACTATCTAGTAAGATATAGACTTGCCTATCCTCCCCATAATCCCCGTAATAACTCACTAAATCTGTTACAGCATCATATCCTAATTCTTTAGTGGAATTGAGAAGAAACTCTAAAATACCTTCACCGTGCTGATCCCTATTTAAATTTTCAATAAACCACAAATGACCTGAAACTGGAAGCTCCCTCGTAAATTCTTCATCTTCTATTAAAGTAACATCTTTTTCCTTATCTACTAGTGAACTGAACTCTAGTACAACATCTCTATCCTTATCTGATAATAAGTCTGGAATTAATATAGATTTAACGAATGATTGTCTATTCCCTATATAAAAATCTTCAAATATAGTCTCACGTTCATTGTTAAAGCTAGATAATATACTCGTTATAAGGTTACTCCCGTATCCACCATCTCTTACTGAAATATAGGTCGTCTCTAATACTCCAGTTCCCATGCTTTCTTTAGTACCATATAACGCACTCTCTAAAATAACCCTATCTAGAGTATCTTTACTTGCCTTATCATAAGTAAGTCTTACTCCATATCGATCCTGCACTAAACTGGAGTAAAGTGGGTAAACTAAATCTACTTCGTGTGCTATATCACTTTCACTAACGTTAAGGTAACTTATTTCTACTTCCTTTTCTGTCTCCCCTTTACTAACCACAACATTTCTTAATACTACTTCCTTAACATCATCTTTATGAAATGGGGTTATAATCTCTAAATGACCGTATTCCTTACCTTCCCTACCAGCACCAATAGTAAAAACTAAATCTACCTCTACTTTATTTTCAAACAATAATCCCGGATCGTTTAAATATCCCTCTACTTCATAAATCCCTACTCCCTCAAAAGTAGTATATATTTCAGCCTTAGGCTTAGGCCTAGTGTAATTATCGATAGTACTTATTTCTATACTATAGGATTTTTCAAAATCTCCTTCTACGTCAACTATGGCACCGCCTAATTCATTTTCTCTTACTGCCAGTATATAATAGTCATTGTTCTCTATATTAATATACGGGAATCTATCGGCTAAAGTATAATAACTTAGGTGCCCCTGAAGAACATCCTCTTTCGGACCGTCTATAATAGACGTAACATCTACCTTTATATAATCCCTAATATAAGTATCTAGTTCAACTATTAATCCTTCAAACTGATTTATAGTATCAGCCAAAATATTCTCATATGGAATTAACCCAATGTAGGTTTCCTTAGTAAAATCTACTATCTCTCCTACTTCCCCTACTCTATCCTCCCCCACCATGTCTACAATATCAAGCAGTACCCCGTAAGTATATTCAACCCGAGTAGCTTCTAGAGGGTGGATTAATGAGTTAAGCACCGCTTCTTTTTCAAATACTCTCCCGTCTATTAATATCCCTTTATCTTCATTATGTCTATCGCCTAAATATATAGCATCTAATAAATTTGATGATTCCTCATTGTAACGGGAAAAAGATAGTATATCACTAACAACAATCTCTACTTCCTTATTAATTCCAAAAATATTTTCTAAAATATCTATGTCTTTATAACTATCGTCACTTACAGTTAAATCAAGTACTCTACCTCCATTTGCCCCCTGTTTTCTGCCTGATCTTATCTGTTCTTGTATTTGAGTTAAATGAACATCTTTTATAGAAAACCCAAGTTTACTAACTATACCACGCCTATCAACTAAATCCTCTGAAATAATTAATATATCCTCATGACCAAATCTTTCCGTTTTCCCCGCTTCCTTAAAGTAATCAAATATATCTGCATTAAATTCGTGAGGGTTAGTTGCAAGTATATAGTCTAACATTAATAAAGCTGGAAATTCAGAATAAGGTATATAAACAAAATCATATTTACCCTCTTCTAACATACTGATTAAACTAAATATATACTCTTGATTAGATAATCTATAATCGATAGTCTTAAATTTATACACTTGACCACCCACCCTCTTTATATGTATAAGAACTACCGCTTAGGTAGTTCTTTCTAATATCTTATTTCACTTAGAATAGCTATCGCAGTTCCTCTGTTTGGGGACATATTAAAGAAATTCTGTTCAATATTGATATCAAAATATCTGTATACCTCTTGTTTCCAAGGTTTTTCTGGATATTTACATTTATCTACATCAACAATTAATTTGTCATAGTGAAGTATGTTGTGTTTTATAACAGCAATACAATCCTTCAATTGTCCTCTGTAACCCTCATAAGGATGCACCACATATATTGGAGACAAATGATATTTATCTGTGTGTCTTGAAGCTTGGAATCCTTGTCTTTCTAACTCCAAACCAGTATCTCCAAGTACTGGATGTACATAAGCATCTCCTGGTTTGGGTGCAGGTGTGATAAATGCTGGATAATGTTTCTGGAATTTCACCCCTGATTTAGTAGCCAACATCTGGAATGTATTATTACCTGGGGAGGTATACATACCAAAATATTGATTTTTTGACATTAGCTCACTCATTGCAGGCTCCTTATCCACCGCCCCCGCAGTTAACAGTACATTGCCACTTATGTCGTCTTGGTTAAATTCAAAAGGCTCAATTTTCCCAATATAAAATGGAGATGGTCTGTAGTCATCAAAATTTACTACAGGGTCAGCTTGCAATACTCCTACAATCCTATCGTTATCTATATTCATAAATACATGGATAGAGTGTTCTGCTGTCCTTTCTGTGTTAGGTATACTTTCATCTGCAAATTGGAATCTTACCTCTGGACCTTTAAATTTAAAATCTTCGGTAGCCTCATCGTAACCGTCTAGTATCTGTAGTATCAATGTAGCGTACCCAGAAGTAGGATTAGTTACAGCTTGATTGGTAAGTTTAAAATAAAACTCCTTCGCTACTTCCCCTTCGGGTATCTCTCTTTTTAGAATTAGTTCTTTTACCTTATCCCCTTCAGTTATCTCACTGTGAACTGACCAAGCACATTTTATAGGCTCCTCATCGTGTGTCTCATCATAAGGATACTCATCCAATGCCTCTATTTCATCTCTTAAAAAATTTAAAAACCTATTCGCTGGAATATCTACTCTCTCAATATACTTAAAATATGCCATCATTAATCACTCCTCTTTTTAACTTCTTTTAAAATTGCAATTGACATAATCCCACCAGGTGCTGGGGATTTGTCTAAGAAGCTTACTGGAACATTTATATTAAAAAATTTATAGACCTCCATATAATCGCCTTCTTCATAATCTAACTCATCTCTGTTTCTCATATGTTGGTCATAAATTGCTAAAATACCCTCTAAATAACCTCTATAACCTTCATAACCATGTACTAAATATATGGGACTTGAATGTACATGGTCTGTCCAACAAGAAGGCTGAAATAAATGATCTGTCAGTCTCAATCTTTCCACCCCGGGCGGTAAAGTTCCTACATTGGGATAATTTGGTAGTTGAACTAAAAAAGCCGGGTAATATTCTTGATAAGGTAAATTACTAATACCTCTATAAACTGATATAGTGTCCATACCGTTAGATGTAAATGCTCCATATTTAGCATACTCTGGATTATACTCCTTGCTAACATCTCTATCCCTGAATCCCGTCTTAGCTACCTCTAACGCCCCCATCCCCACCGTAACTGCAAAATTATTCTCAGTATCATCCGGGTTTAGTGGAATAAACTTGCCGATATAGGCAGGACTTCTATAAAAAGACTCAAACTCAAAATTAGGATCTCCTTCTAATAAGAATATAGCCCTATCATTATTGAAACTAATCCAATATCTTACAACAGAATTTTTTCCTCTCATATTAGGTACCATCCAACTCCGAGTGGAGTTCTCTGAAAAGAACCAGTAGGATGGTGGACTCATCACACCTTTTAATTCTAACTCTCCTGGCTCATAATAATTATTAATCTGCCTTTCAAATGCCCAATAAGCCTCATGCTCGTCTATGACAACAGGTGTTTTATTGGGACCTATAGTATTTAAATCACATGCTCTAATATAAGATTCCTCTGGAACACCTTCTAAATTTTTCTGATGTTTTATCTCGACTCCATATTGTAATTTAATATAATTATTACTATCTAAAGGCTTCTCAAAATACACCCTATACTTCCTGCCATCATTAGTGTTACATTCTAGAACTAACTTTTCTGATACTTCATGATAAGTAGGTGTAAATCTGTAATGGTCTACGTAATACGGATTTCTAATAGTAATAGTCTGATTATAGATCCTTTGCTCCCCATCAACATACTCACGATACCTCCCCACTTGAAGCGTACTACCGTTATGAAGGAAATAAGTCCAATCGTCTGGCATTGGGGCTACTAACTTATAATAATTCCAATTTGTGTCCTCTACTTCCTCTCCTTTATAATTAATCCTTGTATGTTTAACTATATAAGCTTGATATTTTTCCCATTTATTCTCAAACATCCTCTCTGGTACATCTGGGTATAAATCTATTAAAGTCACTAAAGCATTTTCAACTTCAATCAGCTCTCCATTATGGTAAAAGGGAGCAAAACTAATTCGTTTACCAGTTCTATGTTCAGGGTGGTTATGGGTATACTCTCCTGGAGGAGTACCTGACTTAGCTTCATAAAAATAACCATCTTCTGCTTTATAGCTAGTAGGTTCACTTGGGATTCGATATACAGTACTTTCTAGTCCAGTTTCTTCATGAATATATCTACCTGATAACCTAGTAGTACCTAATTCATAAGTTACATAATTATGCTCTCTTTCTTTATATAATATCCTCCATTTACTACTCTCCACCCCACCATCCGGCAGCGGGATTTCTGCATTTACAATTTCATCTATAATATCAGAGATTAAATTTTTTACAGTAGTTTCCCCCTCTATCCAAACACAAGGCTTACTTATCTTACTCGGACACTGCATCATCTTCCTCCTCTCTTAGAAATTTAATATTATACCAGACTGATTTTGGTTGACCACTTACATTGTAGAAATCAAACTTTATAGGTGTATTTTCTTCAAGGGGGTAAACTATTCCAAAACTATTCCCCATAGATACACTCTCGGGGAGTTCTTTTGTATAGATAGTTTCACACACCTTCACATCTCCAAGAGTTAACTCCCAATAATCTCCGTCGCAATATTCACTAGCAGCAAAGGCTATTGACAAGAATTCTACTGGAAAGGGTAAACTAAATGTATCAGAAAACACCCCTCCGCCAGTTACCTCTATCCTTCTTCCTTTAATGTAAGGAACTGTATATATAGAAAAATGGGGGTATGGTAATTGCCTTACTTTATCTATTACTCCACCCGTCACATAACTTACACTAAAAGACACTACAACCCCTCCTTAAATCTTCCTTACAGTCGTACTATCCAGTAATCCTTTTTTATCGTAAATTAAATCTATCTCGTATCTTTGTTGGAAATTCGTTCCTTTATTGTAATAAGATATAGTAACACCCGTTAACCTCCAATACTTGCAGTACTCATAATCTGGATGAGTTGGTTTTAAACCTTCGGGATAGGTAGATTCATCGTCACTACCCCGAATCAAAATTACTTCCTCTACTAGTCCCGATTCATAAGTTAATTCCACAGCAGTAACTACTTCATCATCTAAAGGGTGATCTCTATATAATTTCACAGAAGGTATACCATGATCTATTCCAAATTCTTTTACTTCTTTACGAATCAAATCAAGTATCGGGAATACAATATTATCATTAACAATTCCACCTTGTATCATCCCTATATCACCGTCCCCTTCTCGGACCAAAATAACTCTAAATATTGTACTAACCCAGAGTCTGCTCTATATGACCTTCTAATGCCTTTAATAGTGTATACAGCATTTGTGGAAGAATCTTTATCTATTACCCTAATTCGATCCAGTAGATCTAAAGTTGGATTACAAGGAGTAACAACCTGCACAGTCCTACATATCCTCTTCATATCTTCAAACAATCTAGAAGCTACTACCTTTTTCAATTCATAGGATTTTGCCCATGGTACTACAACTGAGGCAGTCCTTATTTCACTCTTTAACTCTATTAAAATTTCTTTATCCATGAAACTTGCTTTGTTTCCTTCTTCATCAATTACAATAAGGTGACTTCTAGCTCTTGAAAAATCTAGCGTCTTATCTAAAGCCATTAAATTCTCTCTATAAGTATAGGTATCTACAATTGGTTTATTGTAATCAATGGTCTCTAATCTAAAAGTTCCATATCTATCACAATAAGCTCTATAATGAGTATCTTTTAATACTTCGTCTATACACTCCCCCACCCTATGTTGATATTGAATGAATGTCCTTCCATATTCATCAGTATAAGGATTCATCCATCCTCGGGGGGTGGGTACACCTTCTAAACTAACAACTTCAAACTTCCCTTCTTCTCCTGGAACTGCTTTGACATAAGTTCCCTTTTCTTGGTCAATAGAGATTAAGTAAGATTCTTCTATAATGGCATCTGGATACTTTAAATCTTCTGGGTGCTTTCTCCATCCAAACATACCTGCATGAGCTATTAAATCCTGTACTACTGCTGATTTTAACCAAGCTACTTTTTCACCACTAAAACCTTCTTTATGGCTAACACTTCCCCCACCACCTTGACCTGTGTCATACATAGTTAAATTATTCTGTTCTATAATGTTTATTAACTTCTGAGCATATTCGGGGTCTGTAGCATAACCAGCTTCCTGTAAAGCCCTAGCTGCTTCTTTATAGTCTTCAGCATTTCTAACAGCCTCGTATCTTGATGCAGTTCCAACTAATTCAGCGTGATCCATTATAGACTCAGCTACAGAATCGTAGTCTCTAAAAGTAGCAGTCGTTGAAACCCATTTTCCATTTATATACTCAGAGGTTTGAGCAGTTCTAGTTTTTCCTTTCCAGTTACTCCCTGCCTTTATGCCGAATATATTATTTCCAATCCTACTCTTCCCCCACCCTGTCTCTAAAATTGCCTGTGCAATTGTGATTGATGGAAGTATTCCATATTTCTGGTAAGTCTCAATGGCACCAGGAGCCACTTCATTAATGAAAGCATTATCAGATTGTGGAGTGCCTCCTGGGAAGTCATTTATTAAATCTACGGCTGGGTACTGTTTAGTTTCGGTTAGTACCTTATCAGAAATCTTCTTATACATATCCCTAGCTGTAATAGTAATAGTCGGAGGATTGCTCGTTATGTCGACTTTATCAATTAACCCCGTAAAAACCCTTATCATTTCTTCCCCATACCCCATATAAATCCTTATGGGGGTATTATTTGATAGTACTCCTGCTTGAAATCCACCCATAAAATACGAGAAAGGACTAGACTCAAATACCTCAGGGAAATAATACGGATTATAATCAGGACTGTAGAAACCATCGGGATTAGGTATTGTTATAATTGCTTCGGCTGAATCCTGCTCTAAAGAATGTACTATATCACAAGATTCAATATTATTTAATGTTATGGTATCAGTATATACAAACTCTCCTACTGACAGATCGAATACTTCAGGCTCATTAGTGAATACAAAATCAACTATTTCTCTTTCTTCCCAGTAACCCCTCTGTGTATTTATAAAGCCTTCTTGCTTTGTACTAAATCCTTTATTTGGGTAAAAATATTCATGTATTTCTTTAGTGGGAGTAATATCCACTATCTTTATCCTCCCTATTGAAAACTTCTTAGGAACATTTTTCCCATTTTCAACAGCATCTTTTCCACCCCACGTTATAGAAATATCTATATTAACTTCTCCAGAGGGAACATATATCTTCTTCAACTCTTGAACTTTATTCATACCTTGGAAACTTTTAAAATGTACTGCTCTTTTACCAGAACCATTAATTTCAATAAATAATAAATCTCCATCATCTTTAGAAAAATTTGACCTAAAAGCAAAATCCATGTAACCTTCTTTAGGCATATTCAGTTTTATAGTCATACCAGTAGTTACACTTATAGGCAACAACTTTCTATTAAAAGTAAGAGTATTCCAATTATGAATACCGTCTATGGAAGTTTTTTCTATAGTAGATAATTTTAAAAACTTATCTTTAAATGAATATACGCTATTTTTATACCAATCTTTTTTAACAAATGTTTCATTTAATCTTACAGAATTTTTATATCCTACAACAGGGGTATCTCTTACAACACCTGCCCCCTGTTGAGATACGGAAGTTGTAGCCTTTTTACTGCCATCTAAATATGGCCTTGGATTTACTGCCCTATAGTTTCCTTTATCATCTATAGATTCATGTATCTCAAAATGTAAGTGAGCCCCGTACCCTTTGTATCGCATGGAATCAGGATCACTATATGAACCTAATACTGGTTTACCACTACTGAATACATTCCCAGTATTTCCTCCTTCGCCAATTACCTGCCCTGGAGATACTATATCTCCAACCGATACTAAAGCATTATCTAAATGTGCATATCTTGTTCTCAAGCCATTGGGGTGTACTATATCTACATAAATACCATATCCATTATAAAGATCTGATGTCCTTACTGTACTAACTCTTCCACCCCACGCAGCTAAAATTGGAGTTCCTACACCACGTCTTTCAGGGAAAGCATTAGTGTTTAAAGCTATATCTATTCCTTGGTGTTTTGAACCACCACTTCTTGCTGAACCAAATTCATCAGTAGCATTAGCCAGAGACATCCCTTGTACTGGAAAAACAATATTTTCAGTATTAATAACTGTTTCTCCATTATATAATCCACTTTCATAAGCTTCTATCCATTCTCTTTGAATCTCTACTACTGTAT
>ENA-OWOZ01001948-OWOZ01001948.1-bioreactor-metagenome-genome-assembly--contig:-NODE-1948-length-16827-cov-3.202209_pt1 | contig 16827 bp, 15 predicted proteins | sample MGYA00238140_ERZ651804 | MGnify/ENA primary metagenome ERZ651804 (study PRJEB26910, sample SAMN07631232) | bioreactor metagenome | isolation source: Switchgrass digestor | place: USA: Dartmouth... | reverse complement strand
ATATTCAAGTGTTCTTAACGATTTATCATTCATGTCCGATCATACCTTTCAAGGTTTATGTCATATTCAGATACCATATTATATCATATTCTATTTTACCTTAGTTTGTGGGAAAATAAAACAAAAAAATCGTATTTATATAGTTTAGACTTGTATTATAAGGCTGTCGGTATTATTATCATATAAAGCATGGTTTTTGTTTACAAACTATTCATAATATGTTCATAAGTAGCTGATAAAATAGGACTTACGTACCAACTTTTAATATATATATGATGAGGTTTTTCTTTGATAATAAGGAGAAAAATTATGTCCGATAAATTTAATGAAAATAAGGATTTTGTATTCATTAAAGAGCAAATACGCCCAAGGAAGCGAAGGTTTGTCAATAAATTTCTGCTTCCGTTTTTAACGATGGTTTTTATGGCGGTTGTATTTGGGCTTGTTGCTGCGGTAACTTTTTGCATTGCCGAGCCCAGATTATATAAACTTCTTCATAAGGAAGAATTAAATACCAATAAAAATACAGTCCAGGCTACGACCAAGATACCGTATAAAAATAACGGGGAAATTGAAGACACGAATGATGAGTCGGATGACAATGACAAGCAAAAACCCGGAAATATACGGGAAGACGAAGATGATAATAAAAACCAAACAGAGGATACAAACAAAGTTCCCGTACAGGAGGAAAGTGAGCCTAAAGAGGAGCTTCAGCCTCTTATGGTAGAAACATTTGATGCAGATATAAAAGATTATATTGCTATATATAACGACTTAAAGAGGCTGTCTTATGAAACGGCAAAATCTATTTTAACGGTATCAAGTATTATTCAGGGCAAAGATTGGTTCGGAAATCCAATTGAAAAAATGATAAATACTACAGGTGTGGTAGTGGAAAACGACGGCAGCCGGTTAAAACTGCTGGTAAGCCTTGATAGGGTTAAGGATGCTAGCAGCATTAAAATTATGATAAATGAGTTATCTTACGTAGATGCGGATTTACTTGATTACGAAACAGAGCTTAATCTGGCTGTTATTGCCGTGAATATAGCAGATATTCCGGTTAAAGCTTATGAAAATATTACTGTAGCAAGCTTTGGGGAGTCATATTCTCTTACGACAGGTAGTCCCATAATTGCTTTGGGAAATCCAAACGGTTATACATCCTCAATTGATATCGGTATTATTACCAGCAAGGGAAGTACAATAAGCATAACAGACAATGAACTGGATTTATTCCACACAAATATGAGTTTCAATAATGAAAGTGACGGTGTAATAGTAAATCTTGAAGGAGAGATTATAGGTTTAATAACCAGAACCCTGAAGAAAGGTTTAAATAAAGAGTTAAGCACAGTAATAGGCATCAGTAAAATAAAACCCTATATTGACAGAATGCTTAGCCAAACTTCGAGGGTATATTGCGGGGTAATTGCGGAGAATTTGCCGCAGACTGTCAAAAAGGAATATGATGTAACAAACGGAGTTTATGTTTATGAAGTTATAAAGGATTCTCCCGCTTTTACTGCAGGCCTTATGAGCGGGGATATTATTCTTGCTATAGGAGAGCGGACCATATTCAATATGAACAGTTTTTACAGTGCTATTTCAGAATATGAGCCCGGCACAGAAGTAACCTTTATTATAAAAAGAACTTCCGGATCTGAGGATAAGGAGCTGGAGTTAAAGGTTATTCTGGCTGAAAAGCAAAAATAAGAATTTAAAAGGCTGATGCCAAGAAGTAAAGGCAGCAGTCTTTTTTATACTTTAAATTTATCCCCAACTTATTGCCATAGACAGCACTCAAATCAGTAGAAAATCCGGAATAAAATTTTTTAATAAATCTCATATATTTAATAAATTTCAAATAATAAATTTTGTTTTCTCTGACCCATATCTTTTTCTCTGATTTAAAATGGGGCAACTTGCCAAAAAATACTACTATTTTCCTATTGATTTATAAAAGCAATTTGAATAATAAAATCTAAATATAGCATAGCTGATTTGATTGAATGGATTAATTATTCACTTTATATATTTTTTGTGGTAGGCTATAATAGAAATAAGCTTATTTATCAAGTATTAGAAAGGTCAAGGTAGAGATGAAATACATCCGGGATTTAAGAGAGGGAGACATAATAAAAAACGAAATATATCTGTGCAAATCTAAGCAGATTTTGACCGGTAAAAGCGGAAAAGAATACGTATCTTTGATTTTACAGGACAAAACAGGTACAATCGATGCGAAAATATGGGACTTTAACTGTGAAATCGGACCTTACGAAGCGATGGACTTCGTACATATAGATGCGAGGGTGACCAGTTTTCAGGATGCGCTTCAGTTAAATGTAAGCAAAATATATAAATGCAGAGAAGGCGAATATTATCCTGAGGATTATTTCCCAAAGACCAGCAAAGATATCGAAGAAATGTACCAAAAAATAAAGAAGTATATAAGTTCTATCAAGGACTTAAATCTAAGGTTGCTGGCAGAAAGATTCTTTATAACCGACGAAAAGTTTGTTAAAAAATTTAAAAACCATTCGGCCGCCAAAAGTGTACATCACAGCTTTATAGGAGGTCTTTTGGAACATACTTTAAGTGTAGTTAATTTATGTGATTATTATGCGGCCAATTACCCTATAATAAACAGGGATCTGTTACTTACGGCTGCTCTTCTTCATGACATAGGGAAAATGGAAGAGCTTGCTCCTTTCCCGAGAAACGATTATACTGACAAAGGGCAATTATTGGGGCATATTTTTATAGGAGCCAATATGGTATCCGAAAAAATAAAAGAAATAGTATGTTTTCCCGATAAGCTGGCCAGCGAATTGATACACTGCATACTGGCTCATCACGGAGAACTGGAATACGGTTCGCCTAAAAAACCTGCAACAATTGAAGCTATGGCACTGCATTTTGCAGATAATACCGATGCTAAGCTTCAAACCATGTCCGAATTATTAAATTCCTGCGATGCAAGTGTTGAGTGGATGGGATATCAACGGCTTTTTGATTCAAATATAATGAGAAGCTCAAAAAGTATTGAATAACAAAAATAAAGGAAAGCAGCAGAAGATATGGTAAAGAAGAATGATCAACTGGTTGTTACAATAGAAGATTTAGGTTCAGAGGGAGAAGGCATAGGAAAATATGAAGGCTATACCCTCTTTATAAAAAACACGGTAGTAGGAGACAAGGTTCTTGTTAAGGTAATGAAGGCCGGAAAATCCTACGGTTATGCCAAATTATTGGAGGTTATCGAAGCTTCCCCATACAGGGTTATTCTTCGATGCGACAAGGCAGAAAAATGCGGCGGATGCCAGATAATGCATATAGATTATGCAAAGCAGCTTGAATACAAAGAAAATAAAGTAAGAAACTGCCTGGCAAGGATAGGGGGCTTTGAAAACATTCCTATGGAGCCTATATTAGGGATGGAGAAACCTTATTATTACCGGAATAAAAGCCAATTTCCCGTAGGCAAAAACAAGGAGGGTAAAGTAATTATCGGCTTTTATGCTGAAAGGACTCATTCGATTATAGATACAGACCATTGCTATATCGGCGCTGAAATTAATATGCCGATTATCCGCTTTATGCGGTCCTTTATAGAAAAGTATAATATTGAGCCTTATAATGAAACGAAGCATATGGGGCTTCTTCGGCACATTCTTATCCGTGTAGGTTATACTACCGGGGAAGTCATGGTATGCCTGGTTATAAACGGCAGGGATTTTCCGCACAAGAAAGAGCTGGTGGAAGGTCTGAGAAAAATTCCTGGCATTACAAGTATATGTCTGAATATTAACACCGCAAAGACCAATGTAATCCTTGGAGAAGAAGTAATAAAGGTTTGGGGAGAAACTTATATAACCGATTATATCGGTAGCATAAAATACAGGATTTCACCTTTATCATTCTTTCAGGTAAATCCCTTACAAACTCACAGGCTGTATCAGATAGCTTTAGACTATGCCGGCCTTACAGGAGATGAAGTGGTATGGGATTTATATTGCGGAATCGGCACCATATCACTGTTTCTTGCCAAGAAAGCGAGGAAGGTTTATGGTGTTGAGATTATTCCCCAGGCTATAGATGATGCCAGAACCAATGCCAATATCAACGGAATAGAAAACGTTGAATTTTTTGTAGGAGCAGCGGAAGAGGTACTTCCAAGAAAACATAATGAAGAAAATATTAAAGCCGATGTTATTGTGGTGGACCCCCCAAGAAAGGGTTGCGACCAAAAACTTCTGGATACCATAATATCAATAGCTCCGAAGAAAGTGGTCTACGTTTCCTGCGACCCTGCCACTTTGGCAAGGGACTTAAAATATCTGAATGCCAACGGCTATGAACTTAAGAAAGTACGGGCTGTAGATCAGTTTGCCCATAGCTCGCATGTGGAAACGGTTGCTCTGATGATAAAAGTGTAGATGAGGATTAGAGTGGCTTGAATCATCGGTAAATTATAACCGCCCTGTCTGCAAAACTCTGCAGACAGGGCATAATTGAAATTGGTATTTTAACAAGAAAGTGCTACTTACCGATTTATAGGTTACAAAGAAACAGAATGAGGATTTACCGGTTATAAAAAATGGCATAATAAAAAAGTATTTCCCATTTAGCAAAAATGGTTTATTATATAATAAAATAAATAGAGATAGTCAGGCATATGCTTGATTATATATAAATTTTCAGGAGGGCTATTTTTATGTTGAAAAATAGAAATCATATGGAGTCCGTAGTATAGCCGGGAGGTTATACCGGATTCGTCTAGTATACCTCCCATAGGCCATCAAATTATGATGCTATACGGAGGTAAACAAATTGAACAGAGAAAATAAAATAAAGAAATATAAAAAAGGTTACTATAAAACCAATGCATGCAATGAGACTTTTACCTGTAAAGTTTGTGGGAGACTTGTTGTTCCTGAAGGAGCGGGAAGTAACCATAGAAACCATTGCCCCAACTGCCTTTGCAGTTTGCATCTGGATATTGAACCCGGTGACAGGGCGGCAGATTGCGGGGGGCATATGGAACCCATAGCAGTATGGGTGAGAAAGAATGGGGAATGGGCAATTATCCATAGGTGCAAAATATGCGGAGCATTAAGCTCTAATCGAATAGCTGCTGATGACAATCCTATGAAGCTAATGTCCATTGCAATGAAACCTCTCTCACAACCGCCGTTTCCGATTGAGAAAATTGAGGAATTGACAAGGCTTATGGGCGGAGAAGGAAGTATCAGGTAGTAATTTTTTATGTGGTATGAATATAGTACAAAAAACAGCTCCTTACCGCAGGGTAATACCTGTGGCAAGGAGCTTTCATTGTGCACCCGTATGGGTGTAATCTGATAGGTGCAAGTCAATAATACGCCATAGTGTGAGTATAAATTACCAATAGTTATAAACCGTTAAAGAAAAGTAATCAGGCATTTTTGTATACTTTTTTTAAGCAACTTTATACATACATAGCCTTTCTTACTTCTATCCGTTCTATTATATCATCAATTTTTTCCATAGCCCTATTAATGGCATCAATTCTTTCTTTTTCTGTATCTCCTGTACCATCAACCAACAGACGTTCAAAGGAGCTTATGCCCATAGATTTCATTATATCTTCGATATAATTTAAGCCTTTATTCATTATAGGCCTCAGCATAAAGGGTATATGGGCTCCTGATGACTGGATATAAACTACGGTCCTTGGTTTATCGTTTAAAAGTCCTACCGGTTTATCACCGCCGTCCGGGAATGCAATTGTCCTATTTTCTTGAACTATGCAGTCGATATATTCTTTTAATGGTGAAGGGAATGACAGGCTCCACATCGGTGAAGCAATTACATAAACTTCCGCACTGATAAACTGGTTACACAAGTCAACGATTTTTTGAACTTCTCTTTGGTCTTTTTCGTCTAAATCCTTAAGAGCATCTCCGTTTATTATGCAGTTTCTTTTTACAAAATACTGGTATTCAAGCCTTGGTATATGAGCCTTATATAAATCCAGTTCTTCAACTGTAAATTCCGGATATTTTTCAATGAACTTATTTACAAAGGCTCTTCCCACGGTTTTGCAGGATGATAAGTTTTCAGGTTTTGAGTTGACTGTTATATATAATAATTTTCTCAATGCTGTATCTCCTTTACTAAATATTATTTTATTATTAGTATGAAAAGGATTTGAAAATTTATTAGTAATTATTAATTTATTTTTAGTTTTATATCCTTTATGGTATAATTTGATATATCAAATTACATAAGAGTTAAATTACGGCTGTTTTAGAATATAGGAATGGTTAAGGAGGAATTTATATGGATGCCATTTTTAACAGAAGAAGTATTCGGAAGTATAAAGAACAGGCGGTAGAACAGGAAAAAATAGACAAAATTTTAAGAGCAGCTATGCAGGCACCATCTGCGGTTAATCAGCAACCGTGGGAATTTATAGTTGTACAGGATAAAGAAAACCTTAGGAAACTGGCTGAACTTAGCCCATATTCGAAAATGGTTGCCGAAGCCCCTTTGGCTATTGTAGTATTAGGCAATGAAGACAGAATGAGATATAAACATCATTGGGAACAGGACCTGGGGGCTGCAACCCAAAATATCTTACTGGAAGCCGCCTATCTTGGTTTGGGAGCCGTATGGCTAGGAGTTGCCCCTATAGAAGACAGAATGGACTATATAAGAAATATATTCGGGTTAGGTAAGAAGTTAAAGCCGTTTTGTGTGATTCCTATCGGATATCCGGCAGAAGGTCAGGAAAATAAATTTGTGGACCGGTATGATCCTTCTAAGGTTCATTATGAGAAATATTAAGATATAATATTAAACGTACGTATAATAAAAAGATAATATTGACAGGGAAAATATATAAGGATTGACAATAATAAATGGGATATGGATATAACTTCACGGTTATACCCATATCCCTTTGAATTTACTCCACATACGATTGAAGCCCTACATTTGATCTTATTTATAAAGTAATAACTATATTTTTTTAATGGTAAATACCATTCCGCTCATCGGATAAATCCATTTATTATTTACAATCACATTATACATACCGTGGTCTTTTTCAAAAGCGTTACCTACCGAGGATTCAATACTGTCACTGAAAAATGAATACATCTCCACAGCCATTTTATCCGGCTGGTAACTTAACTGAATCTTGGGTGAATATGTGGGAACGCTGAGAGCCACTTGAAACTCACTGTTCCAAAGCTGAGCCATATGGAACAGGATTCTTACGGAATGCCCGTTCTTTTTGGCCATATGATTGGAATAGAAGAGAACCTTAATACATGTTTGGTCAACAATAATTTTTCGGATTTCTGCAGGTTCATTGTCTATTTTTATTTTGAGTTTAACAAACGATTTAATAAAATCGTTAAGTTCATTCTCAGGTAAATTAATAATCTTATCAAGGTCTTCCCGTTTTATTTTGAGCTGTTCCCTGAATATGAAGGGAATATGATCGTCGCAGCAGGATTTGCCTTTTCCGGTCCTTAAAGCATAATCAAGATTTTCAATGTCGAAAAAGAAACCGGCATAAAATTCATTAGGCAAGTCTTCATCTGTCTTGGAGTTTATGTAACAGATATTATATTGCAATGTTTCCGATAAAAAGAAATAATCGGCAGGATTAAAAATGTTGTTTTGGGGAATGTCATGTAAAAGCTGTATGTTGTAATCAAAGTATGTCCGAATATTAAATGAATTATCGGTATTCAGATATGGTTCCAGGCATCCCTGGACCATGGCACACGCCCTTTGATCGACCAGGGAGGCTATGGTTGAATTGATAAATCCCTGCCTTTGTTCTTTGGTAAATAAAGCAATGGTTTCCGGGTCGCTCATAAGGGTTTCGGTAATCTGCTCAGACATTTCTATAGCCGATATATCCTGCGTCAGTTTTTCATAAGCAAAGTTAAAAATCAGCAGGGGCGGAAGTATGCCAAGTATGTTGGCAGTTATATCATCCAGCAAATCACTAAAATTCAAACCCCATATAAAAATTTTTAAGAGCAGTAATATAATCCATATAAGAGTGGTACCTATAATAAGAAATGCCATCATTCGCTTTTTGCTTTTTTTATAAATTAATTTATTGTTATGGTAGAATTCTGATTTGTTTTTCATAAATTTAGCTCCTCTTTTGTAAATACTCCCCTATATAATGTTTTTGATTTATTATAATAAGCCCAGAATTTATCACCGTAATCGTAGTGCCACCATTCAGTAGGCAGATTGGTAAAGCCGGCTTTTATCATGGAGTTATATAACATTCTACGGTTGAGTTTGATGTCAATTTCATCGGTATTCTCAAAGTATGCGGTATGAGTCTTATCGGAAAATTCGTCAAATGCCGTTCCCATATTTAATTCATTTCCGTCTGGGTCCACTATAGTCAAATCTATGGCACCGCCTGTTGTATGTACAGGCGGATTGTCCCTTTCATGAACCGGTGGTGATATAAACCCGGACAAAATTTTTTCTTTTTCACTATCCGAAAGAGCGTTTAAATTATATTTTTCTATTAAAAGAGAGGAATAAACTTCATATAATTCTTCCTGCAGCTTAATAGGGCGCCAGGCATCGTATATTTTAAACCTGTAACCTTCGGGCAGGAAGCTTTGAGCAATTTTTAACCTTTCGAGTAATTCCTCCCGAACCAGGCATTTATTAAAAGTATTTTTAAAATTCATTTTGGGATACTGCAAATCTATAATAAATCCCATGTTTTCATCAATCAATACCAATTTGGATAAGATAAAACCGTTTTCAGTCCATTTTTCCGGCAAATCCATATTTGGTATAGGATTATCAAGGATGCGGCTATTTACCATTTTTGGCTCCTTTTAAACCTCCGAAAGAAGACATATTTAATATATTGGTATCAAAAGAAAACGTTATGTTTTCTTCTTCCCTTTTTCTTTTTAAAGCAAGTTCAATCAGCCTGCTTAAGAGTTCCTTATAAGGAATACCTACAGGCTCCCACAAATAAAATGCTAGAGAACCGGGGATTGTATTTATTTCATTAAAGTAGAGGTTTCCGGTATCTTTATCTATTATAAAATCTATTCTTGCTACTCCGTTACATCCGAGATGTTTAAATGCTTTTACGGCCATGGACCGGATTTTTTCTCTCATTTCCTCAGATAACTCTGCCGGTATTTTTCTTGAAACGCTTGCCATACCTTTGGAGCCACCCTTTGCGTTTGAAAGATACTTGTCTTCATAACTTAAAATATCTGAATTACGAAGAGGCTCTTCACACTCCGATGCTATGGCTTCGTTGAAATCGCCTAAAACGGCACAATTTATTTCTCTTAAATTCTTAATACCATGTTCTACAAGGATTTTATTGGCATAAAGGAAAGCATCGTCTATGGCAGAAATTAATTCATCTTTATTGTTTGCCATTTTAATACCTACACTGGAACCTAAATTCACCGGTTTTACAATAACGGGATAGGAGAATGCATTTTCAATATCTTCAATAATTTTGTCAATATTTTTATAATCACCTGTAGTAAAGGTAAGGCAGTCTAAAACAGGAATACCGCAGTCCTTTAAAATGGATTTCATATAGTATTTGTCCATTCCGATTGCTGAAGCGGTGACATCGCAACCGACAAAGGGAATACCCAGGGTTTTAAGATAACCCTGCAGGGTGCCGTCTTCTACGTTAGTACCGTGAACAATGGGGAAGGCAACATCTATAATTATCTCTTCAGGTTTTTTAAACAGTTTCATGGGATAGGATATTAGCTTTACCTGGCCCTTGTCACTCACCATAATAACCCGGCGGCTGTTTTTAAGTAAGTTATCTATATTTTTATAAGCCTCAATGTCGCCTACGGCGTCTCCTATGTACATTTCATTCTGTTTGGTTATATATACGGGGATAATATCGTATTTATCCTTATCCATATTTGCAATAGCCTGTATTCCAGAGATTACTGAAACTTCATGTTCAACACTTTTGCCACCGAACATAACCGCTACTTTAATTTTCATATCAAATCTCCTCTCAATAATTATCCGGTAAATCATTTTCAAGCAGTATATATTTATGTTTATCCGTATGAATATTATAAGCGTGATTTATTGCATCATCAAAATAATCGGTAATATAAAGCTTTGATTCGTCAAACCCTTCACTTATAAGGCCTTCACGGATTGCCTGGGTCTGCCTTTTGCCGACAAGGATTACATAATCGCAGCTTACAGCCGCCTGTCTTCCGAATTCTTTGTTATAATAATCCTCCTTGTCTCCCAGTTCAACCATGCCGGGGGTAATAAGGATTCTTAATCCGTCAAACAGGGCAAGGGTATCTAAAGCTGCCTTAGAGCCGGCAGGGTTGGAATTAAAGGCATCGTCAATTATGGTTATATTGCTTCCTTTTTCAATCAGCTGCAACCTGTGCTGTACCGGCTGCAATCTTCTTACGGGTATAATAAGGTCTTCTAAAGGAATACCCAGGGTGTTTGATACGGCAATAGCACCGACTATGTTAACTACATTGTGGCGCCCCAAAAGCTTCGTCTGGAAACGGACTTCTTCTTTTTTTGGAGAAATGACCGTAAACTCCGTTCCTTTTGAGGATACCGTTATATCAACGGCACGGTAATCCACATTCGGATTATCTATACCGTAATAAATGGGATGGTTTAGTCCTTCTTTATTTTTAATATATTCGTTATCACCGTTAAGGAATATAAGGCCTTCTTTGGGCAAGGCATCGGCCAACTCAAATTTTGTTTTGATTATGTTATCTATAGTTTTAAAGGATTCCAGATGCTGAGGGCCGATTGAGGTGATTATTCCATGGGTGGGACTTACTATATCACAGATTTCCTTTATATCCCCTATATTTCTTGCCCCCATTTCACATACAAAGATGTCATAGACCGGTTTTAAGCCGGATCTTATTGTTTTAACGACACCCATGGGAGTATTATAACTTTCTGGGGTCATAAGCACATTGTATTTTGCCTGAAGTAAAGCGGAAAGAAAATGCTTGACACTGGTTTTTCCATAGCTGCCGGTTATACCTATAACCAGCAGGTTGGGACACTGTTTGAGGATTTTTTTTGCATCATTTATATAATAATTGTTAATACTTTTTTCGATAGGCTTATTTAATATATTTGATAAGATTACCAACAAGGGTTCAATTAGATTAACCAGTGTTGCACCTAGGACAGCCTTCCGGATAAAAGTAAAATCGGTCAATGTTGTTGCGGGAAATATTAATCCGGTTAAAATAACTGCCAGTATTAAATTTGTAGCAATCAATCTTTTTACCCTGTTTGTATAAACCAGTTTTTTCTTTGCCTTGGCTTTGCTTAAGATATAATAATATAGTAATACTATAAATGATCCTATTAACATCAAAAGGGCAAGGGCGAAAATACGGGCAACTGCCGCAAGTACCGCACTTACCAGAAAAATTACAAGAATGGCCTGTTTTTGTCTGTTTATCTTAAGCCACCTTAAATGTACTTTGTTTTTATAACCGTTAAGCTGAAACATATGGAGATTATATCTCAGCACAAAAATAAAAGATAAAATGACAACAATAAGGTTAACTAAATATATATAATCTATAAATTCCATTTTATAGGCTCCGTTCCGTATATTATTAGCTTATTTTAAAATATGATTTCATAACCCGGTCAAATATATAAGGTTGATCAAGAAAAGAATAATGCCCCGCACCTTTAAGCACAACCAGGCCTGCATTGGGGATGGCCTTTTCCATTATGTAGGCATCACTAATCGGGGTTGCAGTATCCTTATCACCCCAAATAAGTAAGGTTTCTGCCTTTATTTTACTAAGATAAGCTGTAAGATCTTCGTTTACCGCCTTAACAAGACACTGCCTCATAATCGGGGAGGCATTACGGTAATCGGCAGAACCTTGTTTGCTTTTCCAGCTTTCTATTGCATCTTTGAAAAAGGCTTGGGCTAGCTTTGTGCGGGATAAGCGGTTTACCGTCTTAAATATTTTAATTCTAACCTTTTGCTTAAATGTTTTTTTCGGTAAAATTCCCGCACTGTCTATCAAAACTAATTTATTTATTTTTATAGGAAGGCTATCCCTGCTTGCCAGTTTTATGATAACCCGGCCACCGTAGGAATGGCCTATAAAGGAGGCTTCCTTAACCTCCAATTTATTTAAAAATTTCAACACAAAATCGGCATAATCGTCTACCGACCAGGGCTCTTTAGGCTCATCGCTTTGACCAAAGCCGGGAAAATCAAGCTGAATAACCCTGTAATGAGAATTAATAGAGCCGGCTATGGTATCATACAAGTCCATACTTGTTCCCCAGCCCTGCAATATGACAACCGTTTCTCCATGACCGGTAATTTTATAATTTATCGAATAATTATCTATATTCATCTTCATGGCTGTATTCCTCTGATGCTTTGTACTTTAGTCATCATTATAACTCAATACAAATTTTAAGTAAAGTTTCTTCTCTAATTATATTATATGGGTATTTTAAAAATAATGCCTTGATTTTATCCGTTAAATCCAGGTTATTGCATTTGCATGGTAGGGGTTTTTACGGTGTTAATGTTTGTGTTCCTTATATCATAAATTTCTATAGGTTCCGGCCCTCTTACCACGGTTCTTTCTATATGCATGACTCCACTGTCATCGGCTTTTATTCTCCAGTCGACCATCAAAACTTGATCGTTTGCGATTTCGATACCCGGAATACCTCTGGTATTAATGCAGCAGCCCGTATTAAAATAAGGAAGTTCCCCTTTTTTGGGGAATTTAGGCCTATGGGTATGGCCACAGATTAACATAATTTTATGCTTTTTAATCCACTTGTTATAATTTTTTTCAACCTTATGTCTTTTATACATATTTCTGGCAGGGCTTGAGGGGTTTTCAAAGCCAACTACATGCAAAAACCTCCAAAAGTACCTTAAAAGGATCATTGATATATACCAGAATTGGTCGTTTATAAAATCTCCCTGGTGGCCATGGACAACCAAAATTTCCTGACCGGTCACCCGATGCTTAAGTACCAGTGCCTCTGCCGGTTTTATACCGTTAAAAAGTTCAACCTTTTTCTGTTCGTATTCGTCATAAAATTCATAATAATTTTTTTGTACAAAGTCCATATTTTTCAGGTAAATATTATGGTTTCCGTAGATAAGCCTCAACCTGCCGTCATCATAAAATTTTTTCATAGCTATAAAAACATCCTTGTGGGCAAGGCGAATATGTTTAAAATTTTTATGTTCCCACAGTTCATCTCCATCCCCTGCTTCCACAAGAATGTAGCCGTTTTTGTAATAGTAGTTAAGGACATGGAGAAAGATTGCCTGGTTACGGGCAAATTCATCCGATACACTGTCATCTCCCCTGTGGATATCACTGAAGATAACATATTTAGAATTACTGTCGAAATATTCAACTTCCGCTTCTTTATAAGCCTTGGTCAATCTTTTTTCCGTATTCATAATATCCCCGACAATTTCTTATTTTTACCGGAAAAAGTACTTCTGAAATAGTATTAATTTTATACAAATAAATAAAGCTTATTCATTAAATATATGTACATACTTTAACTGTTAAATATCTTATGCAATCGGTAAAATATAATTGACTTTGACTCTGCCGGATAGTAAATTTGTGGATATAATAATGTTTCGGAATAGAGGAATTAAAATGGTAACTGGAATTGTAAAAATTAAAATATATGTGCCCTGGGTACATTCCTTAAAAGAAAAGAGAATGATTGTAAAAAGTATATGTTCCCGGGTAAGAAACAAATTTAATGTATCCATAGCAGAAGTTGAAGATCAGGATATTCACCAGAGCATTGTGCTTGGTTTTGCCTGCGTTACGTCAAGCAATGCCCATGCGGATCAAATTATAAATACCGTTTTAAAATTTATGGAAGGGAACATGGAAGGCGAAATTATTCATATTGAAAGGGAAATTTATTAATTGTACATTTCTTGACATAAATGCGGCACAAGGCTAAAATATTTAAAAGTTTTTATATTAATTCGTGACATTGTGGCGGGAAAGGAGCATATTTATGCAGATTTCTTCATTGTTCGGGCCAAATAAGGTGGTTTTTTCTTTTGAGGTTTTTCCTCCGAAGAAAACAAGTCCCATAGATACGATTTATAAAACCCTGGATGATTTAAAAGATCTTCAGCCGGATTTTATCAGCGTTACATATGGTGCCGGAGGCAATGCGGCGGATACTTCAACCTGCGATATAGCTTCAACCATATTAAGCAAATACGGTATTTTGTCACTGGCCCATTTAACGTGCGTTAATTATACATCAAAGGAGATAGATCAAATCCTTGAACTTTTAAAGGAAAAGGGGATAGAAAATATTCTTGCCCTTCGTGGAGACATAAATCCGAATATACCTCCAAAAAAGGAATTTTCCCATGCCAGTGAGCTGATAACCTATATAAAAAAAAGAGGGGATTTTTATATATCAGCCGCCTGCTATCCTGAAGGACATGTGGATTCGGAAAATCTGGATCAGGATATTATGTATTTAAAACAAAAGGTGGAGGCAGGGGCCGAGCATTTAATATCCCAGCTTTTTTTTGATAATTCCTGTTTTTATAAATTTATTGAAAAGGTAAGAAAAACAGGAATAGATGTTCCCGTCCAGGCAGGAATTATGCCTGTTATTAATAAATCACAGATTGAGCGCATGGTAACCTTGTGCGGTGCCAGCCTTCCGCCTAAATTTACAAAGATGATGCAAAGATTTGAACACTCACCTGAAGCCATCAGGGAAGCGGGAATTGCCTATGCCGTTGATCAAATAGTTGACCTGGTTTCCCATGGGGTGGACGGCATCCATCTTTATACCATGAACAATCCTTATGTGGCAAGGAGAATCAGTGAAAGTATAAAAGAGATTATTAAAGCATGATTTGGTTTTTACGATATCAGACAATATTATATGGTTTTCGACAAATTGATTGCACTATACCGAAATTTAATTTAAAATATTTATGAAACGAATTTTTCCGTTTCATAGCTTATAACAGGGGTGGAAAATATGGTAGAGGTGAGAGAGGTAACAACAAGAAAAGAGCGAAGACTTTTTGCGGCTTTTAATGCAAATATGTACAAGGACGTTCCGCAGGCAATACCGGATCTGGTTTCTGATGAGTATAAGAACTTTGATCCAAAAAAGAATCCTGCCTATGAATATTGCCGAGTAAAGCAGTTTTTGGCTTATAAAGACGGAAAATGTGTAGGCCGGATTGCTGGCATAATAAACGATGCGGCCAATAAAAAATGGCAAACCAAGCGGATACGGTTTTCCAGAGTGGATTTTATCGATGACCCTGAAGTGTCAGAAGCACTTTTTAAAGCAGTAGAAGACTGGGGAAGAGCCGAAGGGATGACACAAATACACGGCCCTATAGGCTTTTGTGATTTGGATCAGGAAGGGATGCTTGTAGAAGGGTTTGAAGAAATCGGGATGTTTATCACCATATATAACTATCCTTATTATGTAAAACATATGGAGAATTTGGGGTTTGTAAAGGATATAGATTGGATTGAATACCTGATAAAGATGCCGGAAAAGCCAAATGAAAAACTAAACGAATTGTCCGAACAGGTAATGAAAAGATATAATTTAAAATTAATCGAACCCAAATCAAGAAGAGAAATCAAACCTTTCTTGCCGAAGATTTTTGACCTGATAAATGTAGCATACAGAGACTTGTACGGTACCGTGGAACTGACACCGGCTCAGATTATAAAATACTATCGTCAGTTTATTATGCTGGTAAATACGGATTATGTAAAACTTATTGCAGATGAGAATAATGAGCTGGTTGGGTTCGGCCTTGCTGTACCTTCAATGAACAGGGCCGTAAAGAAAAGCAACGGAAGGCTATTTCCGCTGGGCTGGCTTAGAATTCTAAGAGCGCCGTTTGTACTCACGGAGGTATTGGACTTATATTTGGTAGGCGTAATACCCAGAATGCAAAACAAAGGCTTAACAGCCATATTGTTGCATTCAATGACCGAATCTGCCAGAAAAAACGGAATAAAATACGCGGAAACGGGGCCCGAATTGGAAACTAATCACCAGGTCCTGGCCCTTTGGAAACATTATGAGACCAGACAGCATAAGCGCAGACGCTGCTGGATCAAAGACCTGTAAGGAACTTTTAAAAAGAGATTATTGTGTGTTCTTATTTTCACGTTTTATTTTAAAGGGGTAAACAGATATAACCATAAAGGAGAGAAGGTAATATCTGTTTACCCCAATTCTATTATAAATCATACTAACGCAAAAGTTACTGTAAATTTTAATACGGTATATTACGGTAATATATCTATAACAGATATCATAAATACCCTAATTATTGCTTTTTTATCAGGGCTTCGAAGCCGGAACTGTATTTCATACTCTTATCGGGGAAGATCCACAGGGCTTCCGTATTATCAAGACTTTCGATAAGTGCCAAACCTTCTTCATAGGGCATGCAGTAAATGGCTGTCGATAAAATATCCGCCATACCGGAATCTTCGCAAACTACAGAAACGGCTGTAAAAAAATCGGCCGGCATAAGGGTATCAGGATCTATTATGTGATGATAAATTTTGCCGTTCACTGTATAGTATCTTTCGTAATTACCGCTGGATACCAGGGATAAATCCTTTATGGCAAGGGTATAAAGGCTGTTTTGTTCGGATTCCTTATCAGGATTTTGAATACCTACGTTCCATGGGGCTTTTTCTTTGCCTTTTCCGCCTACGGCCCGGACAT
>ENA-OWOZ01001936-OWOZ01001936.1-bioreactor-metagenome-genome-assembly--contig:-NODE-1936-length-16896-cov-4.983471_pt1 | contig 16896 bp, 14 predicted proteins | sample MGYA00238140_ERZ651804 | MGnify/ENA primary metagenome ERZ651804 (study PRJEB26910, sample SAMN07631232) | bioreactor metagenome | isolation source: Switchgrass digestor | place: USA: Dartmouth... | reverse complement strand
ACAATTAAGAATTCCTTTTATAGCGATGACAGGCTTAAGTTTTCGTTTATCGTGGCCTGTTCTACTGGTGACAATTGCGAGGAGTGAAGGGACGTGGCGATCTCCATCACCTTTGACACCGGTAAGCGGGAAGCTGTATTTACGAAATCTCCCGCTGATTCTTATCGCTTTTGGTTTAGACTAGTGTTAAGCATTTAATTTAAATGGGTTATAGCTAATCCCTTCATCAAAGGCATCCATTTGCTCCGTACGCTTCAGCCACCCCACCACAGCATAAGTTAAAGGGGTAGCCACCACTTCAAAGGTTACTTTGAACAGGTACTGGTACAGCATCATCTGCCCCAGCACAGCATTGGGTACCGTCCCCCAGAAGGAAATAGCAATGAATATAAACGTATCGAGACACTGCCCTACTAGTGTAGAGCCGATGGTTCTCATCCATAAAAAGCGGCCTTCAGTGAATACCTTTAATTTGGACAGCACCATGGAATTGGCAAATTCACCGGCCCAATAGGCCAGCAAGGAGGCCAGTACGATCCGCGGGGTCATTCCCAGTACCAAAGTAAAAGCACTGTCCCCTGTAAAGAAGTCGGGGGAAGGAATGGCCAACACAAGGTAGAAAGCTGCCACCATTATCAGGTTGCATAAAAACCCCGCCCATATAACCAACCGGGCTTTTTGAAACCCGTATACCTCCGTTAAAACATCTCCGACAATATAAACCACCGGAAACAATATCACTGCCCCCGGCAAAACGATTCCATATACCGTGATCAATTTGCCGGCAATAATATTGGATATCAGCAGGCAGCTGACGAATATACAGGCGATAAGCACAAACAAAGGGGATGCATTCCTGGTATCCTGCATAAATGAGTTTTACCTCCAATTTCAACATAGTCAATTTACAGTATAGTGATTGGGTTCTTCAGGGGCAAGGCTGAGACATAAGAATACACGAGGAAAAAGAAGATACACTTGCTCATTCTATTTTAATGCCGATGCCAGTTCCAGGAGTTTTTTGGCGGTGTTGGCGTTGCGTATAGTAAGGCTTTGATAGGCTTTTGTTCCCACTATTTTTGACCACCTGGTGCGGGAATACGTTTTTAGCGGTGCTGACCAGAATATTATTTCCTTATATACAAATAGTTTTTCGTACTCCGGTTTTATCTGGCCTACTTCTTCTATTATTTCTTCTGCCGTTGCTGGATGGATCACAAACATGGCATCATGTTTTGAATCCGGATCATTTCCCCACCATGGAGGTACAACATCCAACGCATCTTGTAACGTAATAACATCTATCAGTGCCAAGTTGATGGGGAATCCAAATTCCTTGTGCATTATCTCCTTACATTTTTCAACCAGCTTAATAGTGTCTTTTTCTTCACTGGAAAAGATGACATTACCGCTGTTGATATAGGTGATTGCATCTGGAAATCCAGCCTTGTGGAAACAGTTTTTCAAATCCTTCATAGAGACTTTGTTTTTGCCACCCACATTTATTCCCCTGAGCAGCGCAATATATTTCATGTGGAATCTCCTTTTATCTAAGTTTTTGTATTCTATATAATAATTTTTATATCACACTAAAACAATGAACCGGCGATATATTGATAACCTTCCCTTGTATGCCGTAAACATCTTATAAATAAGTGGGGTACGCGGCTCAGCGGTAGAAGCCTACGCCAAACGCCAGAGCTGTAACTGTTACCGCCTGCAGTGATATATCCCATCCTCAAACGGACCTTTCCCTTCCAGAATATACATTTATTATAGTATATACTTGTGGTGATGTACTAAAGGTTGCCATTATTGGGATATACAAGGCCGAAAGGCTGGCTCAGCTTAGGCTTGAGCCAGCCTTCCTACCGTACCGATTCTGAATCATTTCAGCAGGCAATGAGTTCTTTGATCACCAGCTCTCTTCCGCACAATAGGTCCCATTCATTCAAGCCGCAGTTGGGACATTCGAAGTCGTTCTGAAGCAGGTTAAAAACCTTGTTGCATTTTTTGCATAAGGCATTGCCTGGCACTATCTCAATTTTCAGCTTGGTATCCTGCAATGAGGTACCCTCAACTACCGCAGGATAACAAGCTTCGATGTACCCGGGGATAACCCCGGAAAGTTCGCCTATTTGGAGAACCAATGTGTCAATCTTGGTTAACCTGTTATCGATGGCGAAGTCTTCAACCGCTTTGACGATATGAATTACAATATCCAATTCATGCACAGGGAATCACCTATTCTTTTTAGTGACCAGTATCAACATTCCTGCCGGCTTTTTTCGCTTCGATCCTTTGATAACGTTCAGCTGCATATTTCATGATTCCGGGTATTAGTTCCCCTTTCTGGGCTTGGGCATCATATTTTTTCACCAGTGAAATAGCGCCAAATTTACATTTGGTAGTGCATATTCCGCAGCCGACGCAGCGATACTCATCAACCACCACCACGCCGCAGCCCAGGCAGCGCTCGGTCTCCAGCTTGACCTGCTCTTCGCTGAAAGTGGCGCGCGGATCCTTAAAAGCTACCTTGGGCTCTGCCGCAACCCGGTGCAGAGGTTTTTGACGGGGGACCCGGTCGTAACCAGCCAGATCCAGATTCTCTTTACTGAATGCCCGGTATTCTTTTTCCCGGCCGACGGTCAGATTATCTCCATGCAGGTAGCGATGAATAGAAATGGCACCCTGCTTGCCCATGGCGATAGCGTCTATGGCAAATTTCGGGCCGGTTACCGCGTCTCCGCCAGCGAATACATCCGGTTCATCAGTTTGGTAGCTCAGTTCCGCCACTTTTATGGTCTGATTGGGATTTAAAACCGCCCTGGACCCCTGCAGCAAATCACCCCAGAACATCTCCTGCCCGGCAGCAATCAGAACATTATCAGCCTTTACCGTTATAGTTTCCTTTTCATCAAATACCGGGTTAAATCTTCCGTTCTTGTCATAGACCGCGACGCATTTCTTGAATACCACTCCGGTGACCCGCCCGTTTTCCTGGAGAATCCGCTGGGGTCCCCAAGAATTATGCAAAGCAATGCCCTCTGCCAGCGCTTCATCGATCTCTTCGTCAAGGGCAGGCATTTCCTCCCGCTTTTCCAAACAATACATATCTACCGGTGAATCACAAATTCTTACCGCCGTTCGGGCAACGTCTATGGCCACGTTTCCTCCGCCGATAACTACGGTTGGTCCCTGTATGGTCAGCTCTTCATTCAGATTTACTCTGCGTAAGAAATCGATCCCGTACATTACTCCTTGGGCCTCTTCACCTTCGATACCCAGCTTGCGGCTGGCCTGAGCTCCGATAGCCAGATAGAAGGCTTTGTAACCCATTTCTCTTAACTCAGCCAGGGTGATATCCCGGCCAACCTCAACCCCGGTTCTGAATTCAACTCCCAGTTCCCTCAATATATCAATTTCGGCATTGATAATGTCCTTTTCCAGACGGAAGGAAGGAATCCCCAGGCTCAGCATCCCGCCAGGCACAGGGTGCTTTTCAAAAACAGTCACCTGATAACCTTCCACCGCCAGGTAATAGGCACAGGAAAGCCCAGCCGGGCCGGCACCCACCACAGCGATTTTCTCCGGTCTGAACTCTTTCTTCTTTTGCGGAACAAAGCGATGCTCTGCTATCAGATCCTGTTCGGCAATAAATTTTTTAATCTCGTCAATGGCTATTGGCTCATCAATCTCGCCTCTGGTACATGCCGATTCACAGTTTCTCGGACAAATACGTCCGCAAACAGCCGGGAAGGGATTTTCCTCTTTTATCAGCTCCAGCGCCTCCCGGTATCGGCCCTGGGCAGCCATCTTGATATAGCCCTGAACGGCAATATGGGCCGGGCATTCTGTTTTACACGGGCTGGTTCCGCTTTCCGCCACCAGGGTTTTCCCCCGGCGATAATCAAGATTCCATTTATCCGGTCCCCACTCGGTATCATAGGGTGTTTCTCTTTCCCTGGCAGGTATAACGTCAGTTGAGCAAAGGCTTTGCCCCAGGGTCAAGGCATTGACCTGGCAATTCTCCACACACTGACCGCAGGCTACGCACTTGGATGGGTCCACCTGGGAAACATAATTGGAACGGATCACATCCGGCACGTTGTAACAAGTAGCGTTTCGCAGCATAAAACAGCCGCACCCGCAGCAGTTGCAGACTGCATTTATGTTTTCCGGCCCGGCTATATTGGGAACCTCATGGATCAAGCCTTCCCGCTCCGCCTTTTCAATGACGGCGATCGCTTCCTCCTTGGTAATCTGGCGGCCCCTTCCCGTACGGATGTAGTAAGGAGCGATCGGTCCAAACACCAGGCACATATCTTCCACCGTATGCCCGCAGCCCACACCATGCTCCCGGTTGCTCAAACGGCACTGGCAATCTGCCACGGCAAAGATTTCATGTTTATCTATAATACTCATGATCTCCTCATAAGAGGCTCTTCGACTTTGCCCGTCAACGGCTGTCTGCACGGGAATCACCCGCATAAGTCCGTGCCCTACGGGTACGTTGGGAGCTAATTTCTCACCCAAATGCTGGGCATGCTCGTCAAAATACCGGGTCAGAGGATATTTTTTTCTGTTCTCCCGGTTCAGTACCATCATTTCAAATACGCCCGGGATCCAGGGCAACAGGGCATAGCGGTCGATACCATCCTTGGTGAATAGCATGATAATGCCATCCATGGCCATTTGGGAAAGCAACTGCTTAACCTTGTCTACTGGTTTACCGCATTTCTCCGCTACCACTTCCGCTCTTTGCGGTTTGCCCATCTTCAAGCACAGGGCAACCTCTGCCATTTCCTCAGTCAAAAACGGCTCAATAAGGCGATACTCCACGCTTTCAGGCGTTAATGCCCCAGGCTGGCCAGTTTTCGTTCCGTTGATTTTGTTGGCAAGATCGAGAACCTTTTCCTTAACCATTACTTACAACCTCCACGTTTCTTTACTTTCCACTCCAGCTCCCAACTTTTTGCTGCGCAGCCACCCGGCCCATTCCGCGATTCTCCGGCCAGTCTTAGCCGAAATAGGCATGATCTTTATTTTCGGATTTGCTATGGTGGCTGGTCCGGCGACGGATTTCAGATCAAAATTGAAAAATCCGCCCCTATTCCTCCATCACTGATTGGTTTCGGCAACCAGGCAACATCCATCCGGGAGGACACCCGCTCCTTTTTTTCGAAGCTTAATTATTAACAAGTTACTTTATTGCGCGGAATTTCGCAAGCCCAAAACCATGACTGTCCATGGGAATAGCCTGTGCTTCGTCCAGTGCCTCTACCCGCTATAATTCAATCTTCAGCAGTTTTGAAACTTCCCTTCCGCTTGCATTCGCTAATTAAATAAGATAGTTTATTTAATAAATAACATGATAACAATTGGAGTCGGACATGGAATTCACCAAGTATTACTGCTTCCGGTTAGGTGCCCTGACCAGAAGAATCATAAACTACTGCAACAACCGGCTCAAAGACCTGGGAATAACTCTGTCCCAGTCATTTGTACTTTTGAGCCTTCTGGAGCAGGATGGCAGCAGTGTAAAAGCCATCGCATCGGCTCTGCAGCTTGACAGCCCCGCTGTAACAGGCCTGGTGGATCGTTTGGCTAAACAAGGCCTGGTATCGCGCCAGGAAGACCCTAACGACCGGCGCAGCACTCTGGTCTTTCTAACACCAGAGGGGCAAAAAATCGCTGAAGAAGCTGCGGTTCGCTCCAAGGAACTTGACCCGCTTCTGAAGTTATACCTGGCGGAAATGACTTTAGTTGGACTGGAACAAACTATGGAAGAACTGGAACAAAAGCTGGAGGCAGGTGAAATTCCCGAAGGAAGGCAGTATAAACCATGATGCAGGAACGTCTGTCCGTTTTATGGCAGTGAACAGTATTATAAAGGAGATTTACATCATATAGACATTTAAACCCGCAAAAATCTATGCCTAGCTTTCCAGAGGTATTTATCCATACAGTCTTACCGGCGGAGGTGTACCATGGGTTTTTCAAGAACCGATTGTCAGTTTCCCAGCCATGGTGATAAATGTTCAGCCTGGCTTTACTTGCCGGACGGTGTGGTTAAGCCTTCACTGGTTGTTATGGCCCACGGTTTTGGGGGATTGAGAAATTGCGGGTTAGAACCGTTTGCTGAATTATTCGCTGAGCAGGGATTGGCAGTTTTACTGTTTGATTATCGGGGATTTGGGGAAAGTGAAGGTACCCCAAGGCAGTTAATTTCCCCGCGGAAACATGTGGAGGACTATCATGCCGCTGTAAAATGGGCGCGCGGGCTAAAAGATATCAATACAGATAAGATAGCACTTTGGGGAACCTCTTTCAGCGGCGGTCACTCAATAGTGGCGGCAGCTCAAGATCAGAAGATTGCCGCCATTTCAGTCCAAGTTCCTTTTGTTTGTGGGATAGCCAGTGCTGCCCCTATAGTTATTCAGAACGGTCCAGGGTACTTCTTCAAAGCTGTTTCCTCAACGTTCAGAGATTTTTGGCGGAACGCAATTGCACAAGAACCCTACTTGGTTAGAATTTACGGAGCGCCCGATGAATTTGCTGTATTAAATACCCATGATACTAAAACAGGATACGAATCTCTTATACCTCCGGGGCTTGAGGTGGAAAATGCCACCCCGGCCCGTATTTTTCTTACCTTGGCCTTATACCGTCCTATAAGTGTGGCTCACAGGGTAAATTGCCCGGCACTAGTTATAGCAGGGGAGAACGACTCATTAATTCCAATCAAGGCCGTAAAAAAGGCGGCAGCTAAAATGAAACGGGCTGAGTTTATATCCCTCCCATTAAATCATTTCGACCCCTATTTAGGTGAACCATTCAAACAGGTATCAAAAATACAGCTCGACTTTCTGAAAACCCATTTATCATGATGGAATCCTGAACTGCTCGTTATGCTTGTTGATATTAACTATGCCTATTCATAAACCTCTTCACAGGAAAGAGATTCGTCAGTAACAAGGCGCGTTTTATTTTCATCGTATTTGTAGAGCTAATTTTGTTTGCCCATACAAAATACCGTAGGAGATCTCTATTAGACTAAATAATAAGAGCCCTCCCCCGGATATCAACAGAGACGGGCCCTTATAAATCTTTAATTAGCGTTATGTTTGTTGTCGGGAATGTTCTGCCGGCCTTTGAAGAAGGCGGCTAAAACTAGGGCAATCACTGTCAATCCGGCAGCTACTATGAAGCAATCCCCCATGGCCATCACCATTGACTCTTTTACGGCCTTTTGCATCATCATACTGCCAGTTAAGCCAAATACCGAATCCCCGCTGATGCCCAGACTAGTTGCAATTGACATAATCTCTGACTGCAGGTTCAGATATTCATTGCTGCTTACGTTTATGTTGGCTGCAAGGTCGGCCAGATAAATGGACTGACGGCTGGTGAAAATGCTGGTGAACATAGATATTCCCAAAGCGGAGGCAATCTGGCGGATCACATTGTTTAGAGCCGAAGCCCTCCCTACCAGATGGGGCGGAACCGTATTCATACCAGCCGTAGTTGAAGGCATGAAGGAAAATCCCATACCGAAACCGCGCATCACCAGCCAAAACACAATTACCGACACCGGGGTCATGGCATTAATCCCATGCAGCATATAGGTGGTTATGATGAGAACTACCACCCCGCCCATAACTAGGCTTCGCGCACCATAACGATCAAAAATCCTCCCGGCGAGGGGCATGACCACTCCGGAAGCCAGAGCGGCAGGAAAAAGGATCAGTCCGGTCAGTACGGCTGTTTTTCCCAGAATACTTTGCAAGAGAAGGGGTATGAGGAACACCACCGCAAACATACCGATAGAAATAATTGAGCTTACCACCAGAGAAATAGAAAACACATAGTTTTTACACAAGCGAAGATCCATTATCGGTTCATCGTGATGCAGTTCGTTGTATATGAATATTGTCAGGGTAAATGCTGCCACGAAAAGTAGAACAACAATATATGGCGAAGTCCACCCGTAGTTGTTGCCCTCGCTGATGGCCAACAACAGGCAGAAAAATCCGATGGCTGAGGTAATAATACCGACTACGTCAAGATTATGCTCCTTAATTAAGGGAGTCTCTTTTAACCGGGCTTGAGCCATAAAGAGGTTTACGATGCCTACCGGTACGTTGATAAAAAATATAAGACGCCAGGACAGGTAGTCTACCAGGTATCCTCCCAGAGTCGGTCCGATGGCCGGAGCCAGCATCATTGAGATTCCCCAGATCCCCAGTACCATACCCATCTTTTCTCGCGGAAAATTCTGATAGAGAATGGCCATGCCCAAAGGCTGCATGATCCCTCCCCCCAGCGCTTGAAAGACCCGGAAGGCAACGAGGCTGTTGATGCTCCAGGCTGCCCCACACAAGAAGGACCCAATGACAAAAACCAGCAGGGCGGTGGAATAAACCCGTTTGTAACCAAAACGGTCCCCCAAATAGCCGGAAATCGGCATGACTATACCTAGAGTAAGCATGTAGGCAGTCACAATCCACTGGGCAGCAGTTGTTGAGGAGTTGAAAACGCTAATCATTTTAGGCAGGCTCACATTGACTATGGTCCCATCCATTACCGCCATAAAAGTACCGATTACTATTACCGGGAGTATGGCAAAGTTGAGTTTTTCCTCAGTCTTTGCTGTCACCTCTATGTTATGCATATGGTATGCTCCTTTACCTGCCTGTGTAAATCCTGACCTGGGCGGAAGTATCGGCTCTCAATAACAGTCCCTGGTTGTCGATGGTTATTTTGACCGGCACCCACTGACTGACTTTGGTGAAGCTTCCGGCAGTGCTTCCACTGGAGAATAAGGCGAAAGTACTCTGGCTGACATCTCCAACTGTCGCCACCGACCCATGAAATACTTTCCCCGGGTAGCTGTCTATGCGGATATCAACCTTTTGTCCTGGCTGCACACGGTTTATCTTCTTTTCCTCAATATTGGCGACAATCCAGGTATTATCGGAACGGATCAAGGAAAGTACCGTCTGACCTGCATTAATAGTTTCGCCGGGCTGGACAACGATGCGTACCACTGTACCACTCAGAGGAGCTTTTAAAATGGTGTTGTTATAGTTGTAAACGGCAGCATCGTAAGCCGCTTGAGCTTGTTTTATACTCGCCAGTAATGACGGCTCAGACGTTTTGACGGCAGCAGACTCCTGCTGCAGGCTGTCCTCTAAAGCGATTTGAGCAGATTGCAGGCTGGCACGCGCGCTTTCCAGTGCTGCCACCTTCTTCTCATAATTGGAGCGGGAAGTATTGAGGGTTTCTTCTGAAATGGCTCCGCTAGCATACAATTGTTCATTAATACTCAGCATTCGCTGGGCATCATTTACGTCAATTTCAGCTGTTTTTACAGCAGCGGCAGCAATGTCCACCTGGTTGCGAGCTTTGGACACTGCCATCTGTTTAGACTGCAAATCATAGGGCAGACGTTCATAATTGGCCTGGGCCAAATCCAAATTTGCTTGAGCCTGCTCCACCGCAAAACGGTATTGTTCCTGGTCCAGGACAGCTAATTCCTGGCCTTCGGCAACCTGGTCTCCTTCAGCAACCATAATCTTTTCCAGTCGCCCTCCCACCCGGAAGCTAAGATCGATTATATCCGTGGCAACTTTAGCGTTTTGAGTGCTTATAACGGTTTGCTGCAGATACCACCAATAAATCCCTGCCCCCACTGCTGTAAGTAATACTAACAGCATTATGATCATAAATTTACGGCTTTTAGGTCTATCCTTTTTTGCTTCTCCACCTGCATCCTGTACCTCGGCCGTTATGTTCATCTCATTCTCCACCTCAAACCCTCCTCAATTTGTTCTTTTGCCCGCAGTTGCAATTTTAGGCCAATAGACCTGTCCACAACATGGTATTCAGTAATTGCAAATCCTTTTCCCGGCTATTATCCTGGATTGGCTGTTCCATACGGTTTATCATCAGGCCTTTTATGGCCGCGTTCAGTGCCTGGATCAATTTCTGATTATCCAACCGGAATTGCATCCCCGCAATTCTGGCCTGTTCAAATATACGTTCCAGCAAATCAATGTGCTGTTGGTGCTGCACCCTGACCCTGTCCAGGAAAACAGACTCAGAATCAGCGCTCTGGTGAAAGACTAGTTTCAATACCAAATTGCTGTATTTAGTGTAAAAGTCATACTCCAATTCCAGCAGCCGTTTTAGTGCCTGTGGGACATCGCTGGTACCTAAACACTGCTCTTCAAGATCACGGCATAGATTCTCAATACCGCGACAGATAACATGAACCATGATTTCTTCTTTGCCGCTGAATAGTTTGTAAAGAGTACCCTTACCAAGTTCTGCTTTCTGGGCAATCTCATCCATACTTACCCGTTCAAAAGGCTTGCTGCTGAAGAGTTTCAAAGCCACATCCCCGACAAAATCCTTTCTAAAACTTCTTTCCAATTCTTTGCGGGACATGTATCGGACCTCCCAAGTTATACTTTGATACTCACCAGTTCCAGTTTCGCACTGATAGTCTTACAAGGTAAAGGCTAGTTTCGGGGTCATGTTTATCAGCGTAACTAATATACCGTAAATCGGGTAGGAGTCTAACCATTATTTGGCAGAGCGCACCAAAAACAAGCCCACAGGCTGAAAATGCCTGTGGGCTTTTGCTGTTCAGAACCTTATTTCATTTTACTTTCCCAGCAGGTTGTACAGTACCTGGACCATCTGTGCGCGGGTGGAGCCGCCTGTGGGGTCGAGCTTGCCGTCACTGCCGGAAACCGTGCCAGTTTTGCCTACCAGTAAGGCGTACACACCCGCCGGCGGAGAACTTTCCGTATCAGAAGTACCCATCCAGAAGGAAGCAGCAGGAACAGCCAGGGCGAAATAGTATTCACCCCGGCTGTCAGTTTCCTTATTTATATAACGGTTTAGTAGTCATTTGGAATGTACCCTTGGACAATGGCGCTCAATACAGGTTTAACTACTCTTAAATACTCAAACTCGCCTTCAAAGTCTTTGCCCTCAACTACTATTCTGTATTCACAGCATCCCGGGCAGAGACCTTTGTCACAGAAAGTTACGGTAAAAGGCTCACTGATTTCTATCTCCAGCTCCAGATTTTTCCTTTCTTCAGGGTCTTCCACATCAAATTCCTTGAGATATCTCCAGCTGCGGATGCACTCTTTTTTACCATGGCAAATCCGCTCTAATTTAAACAGTAAATCCACCTCTACCTCTGGCTCATATGTTTCCTCATCTTCTCCTTCAAACTGAATAAGGCTGGAAAACTCTAGCTTGACCAGAGGCTTGTAAAGATCGTCAGCATCTACCACCAGCCGGTCTAATACAAAGGCCTGCCCTTCCTTTACAAAACCGTCATCAATTTCGAATATGGCATCCTGAGGATCGTGCCCACATTCTACATGGACTACTTTTTTCCAAGACTTTCTTCTTGGCTTTCTTGAGCAATAATAAGGCTCACAGTTGTATGCCATTCTATTCACCCTTTTCCCATATTATTTGAGCTCGAGCTCAATATTATCGTATGGAGATTAAACTGGTAACGTTATACTATAATGCCATATTTTGGTTGATAATGCTAACGCAAGGATAGTATGCTTTTTATTTGGGTGACCCGTTTTATTTGACATAGGAAGTTGTGAAGCAAGAGATCAAAGTCGGCTTTTATACAAGACATAACCACAAAAGTTACTGAGGGAATGGTGGAAGTATAGCCTTGCTTTGGGGTGAAGTTAAAGAAGATGACCTAATTAGGTTAGTTTATTTGTTCTAAATTTAAATAGTTAGTTATTTCATAAGAAAGCTGTAAATGCAACCGTGTTTTGTAATCATCGAGTTTTATCCCTAAAATCTCCTCAATCTTTCTTAATCTGTATATCAAGGTACTGCGATGAATCCACAATTCTTTGGCAGTTTTGGCTTGATTCCCGTTATTTTTCAAATAACAGTATAAGGTCTTTGAAAGTTCCTCGTCATAGGCTACTAATTTTGCCAGGGCAGGGTGGCATAGCGTTTCAATGTTTTCCTGCTGCGAACACAAATCTATCAAGTGATAAAATTGAAGGTCAGCATACCGGTAAATGGGTCCATTTACCTTCAACTTCAATCCTAATTCTACTGCTTTACTTGCTTCAACATAGCCTCTTCTTATCTCAAGGATATCTGATAGGGAATTGCTTATTCCAGCAAGTGTCGTGGTAGCGGTCAATAACTCCTCAAATTTGGAAAGGTCAGAATCAAAAGAGCTGAAAGAAGAAGAATCAAAGAGCATGACGATACTTCTTTGATAAATTATACAGGTATTGCAACTGATGAAAGTGGCTAGCTTACTTCTTAACAAGCTTAATTCATAATTAGATTCTGAAGGCCACATAGGGGATTTGATAACAACGACCGTGTAATTATTACTCAGTGAATAATTAAAGTGCCTGCATAGCTTTTCAACATTACTGTGAGATAGTGTTTCGCCGTTCAGAAGATCTATAAGCAGAAAGGCAAGTTTGCTATCATCATTTAACATTAACAATTCATTCTTTTGCAGTTCCAATGATAACAACTGGGAAAATGAATCAATCAGATCGAAGGTAGCATCGGTAAATGGAGTATCTATTTCAAAAAGGGTTAAAATGGCGAGTTTCTTATTCTGGGGCCCTATATTAAGGCATATCATCGAACTGTGATAGCCTTCGCTAGCATCAAAATAAACTAGGGTATCGCACTTTTCCAATCTATTTACGTATTCTTTCGTCAAATAAAAAGTTTCATTGCAGCCCACCACATAACCATTATGTCTGGTTGCTTGATCAATTTTTTCCCAAAGCTCTGCATTCTTAGGTTCAGCGGAGGTAATTGCCAGTATTTTAAAGTTGCGATCGGTAACGGTAATGGGGTTTCCTAATAGGTCTGAAAGCTTATCTATCAAATATTGTAAGCCCAGATTGCTTTCTACAATGTCCATGAGCTGCCTATAGATCTCGGAATAGTAGAAAAAAATATCCTGAATCAGATTAAATAACTCTGAGATTTCCATTAAGTTGTTAATAACAATAATACTTGTATGGGGAAACATTCCAGGGTCTATATCCATATCTATGTTCTTGATACATACGATGTTCTGGGGGATACTGCCTTTATATTCATGAATAAGATACGACAAGGCAGTGACATATAAGGTATCCGCGTCAATTGACTGGTGTTGAGCCTGGAGAAACTTAACCTTGGAAAGCTGGCTTTTTTCCCACATGCTGCCTTGAAAGTATTCGATATCCATATCAGATAATCGGGCAACTATCATAGGCATTGTTATCTTCAATTAATCATCACCCAAATATATTTATGTTAATTGTTATTAATGTTTGTTTCATTATAATGCAATTTTCGGCATAATTGTAAAATGAGCTCGAAAGCTCAAGTTCCATGCCACACAATCCCCGATTGCGAACCCCCATCCCTTGGCATATCAAATCTGCTCCCTGTAGCTGCATCACGCCAAGACAGCCTAAAAACTCCAAGTGTAGAAATTTAACCTATTAATGCGAATCTGAGGTAATGTTTGTTCAGTGTCATGAGTTCGGCTGGTATAACGATTGGATTCAACCTGGGAAAAGAACTGGCAGCATTTCAACAATTGTTCAGTTTTTTAACCTAAACTTGTACCTTATGTATGATGATTACCCCAATAAAAATTTATAAACTCGAGTTAGTAGCAGTAATATCGCACGGAGAACTGGGAAAAAAGAGGTGATAACCGGCTGGATAACAATCCTAGTAGGAGCTCTGTCCTTCAAATTATTCTATTGAAGAAAGGGTGATAATATGTCGAAAAGTCTGGGTATACGAAAAAAAATAGCTTTGGTAACAATTATGATAATGTTGTTCGCTATTTTACTGCCTGGATGCGGAAGTTCGTCTGAACAGGGAAGTTCAACGGGTGACGCTACTGGAGAGACCCTAAGCACAGAGGTAGTAGTTGTCGGTTCGGGTGCTACAGGGCTGTCTGCTGCGATACAGGCGCGCCAGTTGGGATGTGATGTCATCCTTCTGGAAAAGAATTCTATGTTAGGTGGCACCACCCTGATGACCGAAGGAATAGCCGGACTTAACGATGAGTATGCTAAAAGTCAGGGCGTTCCAACCTACGATTTAGTAGAGGTTCTTAATAAAGCCCAGGAATACCATCATTGGAAGTCCAACGCTGAATTACTTAGAAGGTTCTATGAAAACTCAGCTGATACTATATCCTGGCTGCAAGACATGGGGGTAAAATTCACCATAGTTCAAGGAATGGGCTATAAATCACACCATACATACGATGGCATGGGTAAGCATTTTGTTGAAACTTTAGCTGCAACCGCTGAAAAACTGGGCGTAAAGATTATGACTGAAACACGTGGTCAGGAATTGATCATGAAGGACGGCAAAATTGCGGGTATTAAAGCAGCAAGAATGGATGGAAGCACCTTGACTATAAACGCTCCGGTTGTAATATTAGCCACCGGCGGGTATGCCACTAATACCGAGATGATACAAAAATACGGAAAAGTTGATCCAGATAAGATTATATATGTGGGAATGCCAGATTCCACCAACGGCGACGGTATCAACATGGCATTAGCCGTAGGCGCATCCGATAAAAGACTCACGGGGGTTATTCAGTATTTTGGTGCATTTTTAGAGGGCGATAAGTTCTCATCCGAGCTCTATAATGCAATGACTCAGCCAATGTTCAGAGTAAACCAGGATGGCAAACGTTTTATATCCGAGGAAATGAACCAGCTGGATCCATGTATGTATGGTAATGCTCATGTGCAGCAAGATGCAGTATATCAGATTATGACCAAAGCTGACCTGGATCGTTTCGTAACCGAAGGAGCACCGTGTTCACTTCCATATTATCAAGCTTTCACTCCTTTACCGGACTTGTATAATCAGATCGATAAAATCGCTAAAATGAATAAAGGAAATATCTTTGTTGCTGACACAATCGATGAGCTGGCTGACATGATCAACATCGACAAAGCAACGCTGAAAGAGACAATTGATCGCTACAATAGTTATTGCCAGGCAGGAAAAGATTTAGAGTTTGGTAAAAACCCGCAGTTCTTGATTCCCATCGGGGAAGGTCCCTACTACGCATTCAAAATTAAATGCGGTTATTTCTGCACAAATGACGGACTGGAAGTGACTCCTCAGGCTCAAGTGCTGGATATGAATGGAAATGTCATTCCCGGCCTCTATGCCGGAGGAAATGATGCCGGCGGTTGGTGCGGAGATACTTACGATATAGCTCTTGTCCCGGGTACTACTCAGGGTTGGGCTGTAAACTCCGGTCGCTTTGCAGCTGAGGATGCTGCCCGGTATCTGAATAAGTTGTAAACATGCCTGGTATTACCCAAGAACGCAGCATAATCTGAATAACTAATTAAATGGCAAGGGATAATTTATCCCTTGCCAGAGAGTGTCAAAAAATTAGCTAAAAGAGATCGCCACGTCGCTACGCTCCTCGCGATGACACACCAAAAGGCCATCTTATGTGTTATTGCGAGCCCCGGAGGGGCGTGGCAATCTCGAACGTCTAACCGCTAAAAGACTTCTTTGACCGGCTGTGGCAAGGGATAATCTCTCCCTTGCCATTTACTATCGCAGTTATTTTATTGCAAACTATATTAAGGAGTACAGCAACAAATCATGAAAGCATTAGGCAGTGTCAAAAAGGCAGATATGGCTTTGGTATTAGTAATTGATATGGTCGCTTCACTCCTATGGTGGCGGACCAGTTATTGTGAAGGTAAACAAGCTCTCGTTGCTGAAATAATACGTTACGGACAGGAGTCTTATTAATATGACTGGTATTAAGTTAGGTCAATATGTTTACGGTGATTCATTAATCCACCAGCTGGATCCGCGAACCAAAATAATATGCTGTACATTGGCGGTTATTTCTGTCATGGCAAGCAGCAACGTCTATTATCTTCTTTTCCTGCTGATGCTGATGATAGCTGCCATCATTTCCTCCCATTTAAACTTAAAATTCATCTTGAAGAGTATCTACCAGATCAGAAGCTTGCTTCTGGTTACTCTTCTTTTACAGGCCTTTCTCATTCCCGGACAGGCTGTTTTCACACTAGGACCCATTAATATGACCAAAGAAGGACTGATTCTTGGATCTATCAATATATTGCGATTGATCATTTTATTCATGGGCTCTCTTATCCTGCTAATGACCACTACACCCATGAAACTGCTGACAGGGATAGAATATCTCCTTAAGCCCCTGGAAAAACTGAACATCCCCGTCCATAACTTCACAACGATACTAGGCATTTCATTTCGCTTTCTGCCTACATTGTTCGAGGAAGCAACCCTCATTCGCAACGCACAAAAATCAAGAGGAGCTCAATTTGAGTCGCCCCAGTTAATGGTTAAAATCAAGAGCTATGCTGCCGTTGTTATCCCTTTGTTTGAAGCTTCCCTTTCCCGGGCGGCTGATCTGGGAGAGGCGATGGACAGCCGCTGTTATAGCCCTCATTCCAATCAATTGCGCATGAGCAGCCTAAAAATGAAAAGTCAGGATTTCCTGGCATTATTGTTTGCAGGAATTATTGTATTAGCCGGTCTGCCCATCAGTACCCTTATGAAATGAGGAACGCGAATATGTCAGCAGGAATCGAAGTCATTAATGTTACCAAACAATACTCTGTTTTCCCGGGAAATAAAATCGAAGCCCTGCGGGGTATCAACCTTACTATCAGGAAGGGCGAATATGTTGGGCTGCTGGGGATGAACGGTTCAGGAAAGTCAACTCTGGCAAAATTATTTAACGGGCTTTTGAAACCAACGGAAGGCAAAGTATATATCAACGGAATCGATACCGCCGACCCTGCAAATCCCCAT
>ENA-OWOZ01001935-OWOZ01001935.1-bioreactor-metagenome-genome-assembly--contig:-NODE-1935-length-16903-cov-3.856888_pt1 | contig 16903 bp, 13 predicted proteins | sample MGYA00238140_ERZ651804 | MGnify/ENA primary metagenome ERZ651804 (study PRJEB26910, sample SAMN07631232) | bioreactor metagenome | isolation source: Switchgrass digestor | place: USA: Dartmouth... | reverse complement strand
ACTACAATCAAAACAACAGGTATGTCCCTGGATTTCGGAGACTGGATAATAAAGCCGCTGGTTGCTTCAATTTCAGGAATTATCGCAGCCCCGATTATAAAAATGGTGGTTGCGTCGGTTTTTACTTCGCGTGTAATGGTACTGATATTCTCGGCAGGAATATCAGGGGGACTGATGGTTGCCATGCTGATATTGATGGGCGTTTTTGAAATCAAGGATATGCGCCACATGATTCCATTTAATATTGACAAATACCGAAAAATTTAGAATACTTGTACTTGTTCAAAATCAAATGAAAATATATCCGGTTCACCTTTGATGTATGTAAATCACAGCCAGGCCGGTTACTGAATTTACACCGGTAAAAATCCAAAATTTAAATCTCGAAGAAAATTAAAGAATAATCCCGGAAATTAAAGGAATTAAAACATAAGTTCATTTAACCGTGATTATTGGTCAAAGAAAGTCAAAATCAAACATTGCTCTTTTTGTGAACACAAATTAAAATGAAATCAGAAAAGGTCAAAGAAAGTCAAAGTTAAATACAAAATGATAAGAATAATTTATGGAGGTGTTGTATATGTTCGGACTTGTACCATTTTCAAGAAGATATAACAATATAGCCAGGAAAAATGATTTCTTCGGTATCGACAGATTCTTTGAAGACTTTTTCAGCGATCCGTTTTTCTCAAGATGGGGTTCACCGTTCAGGGCTGACATACGTGAAACCGAAAAAGAGTGGATTATAGACGCAGAACTTCCCGGAGTGGATAAAAACAGCATAAATATAGAAGTTAATGACGGGTACTTAACAATTTCTGTTGAGCAAAACGAAGAAATTAACGAAGAAAGAGAGAACTATGTAAGAAAAGAAAGAGCTTATGGCAGCTTCCAGAGATCCTTCTACCTTAACAATGTAAAAGAGGACGATATTAAAGCAGTTTACAAGGACGGAATACTCACAGTTACGCTGCCCAAGGCAAAACCCGACAATAAACGCAAAGTCCGCATTGATGTTCAGTAAGTGACACGGATTTAATGCCTGCATCAGGGTTTACATTACAGGCAGCAGGTAAAGCAAACAACCAGGTGATTTAGATATGCCCCTAAAGCTCCCGCACGTTTTTCGAAATCCTTCCCTCTTTTTTACCGAGAGCTTTCAGGGGTGCCCGCCAGGGCAATAAGCAGCAGGAACAACCGGCCTCCTTGGGGCCTTCACATAGACAGGGCTGAATCCTTTTGTGGTTCGGCCCTTTTTGTATGCATAAAAAACCAATATTCTCTTTGGGTTTTTAACGACATTAAACCGGGAAAATTTATTAAAAATACATGTATTTATTTTACTGCGGAAAGGCAGGACGATGGATTTAAATGTTCACTCCCGGAGGGGGCATGTGGTAAATTTGCTTGCTGCTGCCTTCTTTGCCTTGTTGTTTTACTTGAATGACGTTAATTTATAACAGTAAAAAGACTTTTTATTGCGTTTATCGTACTATTTAAAGCCGGGCCAATGATTACGGTTTATAATTATGTATGTCACTGCAGGGTTTGGTTTTTTATCATTATAATAAATACTTCCTTAACAATAGAACCGGGTGGTAAACAAAGATGAAGAAACTTTGATTATAAATTTTTACTTATTTGCTTTCGTAACTTATAATAAAAATTGAAAAACTTACCAAGGGGTAATGCGGTTATGCAAAGCGCTGTCATGAAAAGAGGCGATAACCCGCCAAGGTTTTATAAAGCGGTTATTACCGCCACGTATAAGGAGAATTTTGCATACAGGAACCAGATGGCTGTTTCAATATTTGTTCAGCCGATATATTTTTTGGTTCATTATTTCATTTGGCAGGCTATTTTTCAAACCCGGGACCAGGTTTCAGGCTTTACGTTTGATCAGATGCTGCTTTACTTTGCAGTATCCTCCATTGTTGAATTTTTGAACTGGGATTCTTCGGGGCATATGCTGCAAAGGTTGATACAAACCGGACAGTTTATTACATTTCAGCTTCGCCCGGTATCCCATTTGTATTTTTCATTTTGCCAGAAGATAGGTCACCGTATTCTCGCCTTTTTGATAGAAATTCTACCTGTAATGTGCTTTTATATACTGTTCGGCATCAGGTTCGTTCCCGCAAAGCCTTTCTGGGCGGTAATTACGCTCTTTCTCAGCTTTATCCTGTCATTTTTAATACGCTACACCATCGGAATTTTTGCATTCTGGTTTGTAAAAACAGACGGGGTAAGCCGGGCAGTGCTCCTGTTCACCAACATCTGCTCGGGTGCTTTTCTGCCTCTTAACCTTTTTCCGGCCGGTTTCCAGAAGTTCCTGTTTTACCTGCCGTTCCAGTTTGTTTCCTATGTGCCTGTAAGAGTTTTCATAGGGCATTACGAACTGGCGGGCATGACAATGTCAATCCCCCGGATTGTGTTTCTTCAGGCTGCAATGGTTGGTGCAATGTTTCTTGTAAACCGGGCATTATGGTATTTAGGCATAAAACGCTTTACGGGGGTGGGAGCATGACACAGTTAAAGCCCCGGACAGAATTCCGGAAATGGCGTTTTTCCGCATTGGGCCTGTACATACAGGGTGTAAAGACCGCGTTGGCATCCAGGATGGCATACCGAGGCGATTTTATCATGAGTATGTTTATCATGATGATAGTCGAGTTTTCAGGTCCGGTCATAACATATATAATATATAATAACGGAGCGGCTTTCCCCGGCTGGGGGCAGTACGAGGTTTTGCTTCTCCAGGGAATATTCCTGATGTCCCGGGGCATTTCCTTTCCGTTTTTCATGGGGATTGTATGGAACACTATCGGAAGGGTCCAGGAAGGAACCTTTGATCTGTTGCTGATAAAACCCCGGTCAATACTGTTGATGTCAATTGTAACCGCATTCGACAGTGAAGACCTGGGAAAGCTGATAGGCGGCATCCTGGTATTCAGGACTGCCCTCAGGCATTTACCTCCCCAGCCTTTGTCCCACTGGATTTCTTTCATCATATTGTTCCTGTTTTCAGTCATACTTATGTTTGGTTTTGCATTGTTTATGGCAGGCCTGGGAATCGTTTGGATTGGGAATTACAGGATATATGAAATATTTATGTCGGTCATGGATTTTGGCATGTACCCGAAGTCCATATTCACAAAAACTTTTCAGTCCATATTAACTTATATTATACCTGTAAGCCTTCTGGCTTCGTACCCTGCATCGGCTTTACTTGGAAATGTGGATAAGAATGTTCTTCTGGCACTGCTTTCATCAATAGTGTTTTTATTACTGGGACTTTGCTTTTATTTTAAAATAGTAAGAAACTATACCAGCGCAGGGGGCTGACGATATATATTTTTACCATGGCATAATCTTGTTTGAAGGTGATTTATATGATCCATGTTTCGGGGCTTAGAAAAACATTTACTTCATATGAACGGGGAAGCAGCTTCAGAGAGGCATTGTTAAGCCTTTTCATAAGAAAAAGGAAAACTGTTGAAGCAGTGAAGGGAATTTCCTTTGATATTGAGGAAGGTGAGCTGGTTGGTTTCCTGGGCCCGAACGGTGCAGGAAAATCAACCACCATAAAAATATTAACAGGCATTCTGCATCCTACCTCGGGTTCCGTTGATATTATGGGTTTTACCCCGTGGAAGGAAAGGAAGAAATATGTTCAGCATATAGGTGCGGTATTTGGACAGAAATCCCAGCTTCTATGGGACATACCTCCCCTTGATGCCTTTTATTTGAATCAGTCCATTTACCGCATTCCTGACAGTGAATTTAAAAAGACGGTAAATGATATGATAGAAATGCTGGAGTTAAAAGACCTGGTGAAGAAACCTACGCGCCAGCTTTCCCTTGGCGAACGGATGAAATGTGAATTTATAATGGCAATGCTGCATAAGCCGCGAATAGTTTTTCTTGACGAGCCAACCATAGGTTTGGATGTTATAGCCAAGGGAATAATACGTGATTTTATTCTTGAGCAGAACAAAAGAGGAATTACATTTATATTGACAACACACGACCTTGAAGATGTAGAGCAGCTTGCAAAACGTGTAATTGTAATAAACCACGGTGAAATTGTCTTTGATAACAGCATGGAAAGGCTGAAGCAGCATTTAGGTGAAAAAAGAACGGTTCATATTGCCACAAGGGAAAAAATAAACCTGGAAAACAGGGAAGGAATTACTGTCCGAAAACAATTTTCGGACTATGACATTGAAGTGGTGCTGGATCTTTCCATGGTGAAACTAAACGAGTTTATACAGAAAATAAACGAGGAAAGCGAAATAAGGGATATGTCAATAGAAGGGCCTGAATTGGAGCAGATTATCATGGAACTGTATTCAATATGAACTATTTTCAGTTTTTAAGTATATATGCTCTGCTTCAACATAACGCTGCCCTTATTCAATATGAGCTCTATTTGGTTTCAAAACAAGAATTCTTTGTGAAGTGCATTGCAGAAGTTGACATAATATGCCTTCGTATCAGGTACAGTATACATATTTTTATGTGCTAAAATTTTAGTTTTTTTCAGGGAGGAATATACAACCAGGATCGGCGATTATGTATTTATATGCTATAATCTTATTGAAAAATTTCATTCCCGGTAGTGAACAGTGATTACTATGGCACCTGAACGAATAATATTTCATATTGATGTAAACTCGGCGTTTCTAAGCTGGGAGGCATTGGAGCGGTTAAAGGCCGGAAGTGATATCGATCTCCGGACGGTGCCTGCGATTGTTGCGGGGGACCCTGCAAAAAGGCACGGAGTGGTCCTGGCCAAATCCATTCCTGCAAAAAAATATGGCATTGTTACCGGGGAACCTGTTGTTAAAGCCATTAAGAAGTGTCCCATGGTAAAGATAGTTCCTCCGAATCATGAAGCTTATGCCCGTTATTCCAAGGCGATGACCGACTTGCTCGGGTCATTTACTCCAGACATCGAGAAATACAGCATTGATGAATGCTTTATTGATGTAACGGGGCTTAAACTCAAGTTTAGGAATGATTTCCTGTCCCTTGCCCATATGATGAAAGACCGGATCAGGGACGAGCTGGGGTTTACTGTTAATATAGGCATATCGGAAAACAAACTGCTTGCGAAAATGGCTTCGGATTTTAAAAAGCCTGACCTGGTTCACACTCTATTTCGCGAAGAAATAGAGGAAAAAATGTGGCCGCTTCCAGTGTCGGAGCTTTTTATGGTGGGCAGGGCTTCAAGTGCCAAATTTCAGGCTATGGGAATAAAGACAATCGGTGACCTGGCCAAATCAGATGTTTCGCTGCTGGAACAGAAATTCGGGAAATACGGCAGGATGATTTGGGAATATGCCAACGGGATAGACCACTCAGAGGTTCAGACAGAAGAATCCGAAGCAAGGGATTTAAGCAATGAAACAACTGTGGAATTTGACATTACAGACCGGGAAACCGCAAGGCTGTATATACTGTCATTAAGCGAAACGGTTGGCATGCGCCTTAGAAAAGCGGGTTTATATGCCGGTGTAATAGGCGTCAATCTCAAAAACAATAATTTTGAATCCTATTCCTGCAGGAAAAAAATAGACAATCCCACCCAGGATACCAATGTAATATTTGAAACGGCAACCCGGTTGTTTGACAAGGTCTGGAGAAAAGATCCGATACGCTTGATAGGGGTTGCCACATCCGACCTGGTAAAAGAGCCCGTTGAACAACTAAGCATGTTTGATTACTTGTCCTTTAAGCAGAATGAAAGAAAGAAACTAAATGAAAGCATAGACAAAATACGTGAAAAGTACGGAAATAAATACATTGTAAGAGGTTCCCTGTTAAATTTCAACAAAGGCTTCAGCAAGGGTGATATAAACAAGTAATAAGCCATTTCTTATCTTCACCTTACCTGGATTTTTTCTGACAAACAAGGAATGATATAAAGTAGTTGACTGAATATTTAATAAAGGAGGTAAACCGGTGAAGATAAGGAAATACCCAGTATTTTTGATTTTCTCCATATCGCTTGTATTTATAATTGTTATTTGCGGCTGTGCGGCAAATAACAACCAGCAACGGAATAATCAAGCGGGACAGCAAAATAAACCGGCACAGGATGCAGACGACGGCAAGAATGCTGAAAGATCCGGTGACAGCGCTAATGTTCCTTCCCCTGTACAGACTATTGAGAAAGGCGGTATTAAGAGCGGTATGTATAAAGCAGGGGAGGACATACCGGCCGGAGAATACAAGCTTTACAGCACAGGGAGCTTAACAGGCCTTTCCTATTTTGAAATAGCAAAAGACAGCTCGGGAACCTTTGAAAGCATAATTGCCAATGATAATTTTTATTCTGTCACATATGTTACTGTAAAAGAGGGACAATATTTTAAATTTACCGATTCATATGCCGTTCCCGTACAGGAGGCCGAGGCATCAGGGCCGGAAGACGGAAAATATCCAAGCGGAATGTACAAGGTCGGGTTTGATATTCCCGCAGGAGAATACCAGGTGTTTCCCGAGGAAGACAGCGCCATTGGTTATGGTTACTATGAAATAACATCGGCCAGTACCCATTCCCTTAATGATATTATTGCGAACGATAATTTCGAGGATCCAAGATATATTACATTAAAAGAAGGACAATATATAAAACTGAGTGAAGCATATATCAAGGCGAAATAGGCCTCAGAAGCAATCGGTTATTTCAAATTATTCATCATGAGAAATTAAATAGAAATTTTTCCAGGAATCTTTGTTAATTTATTGACAAATTTTCTGGAAGAATATATAATTATCAAAAAGGTGTTGTAAATGGTGCAACACATTTTTCTTTAATATTATTTGTTAATATTTTAACAATAATGCCATGGGTGTGCGCTTAAAAGAGGAATTTGCTGAATGTCGCTTATTATTGTTAAAAAAATAACATTATTTATTCAAAAAAGAGGTGACAGGAATGGAAGAAAAGGCAAAAAAAGTCAATGTAAACGAAATGATTGACAAACTGGTTGCAAATGCTGAAAAGGCGCTTAAAGAGTATTTGGCGCTTAACCAGGAGCAAGTGGACAAAATCGTGCATGAAATGACTCTAAAGGGTCTGGATAACCACATGTATCTTGCAAAGCTTGCGGTGGAAGAAACAGGCAGGGGAGTATTTGAGGACAAGGTCATAAAAAACATATTCGCTACCGAATATATATACCACAGCATAAAAAATGAAAAAAGCGTGGGAATTATTGAAGAAAATACTCTTAAGGGATATGTGGAGGTTGCCGAACCTGTTGGCGTAGTCGCAGGCGTAACACCCGTAACAAATCCAACATCCACCACCATGTTTAAATCATTGATATGTGCAAAAACCAGGAACCCTATAATTTTTGCTTTTCATCCGTCAGCGCAGAAATGTTCCAGCGAAGCTGCAAGAATTCTCAGGGATGCAGCGATTAAAGCCGGAGCTCCTAAATACTGCATTCAGTGGATAGAGCATCCGTCTGTTGAGGCAACAATAGCATTGATGAACCATCCTGGAGTTTCTCTTATTCTTGCAACCGGCGGCAGCGGCATGGTCAAGTCGGCTTATAGTGCAGGAAAACCGGCACTGGGAGTAGGCTCGGGCAATGTTCCGTGTTATATAAACAAAAACGTTGATTTGGAGAGGGCATGTACCGATCTAATTATTTCTAAAACCTTTGACAACGGGATGATATGTGCATCCGAACAGGCTGTAATTGTTGACAGGGAAATTTCCCAGGAATTCGAAAGAATAATGAAAAAATACGGATGCTATTTCCTGGATGAAAAGGAAACAGAGCTGGTAACGAACTATGTAATCAACCGTGAAAAGATGGCCGTCAATCCTGAAGTGGTGGGGAAACCTGCACCGTTTATAGCCAAAAATGCCGGCGTTACAGTACCTGATGATACCAAGATACTGATTGCAAAACTTCCAAAGCCATCCCGTGAATACCCGCTGTCTCTTGAAAAGCTTTCACCCGTACTGGCATATTTTGTTTGCGAAGATGAAAAACAGGGCTTTGAATATTGCTCGTTAATGCTGGAATTGGGCGGACTTGGCCATTCAGCAGTTATACATTCCAATGATGAAGAGTTGTGCAAAGCTTTCGGCAATGCAATGAAAGTCGGAAGGATAATCGTGAATTCTCCTTCATCCCAGGGGGCCATAGGGGACATATACAATACGAATACGCCTTCGCTCACCTTAGGATGTGGATCTTTTGGGCGCAATTCAACCACAGCAAATATTTCATCCGTTAACCTGATAAATAAGAAGAGAATTGCTCAAAGGAGGGTTAATATGCAGTGGTTTAAAATTCCTCCGAAAATATATTTTGAAAAAGGATCAATCCAGTATCTCGAGCACATGCCGAACATCTCCAGGGCCTTCATAGTAACCGATCCGATGATGGTTAAACTGGGATACGTGGATAAGGCATTGTATTACCTCAGAAAACGCAGGGATTACTGCCACAGTGAAATATTCTCGGAGGTTGAACCCGATCCTTCCATTGAAACCATTCAAAAAGGCGTTCATGCAATGAATGTCTTCCAGCCCGATGTTATTATTGCTCTTGGCGGAGGTAGTGCCATTGACGCTGCAAAAGGCATGTGGCTGTTCTATGAAAATCCCGACACATCATTTGACGGACTGAGGCTTAAATTCATGGATATAAGAAAAAGGGCGTTCCAGTTCCCGAACCTTGGGAAAAAAGCCCAGCTTGTTGCCATTCCAACTACATCGGGTACAGGAAGTGAAGTAACTTCATTCTCGGTTATAACCGACAAGAAAAACGGGAATATAAAATATCCTCTTGCCGACTATGAACTAACACCCGATGTTGCAATCATAGATCCGCAGTTTGTAAAAACAATGCCGAAATCCATTACGGCAGATACAGGTATGGATGTACTGACCCATGCGATAGAAGCCTATGTTTCGGTGCTGGCTTCGGATTACACCAATGCACTTGCGATGAAGGCGATAGCATTGATTTTTAAATACCTGCCGAGAAGTTATGACAATCCAAATGATGAAGTTGCAAGGGAGAAAGTCCATAATGCTTCATGTATTGCAGGAATGGCCTTTACAAATGCCTTTTTGGGAATAAACCATTCCCTTGCGCATAAACTGGGCGGCGAATTCCACATTCCACACGGAAGGGCAAATGCAGTTTTATTGCCTCATGTTATTAAGTATAATTCGCAGATACCCACTAAGTTTACAATATTCCCCAAATACGGCAAGTTCGTGGCAGACTACCGTTATGCGCAGATTGCACGGCAGCTGAACCTGGGAGGAACAACACAGGAAGAACAGATAGATGCGTTGATAAACGCTGTGATCAATTTAATGAAGAAGCTCAATATGCCGTTGAGTATTAAGGATTGCGGAATAAATGAAAGCGAGTTTATGGCGAAGGTGCCAAAATTGGCTGAAAAAGCATTTGAAGATCAATGCACCACTTCCAACCCGCGATATCCTTTGGTAAGTGAGCTTGAGGAGATTTATAAGAAGGCATATTATGGAATTGATGCAATATAGCAAATTTAAAAGTTTTTTTGGCGGTGTATCACATACACCGCCATAATTTTTTCAGCTTGAAGACGGGGATTAGGCTCAATTACCAATTACCGGCAGTACAGTAAACTACGTTGTGTTTTTCCCTGAAAACAGCCTTATGGAATACTGTATATTTGATTAAAAATGCAAACGTTTAAATTTTATCAAAGTTAAGAATGTTCTGTTACCAGGAATGAATAATAATTTTAGGCAATATTTATAAAAATAACTTGACAAAATTTATTTAAGTTGTATATAATTAGACCGTAAACGTTTGCATAAATCGTACAATACGTTTTCTTTTTCAGATACATATTTCTTGAACATCAATGAGCTGCTCAAATTAAACTCCTTTGTTGAATTTGCTGAAAACACAAACACAGGCCTAAAAAAGACGACGTTATACTATTTTAATTTGGAACAGGCATCCGGTTTGCAATATTCGTCAGGGTGTGGTGATTCATGCATTGGCATGAACCTTGCAGAGTGAATTCTGCTTTTTAGTAATATGTAACATTCTTTGTGACAACGCATTGCAATTATAATATTGGAAAATATGTTCTTTTTGTAGATAAAAAGTGCAGTCGTTTTGTCAGGGGGATAAAAATGTGCAGGCTTAATATACGAAAGGTATTAAGAGGTCTGTTGGTTGTTGTACTGTTGGTATGGACCGTTTTCCCGATATATTGGATGGTATCTCTGTCAATAAGAGATGATGCTGAATTGATTACATCCCTTTCTCTTTTCCCGAAGTCATTTACAGATAAGCATTTTATCCGGCTTTTCAGGCAGAACAGCTTCTCCATAGCCATTTCAAACAGCTTGCAGGTTACATTGATATCTCTTTTCTTTTCACTTATATTTGGTTTGTCTTGTTCATATGTGCTTGCAAGGACAAGGTACAAATATAAACTGAGGGGACCGATGCTTTTTTGGATTCTGCTGGTTCGTATTATCCCACCAATTGCTTTCGCACTTCCGCTGTATATCATGATGAATCGTTTGGGATTGATGCATACAAAAATCCCTGTTATTCTGGCACATATACTTGTAAACATTCCTTTTATTATATGGTTTATGATGGGCTTTTTTTCAGGTTTGCCTGAAGAAATAGAGGAAAGTGCGGAAATTGACGGTGCATCGGATTTACAACTCTTTATAAGAATTGTACTTCCCCTTGTTTTACCGGGAATTACTGCCGTGGGCATACTGTCTTTTATGACCTCCTGGAATGAATATATTTATGGGGTAATTTTCGTGCAAAGCCCTTCGCAATTTACCATACCGCTGTCATTGTCCACATTGAACAGTGAACAGGAGCTTGCACAATGGGGGAGAATTGCCGCGGGGGGAATTATTTCGCTGGTGCCAGTTGCCCTCTTTGTTGTATTCGCCCAGAACTTTTTAATACAGGGACTTTCAAGCGGATCAGTCAAAGAATAAAAAGTATCAGTGTACATGCTTTGTCTTTCTGATATATAAAAAACTAAACCATTATAAAGGAGGTAGAATGATGAAAAGAAAATTATTACCAGTACTGATGCTCTGTATGATTGTTTTTGCACTAAGTGCCTGCAGCGGAGGAATTCCGGCAGGGCAAACCGGAGGTAAACCGGCTAAGCTTGTTATAGCTGCACGTGGAGGATCTCATGTGGATGCGATTAATTCAGTTAAAGAGGATTTTGAAAAAGAAAACAACTGTACTGTTGAAGTTCTGGGACTTGAAGCAGCCGATCTGAAACAAAAAATTTCTCTTGATTCACAGAACAAAGTTGGAGCTTATGATCTGGCGATGGCGGATGACCCGTGGATGCCTGAATTGTTTGAAGCCGGAATATTCGCAAATCTGACCGAACTTGGATATAAAGCAGATTCTGATTTCGTGGAAGAATCATTGGCGATAGGTATGCACCCCTATGGCAAAGGTGATATTTATGCGCTGCCATTTGCAGGAAATGTCCAGTTATTTTTCTACAATCAGAAAATTTTCGAAGATAATAAATTCGAAGTTCCTGACAGCTGGGAAGATGTTCTTGAGATAGCAAAGAAGGTAAACGGTAAAGACGGCAAAGTCGGATATGTCATCCGTGGTCAGCAGGGCAATCCGATAGTTTCTGACTACTTGCCGATTTTATGGGCATATGGAGGCAATGTATTTGACGAAAACTGGAATGTCATAGTAGATTCGCCCGAAGTAAAAGAAGCACTGAATCTTTACATAGAGCTTCTTGAAAACGGTGCAAACTATGAGAAAAATGATATTGTGGCTGCAGTTTCCGACGGTAAGGCAGCTATGAGTCTTGGATGGCCGTCATGGTATATATCGGGTGAAACTGCCACTGCAGCGTATGCTCCTATTCCAGGCAAGGTTTCGGATTCCAGTAAATTATATGCCACAGGTATGATCGGCAACTGGATGATGGGAGTTACGGCCAACTCGGCTAACAAGGAGCTGGCAATGAAATTTCTTATATATGTTACAAGCGCGGATTGCCAGAAAAAAGCGGCCGAATATGGCGGAGTTCCCACAAGGGTAAGCGTGTTTACCGATGAAGGATTAAATAAAAAATATCCCTATTTTATGACTATACTTGAAGGTACAAGAAATTCGGTGATCCGGCCAAGGACACCGCTTTGGACCGATATTGAAACTGCTTACGGTGCTGAGCTTTCAAGTGCCATTTCCGGAACAAAAAGCATTGATCAGGCACTGGCCGATGCGAAAACTGCCATAGAAGCCATAATGAAGAAATAGGCTTTAACAGCCGGCAGAATAATACGATTTTTTCTGCCGGCTGAGATTATTTTAACATTTCATTCAGGTAAACTTGGAACGGGTGTAATAATATGAAGAAAAGTACAGGGATCAGAAAGAAAGCTTTTCCATACCTCATGACGATGCCAACGGTGATAATACTGGTTTTACTGACCATATTTCCGTTAATTTTCAATATGTATTTCAGTTTTACTGATTATTATTATCTGTCGCCTAAAAATATCAATTTTATAAATACAGATAACTACAGCAATATATTTAAAGATGTATATTTCCAACAGGCTTTGTTTAATACAGTAAAATTTACCGTGCTTGCCGTTATTGCCGAAACAATATTCGGACTTGTCCTTGCGATGTTTATTAACAGCATTAAAAACTATTCACGAAGCATGAGAACATTAACTTTGCTGCCTACCTTGCTTCCGCCGGTTACAGTGGCCTTGATATGGCAGATAATGTTTTCAAACAATTACGGAATAATAAATAAAATATTAAGCACAATCAATATAAAGGAAATAAACTGGCTTATGGATGTCAGGACGGCGTTTTATGCAATACTTGTAATAGATATCTGGCAGTACACGCCACTTGCTTTCCTGCTTATATATGCTTCGTTACAGACCGTTCCAAAAGTACAATATGAAGCAGCAACAATAGACGGGGCTACCTCATGGCAGCAATTTATTTATGTTACAATTCCAAATATTATTAATGGCCTGATTATGGTTGTCCTTTTAAGAACCATTGATACTTTCCGCCTGTTTGACAAAGTTAATATACTTACAAAGGGAGGTCCCGCCAATTCAACAGCCACAGTAACTCAATATATTTACCAGTATGGTGTAAAAGGGCTTAAAGTAGGATATGGCTCCGCAGCGGCAATTATTATGACTTTATTTATATTGATTATATCAAGTTTGTATGTTAACAAATCGTTAAAAAGCGGGAGGTAAAATTGAGGAAAAACATCGATAACCGGTGATTCGGAAGCCGGAATGAATTTTAGTGACATATTGCAAAAATACAGGTTTTTTGTTTTATTAATCCTGGTAATATCGGAATGGAAGCTGTGATTCAGTATCATACAATTCTTCATTATATCCTGGTGCATATCCTGATGCGCCATGACAACCGTTGTTGTTCTTTAATTACGTAATTCTTTTCAGCTAATAATGTGATAAAGCCTTTCTTCCATGCTACTACGTTTATTCAGATATATATCATGTGAAATCAGTATATGTATGTGCCGGGCGTGAAAAGCTTTTATTTCTGCAAGTGCTTTTCTGATACTTTCGCAGTCGCAGGAAGATTAATTTTCGGGCGTGAAGCCTATGAGTTTTGCCTGGTATAATCAGCTATGATCACATAACTTGTTGCAAAAAATAATAATCGGATATAATTTAGTGAATAATGAAAATTTATCTTTGATAAAGTGACAGTTTTGAGCTTCCAGGGCAGCTTTACTCTTACATGAACGATTGAATTGAAGGTGTAATAATAGAGAATCCGAAGGTCAGGAAAGCAAAAGGAATGAGCAACAGCCATTCCTTTTGCTTTCTGTTTATTCAAATTGAAGAAATGGATCGGGGATAACTATTTTATGGGCTTCAGCGTCGCTTACCCCGGCATAAAGCTCCGCGTATCCGTCTTCACGCCTGGTTAAACCGCCATTGAGATATAGGCTTATTTGCATTTCATAATATGGGCACAGCCTTTATTAACCCGTGAAATAATTAATGCTGTCTTTGTTGACAATGGGAGCAGAACGGCAATATACTATAGTTAAACTATTCACTGAACATTTTAGTTAGGGGGCATCACAGTGATAACCGTTGGTGAGATGGAAAAAGTCCTTCAGACTGCTCTTTCAGGCGGGGGAGACTTTGCAGAGCTGTTTTTCGAAGACAAGGACGAGCTTAATATCAAATGCTCTCAGCAAATACTGAAAGGCATTACAAGCGTACATATATTTGGAGCCGGAATATATGTACTTTCGGGCGTGAGAAGCGTATATGTCTATACAAACAATTTGTCGTTTGTCGGACTTATGGATGCCGCAAAAAGAGCAGCCGAGCTGTTAAATGCCTGCGGGAAGCTGGAAAAACAGGGGATTGTTTTTTCAATGCAGACTGTGAAAAACCCGAATTCAGTGGTTCAATATCCCGGTACGGTTTCCCATTCCGAAAAAATAAGGGTAATTCGTGAAACCGATTTGGCTGCAAGAAGCACAGGATATTCAATCCGACAATTGAATGTTGATTACTTTGATACCGATCAGCGGGTTCTGATAGTAAACAGCGAAGGGTTGTATACCGAAGACAGGCGGGTGACCAGCCGCATACGTCTTCAGGCCACAGTTGAGAATCAAAGCAACAGCCATTATGAATGGGCTGATTTTCCCAGGCCTTACGGGTTTGAGGCTTTTAAAGTGAAAGACGACTACGTTTCTTTCGCCCGGGAATTTATCCGTGATATTGCCGACTACATGAATGCCGTATCTGCTCCTTCATGTGTTGTACCCGTCGTTCTGGAAGCAGGTTCATGCGGAGTAATATGGCATGAAGCATGCGGACACCCGTTGGAGGCTACTGCAATCGCCGCAAATAACAGTGATTTTGCCGGAAAACTTGGTCAACAGGTTGCTTCTCCAAAAGTTACCGTAATTGATGATGGTTCAATACCCGGACTGTATGGTTCTGCGGGGATTGACGATGAAGGGCACCTGACACAGAAAAATGTGCTGATTGAAAACGGTGTTTTAAAAGGCTATCTTTGTGACAGGCTGGGCGGAAGAAAACTTAACATGCCTTCAACAGGAAGCGGAAGGCGCCAGGGATACATGTATCCGCCTGCTGCCCGCATGTCAAATACCTACCTGGCACCAGGCACAGATGATGAGGATGAAATGATTGGTTCAATAGACGAAGGGCTTTTTGTTAAGCGGCTTGGCGGGGGCAATAGCGGCAGAGAATTCTCGGTATCTGTGAGCGAAGGTTATTGGATAAAAAACGGGAAAATAGATCACCGGGTTAAAGGCCTGATGCTTAATGCCAGGGGTATTGACCTGATAAAACTGGTTGACAGGGTTGGCAGCGGTATTAAAACCGAAGGTGGAGGTTTTTGCGGTTCGGTTTCGGGGCTCGTCACTACAACAAGCTTTCAGCCGAGAATACGTATATCATCGATGACAGTAGGCGGGGAGGGCGGAAAATGATTTTTCTTGAAAATTATAAAAACGTGTTGAATAATTTGCCTGAATACATAACCGAAGCCGAGGTTAATGCCGAGCGAAAAGTCAGTACGCTCATTGGTGTAAGCGGCGGTCAAATTGTTAAAACAGATGTTTCGGACGTTACTTCAATTTATGTCCGCGCGTCCGGGAATAAAACAGGTTATGCCTATACCGAAGACTTAAGTGAAGATCCCGGAAAAGTAATTTTAAAAGCATACAATAACGGAATTGTTTCTGACAGCAATAAAACCGACAGGCTGAATTCACCTGAAACAGCCTTTAACCCGCAAAATACTGCAAAATATGCAACTGTGAAAAAAGATTATGCAGTCAGTTCCCCTGATATCGTAGAAAAGGCGGTATCCCTGGAAAGACAGGTTCGCTCTGCCGTTCCGTCGATAAATACATGTTTTGTAAATATAAGGGTGGATACTTTTTCATCCCGTGTTATTAACTCAAAGGGAGTTGATGTATCTTTTACAAGAAATGTTGTATATGCCCAGGTAAAAGCCACTGCTGAAATCCTGGGCGACAGTGTTGACGCTTCGTGCTCGGTATCGGCGCCGTCCTTTGCAGGAATTGACTCCGGTGAATTGGTTGACCGTATAAAAAACTCATTTAAAAATAAAATAGAAGCGGGAGCCTTCAGCCCGGGGGAGTATCCTGTCGTTCTCAGCCGCAATGTCGGGATTAATATAATGATAACCGCCTGGCAGCTGTTCAGCGGTTTAAAATACTGTGACGGTTCTACGGCACTTGCAGGAAAGCTTAATGAGTATATAGGATCGCCGGCGCTGAGCATTATTGATACACCTTACCACAGTGGTACAGGATATTGTTTCCCATTTGACTGTGAAGGTACAACGGGAATTGAAACTGTGCTTGTTGACAAAGGAAAGTTCACAGGTCTTCTGCATAATCTGAACAGTTCGGCGCATTTAAATGCCGAGCCGACAGGAAACGCAGGCCGGGTTGCGTTATTAACGGGCAATTTGCCTACAGATATAATTGTTACTCCGAAAATATGCCATATCATGCCGGGAACGCGTTCTGCTGATGAGTTAATCAGGGAAATGGGCGATGGTGTTTATATTACCGAATCCTATGATATTTTCCATTCTATAAATATTGGTTCGGGTGATTTTGCAATACCATGCAGAGGTATAGTTATAAAAGACGGAAAACCGCACCATGCTGTGAACGCCCTGACCATATGCGGTAACCTTGTAAACCTCTTTAAAAATGTTGAAGAAACAGGTAATGATTTGCTTATTGATGAATTTTTGCTAAGGAGCTATTGTATTGGTTCACCCAGAATACGAATCAG
>ENA-OWOZ01001931-OWOZ01001931.1-bioreactor-metagenome-genome-assembly--contig:-NODE-1931-length-16932-cov-5.517176_pt1 | contig 16932 bp, 11 predicted proteins | sample MGYA00238140_ERZ651804 | MGnify/ENA primary metagenome ERZ651804 (study PRJEB26910, sample SAMN07631232) | bioreactor metagenome | isolation source: Switchgrass digestor | place: USA: Dartmouth... | reverse complement strand
AATTGTCATTGCGAGCCCCGACGGGGCGTGGCAATCTCATTCATAATCAGCCGGGCTTACCGGTTGAGATCGCCACGCGCTGCGCGCTCGCGATGATACTTTAGTTGCTTTTTTCTGACGTGAGAGATGTTTTCACGAAAATACTGATTTATTTACCCTTGTAGACGGGTTTTCTCTTTTCCAGGAACGCCTTCATGCCCTCGGTCTGGTCCTCACCAGCAAACAACAGCGCCCAGATTTTCTGTTCGTGTTCCAGGCCGGCATCCAGTGAGTTATTTTCCGCAAAGTTCATAGCTGCCTTGGCAGTACGCAGGGCGGCCGGGCTCTTGCGAGCCAGGGACTTGGCCAGCTTAAAAGCTTCCTCCTGCAGCTCGGCAACGGGTACCACTTTATTGACTATGCCCAAGTTAAAGGCAGTCTGGGCATCTATAATTTCCCCGGTTAGAACCAGATAACGGGCCCGGCTCCAGCCGATGGCTCTGCCCAGGCGCTGGGTTCCGCCGCAGCCGGGCATAATGCCCAGGTTAATTTCCGGCAAACCAAATATAGCATTATCAGCAGCAATGCGTATGTCACAGGCCAGGCAGATTTCAGTTCCGCCTCCCAGAGCCGGTCCGGCAACGGCTGCAATATAGGGCTTGGGCGATGTGGGGATCAGTTCCACCATCTTGTGGGCAGAAGCGATAAACTCTTCCATTTCCTGCACCGACGCTTCGGCCATGTAAGGTATATCTCCCCCAGCGGCAAACACCTTGTCTCCGCCGGTTATTATAACTGCCTTCACTTCGGGGTCATTGTTCATTTCGGTAAAAGCTGAAGTAAGCTCAGCTACCGACTCAGGATTGGTGGGGTTCATGGATTTGGCATTATCAAACAGGACTATGCCAACACCTTCTCTTTTCTCCATTTTTAACAGTTTGTATTCCATTAGTATTAACCTCCTTTTTTCATACAGTTATTGATATAAGCTTAAGGGAGTTACTCATACATAGCATTGATTACGTCCTGGTATTTTTGTTCTATCTGCTTGCGCTTCAGCTTCATGGTGGGGGTCAGTTCCCCGCCTTCCTGGGTCAGCTCGTTGGTCAGCAGCGTGTACTTCTTGATCTGTTCCACCCGGGCCAGTGACTCATTCTGCTTGGCAATTATATCATCATAGAGTTTGATCACCGCTGGGTTTTTAACCAGGTCTTCCCGGGAGGTGAATTTGATGTTGTTGCGCTGGCAGTATTCTTCCAGAACCACGAAATTGGGCACTATCAGGGCAGTAATATAAGGTCTTCCTTCCCCGATAGTCACAAACTGCTCGATGAACAGGTTTTCCCCGAAACGCATTTCTATCTGCTGGGGTGAAATGTTTTTGCCTCCCGCGGTGATAATCAGGTCTTTGATGCGGTCGGTAATCTTTATGTAGCCAAGTTCCATGCCGTCTTTTTTAATAAACGACATTTCCCCGACATCCTGGGTCTTGAACCAGCCATCCTCGGTGAAGCATGCGGCGGTGGCCTCCGGGTTGTTGTAGTAACCCTGCATGCACATGCCGCCCTTTAACTGGATTTCACCCTCATCGGAAATCCGTACCTGCACCATAGGAATCATAGGACCGCATTCCCCTGGTCTGCCATAGCCGTTAAAGCCCACACATACCGGGAAGAATTCCGTCAGGCCATATCCCTGTATTATGTTGATGCCAAAAGCCTGGAAGAACTCGTTGATCTCCGCGGCAAAGGCTGCACCTCCCACATGGTAAACATCGCAGTTTTCCGCTCCCAGGGTCTGGCGTACTTTTTTCATTACCAGGGCATCAGCCAGGGAATGCTGGATCCGCAAGAACACTCCCGACTTTTTCCCGGCCAGATTGTTGCGGTAAACCTGCAGCGCCACCTTCTCCGCCCAGTTAAACATCTTGGCTTTTACCGGGGAAGCAGTTTTCAATCCCTCATGGATGGTACCGTATACCTTTTCCCAGATACGGGGCACACTGGTCATCAAATGGGGCCTGATCTCCTGCATGACTTCCAGGAACTGCTTGGGATCTGGACAGTAGGCAATACGTACGCCCATACTCATACAGCCGTAGGACCACATCCGTTCAAATACATGGCTCAGGGGGAGTATTGCCAGGGATACATGCTGGGGACCAGTGTAGAGAAAGCGCAGGCTGGACGGGTAAATTCCATTCATAAAGCTGCGGTGGGTATGTATGGCTCCTTTCGGTTTGCCGGTGGTCCCTGAGGTGTAAATCAACGTAAGAATGTCATCGGGATTTACGCTGTTCAACCGCTCCTGGAGGGCGGCATCCTGCTTGGACCTGCGGCCTATGGCCAGGAGGTCATCAAAATACATGCTGTCATCGCCGGATATGACAATGTCACGGTCGAAAGCCACGATTTTTTCCAGGAAAGGACTCTCGGCCTTTACCTTCTTGGCCCGGTCATACTGTATCTGCTCGCCTACAAACAGTATCTTTATACCGGCATCATTGACAATATGGGCCGCTTCTTCGGCAGAATTGGTGGCATAAATGGGAACCGATACTGCCCTTGTAGCCAGAATGCCCAGGTCGGCAATGGCCCATTCTGCACGGTTGGCTGAGAAAATTCCCGCCATCTCGCCGGGCTGTATCCCCATCTCCAGAAGGGCTTTGGCCACTGCCCGGATCTGTTCGGCGAAATCTTTCCACTTGATGGTAACCCATTGACCTTTGACTTTATGGATCAGGGCGTCTTGATCCCCAAACTCCTCTGCCTTTTTCAGTATCATGTAGGCCAGGGTTTTGTTTTTCTCCAGGTATGCGGCAAATTCCTGTTCCAAGTCCTTAGGCAAGTTTGTTAAAGTTCCAGACATAATTAGCCTCCCTTGTCCCTGATGACGCCTTAAGCTTCTCCATGGGCTTAAAGCAGATCACCAGTTCTCCCTGTATAACAGGACATATTACCATACAACTATTAAGGGTAAAGTAGAGACCGCGGCTGGTATCAATGCAGCTTCAAGCAGGAATACGCCATGGAGGCATATTAACAAATCTCTGCCGGCTAGAACTCTTGTTGGTTGAAGCGATCAATAACAAGTTAACAGCTTGCGCTGCTGACAGGACTGGTTACATTAGGTAATTACTTCCCCCCTTAAAATTTCGATTCGAAAATGATTTATCTACTACTAATATACTGACTAGTCGGTACAGTTTCAACTGTTTTTTATCACATTTTGGAATAACAGCATCATCAGTGGCGCTGGCACTGCTGGAAATATAGGGCCCGGAAAATACAAAAACCGCCCTCCGGTTATGGATGGCGGTCAGCGTGTCAATAAAGTTTAATAATAGTTGGACGTTCGAGATTGCCACGGCACTCCGTGCCTCGCAATGACACAAATGATGGGCTTTTGGTTATGTCATCGCGAGGAGCGCAGCGACGTGGCGATCTCTTATCATGGCCTTTTTCGACAGTCTGACCGCCCTCCGGTTATGGATGGCGGTTTTCATGTGCCCCAGGTTTGTTATGGAAGAGCCGGTATTTCCCTGCTAATCCTTTCGGCAAATGTTATCTACCAGTATTGTGATATATGCCTGCCGCATCTCCTCATTGTACAGATCGATACCCAGTAATTCTTTCAGGTGCTCACCCATTAAGATTGGAAAATTCAACCCACTAACCAGGTTCAGGGCTTTCAGGGAAAGAACCTGGTCATCCAGACCCGGTGTTATTTTCCCGATGGTCTCCTTAATCAAGGCAAAGCCCTCATGGCGAATGAAAGCCAGGTATTCTTCCTGTACATTAAGGGGGTGGTCGTTGATGGCATGCCTGACCATGTTTTTCAAGATGTCCGGATATTCAACTACGATGCCGATAAAGCTGCTGACAAAGGTATATAATTTGGCCTTCTCGTCCTGGCCTTCCGTTTTTAAATACTCAAAAGCGCTTTTCAGCTGGTCGATAACATTCCGCAGTGCTTCATTGATCAGAACATCTTTGGACCCAAAATGGTAGTTCACGGCGGCTACATTGACACCAGCCCTTGCGGCGATTTTCCGGATGGTAATATTCTGGAGGCCTTCTTCAGCAATCATATCCATGGTAACCCTGATGATTCTTTCCTTGGTGCTGAGGCCGTTCAGCTGGTTTTCCACAGACTCTACCCCCAGTGTTTAAACAATGTTTAAAACAATTATAACGTAATAGCTGTTTCCCCCTCAATCGCCCAAAAACCCACCGTTGACGTAAATTCCGTTTTAGGATAGCATAAAACTACAGGTTATTCAAACATTGTTTGAATTATTGCTTCAAGGGTGGAGGGTTGGAATGGCGCGGACACTGCATATGGGCCTCGATGTGGGATCTACTACGGTTAAACTCATCATCATGGATGATAATGACAGGATAATCTATCAAAACTACAGCCGTCACCATGCCGATACCAGAAAACACGCCGGTGAACTCCTCAGGCAGGCCTATGCAGAGATCGGCAATGCACCCCTCACCGCCCGGGTAAGCGGTTCCGCAGGCATAGCCCTGGCCTCCATGCTGGGCATAGCGCATACCCAGGAAGTCATCGCCTGCAACCAGGCAGTGGAGCACTTTATCCCCCAGACCGACGTAGTCATCGAACTGGGCGGGGAAGATGCCAAGCTCACCTTCCTGCGCGGGGGATTGGACCAGCGCATGAACGGCATCTGCGCCGGGGGAACCGGCGCCTTCATCGACCAGATGGCTACCCTGCTGGGAACTGACGCTGCCGGATTAAACCAACTGGCCCAGAATTCTACCACCATCTACCCCGTAGCCGCCCGCTGCGGTGTTTTTGCCAAAACGGATATCCAGGTGCTGTTGAATGAAGGTGCCCGCAAGGAAGATATTGCCGCATCTGTGTTTCAGGCGGTGGTCAACCAGACCATCAGCGGCCTGGCGGCAGGAAAATCCATAAAAGGCCATGTGGCTTTTCTGGGCGGTCCCCTGCACTTTTTGCCGGAACTGCGCAAGAGATTTAAAGCCACCCTGCAGCTGGACGACCAGCATGCCATCTTTCCGGATCATGCCCAGTACTATGTGGCCATGGGAGCAGCCCTTACCTCCCGGGAGGATGGCCTTACCAACCTGCCCAGCCTGTTAAAACGTCTGGAAGAGTCAAGTGAAAATCACGAAATCTTCCGGTTGCAGCCTCTCTTTAAGGACCCGGAGGAACTGGAGCAGTTCCGCCGGCGGCATTCCCTCCACCAAGTGAACCTGGGAGACCTGGATTCCTTTGCCGGGGATTGTTTTCTGGGCATAGATGCCGGGTCCACCACTACCAAGGCGGTCCTTATAGATGATAAAGGTACCCTGCTATATTCCTATTACGGCAGCAATACCGGCAGCCCTTTAAATTCTGCCATCAATATCCTGAGAAACCTGTACAGCCACCTGCCGGCCGGCGCCCGCATTGCCCAGGCAGCAGTGACCGGCTATGGGGAAGGAATTATAAAAACCGCCCTGCGGGTTGACATCGGTGAAGTAGAAACCATGGCCCACTACCGGGCGGCCCGGTTTTTCGCTCCTGACGTGGACCTGATCCTGGACATCGGCGGCCAGGACATGAAATGCCTCAAGATCCGGGAGGGCAATATAGAAAACATCATGCTCAACGAGGCCTGCTCATCGGGATGCGGCTCCTTTATCGAAGGGTTCGCCAGTTCCCTGAACCTGTCAGTGCAGGATTTCGCCCATGCTGCACTGCTGGCCTCAGCCCCGGTGGATCTGGGCACCCGCTGCACGGTCTTTATGAATTCCATGGTGAAGCAGGCCCAGGCGGAAGGGGCCACCGTCGGGGACATTTCCGCCGGTCTCTCCTACTCGGTCATCAAAAATGCCCTTTTCAAGGTGATGAAGATCAGGAATCCCCGGGACCTAGGGGAGAGGATCGTGGTACAGGGCGGTACTTTTCAAAATGATGCAGTCTTAAGAAGCCTGGAGCTTATCACCGGCAAGGAAGTCATCCGCCCCAATATTGCCCCGCTGATGGGGGCCTTCGGCGCGGCTCTCATCGCCCGGGACCGCTGGTCCAAGGGCCAGATCAGTACCCTTTTGACCCCGGAAGAACTGGACCATTTCTCCATGCAGACCAATCTCACCAACTGCAAGGGATGCGGCAACACCTGCCTGCTGACTATAAATAAATTTGCCGACGGCAGCCGCTTTGTATCCGGCAACCGCTGTGAAAGGCACATCGCCGGAAAGCATGACCGGAAGGAAGCCCTGCCCAATATCTATGAATACAAGTATCAACGGCTCCGGTCCTATCAGCCCCTGCCGGAGGAACAGGCCCGCCGGGGAACTATCGGCATCCCCCTGGTCCTGAACATGTACGACAATTATCCCTTCTGGTATACCTTTTTTACCGAGCTGGGCTTCCGGGTGATAACTTCGCCCCGCTCATCCCGGTCCCTTTATGAACAGGGCATGGACACCATCCCGTCGGACACCATCTGCTTTCCCGCCAAACTGGTGCACGGGCATATTATTGCCCTGATCAAACAGGGAGTAAAAAGGATCTTCTACCCCTGCATCATTTATGAGCGCCTGGAGCAGAAGGAGGCCAACAACCACTTTAACTGCCCCATAGTTATTTCCTACCCGGAAGTCATCAAAAACAACATAGACTTGATAAGGGTGAAGGGCGTGCAGCTTATGACTCCCTTCCTGCCCTATTATGATAAAAAGCAGCTGATCAACCGGCTGTATGAAGAATTCCAAGAAATCCCGAAAAGAGAAATCGCCCGGGCTGTCAGCAAAGGCTGGCAGGAAGACCAGCGCTTCAAGGAGGACGTACGCCGGAAAGCGGAAGAAATCCTGGCCTACCTGGAGGAAACCGGCAGGCAGGGAATCGTGCTGGCCGGACGGCCGTACCACATTGACCCGGAGATCAACCACGGCATACCGGAACTGATAAATTCCCTGGGAATGGCGGTCCTGTCCGAAGACTCGGTGGCACACCTGGGCCATGTCCAGCGCCCCTTGCGAGTCATCGATCAGTGGATGTATCATTCCCGTCTCTATGCCGCCGCCGACTTTGTGAGCACCCAGCCTAATCTGGAACTGGTGCAGCTGACTTCCTTCGGCTGCGGCATCGACGCCATAACCGCCGACCAGGTGCAGGAAATCCTCAAATCCCAAGGCAAAGTCTACACCCTTCTTAAAATCGACGAAGGCAGCAACCTGGGGGCCGCCAAAATCCGGCTGCGCTCCCTCCTGGCCGTTACCCGGGAGAGGAGGAGCAATCCGCCCGCCGTTGAGCCGGTGCCCTATACCCAGAACAGGATCGTGTTTACGGAAAAGATGAAAGAGACCCATACCATCCTGTGCCCCCAGATGGCTCCCATACACTTTGAGCTCCTGGAAGCAGCCGTGAAAAGTGAGGGCTACCGGCTGGAGATCCTGCCTGAGGTGGACAGGGAGGCGGTGGACGAGGGCCTCAAATACGTGAACAATGACGCCTGCTACCCGGCCATAATTGTCATCGGCCAGCTGATGCAGGCCCTGAAATCAGGCCGGTATGACCTCGACAATACTACCGTGATTATATCCCAGACCGGCGGCGGGTGCCGGGCTACCAACTATATCGCCCTGCTCCGGAAAGCCCTCAAAGAGGCCGGCTTTGACAACATCCCGGTCCTGTCCGCCAACCTTTACGGCGCCGAGAAAAACCCGGGCTTTCAGATCACCCGCCGTCTTCTGAGAAAAGCTATCCGGGCAGTGGTCTACGGGGATCTGCTGATGCGGGTCCTGCACCGGGTAAGGCCCTACGAAAAAATCCCCGGTTCGGCCGAACTCCTCTACCGCAAATGGATGGACCGCTGCAAGGTTCACCTGGAGACGGATAACAAGAGAGTATATGCAGACAACCTGGAGGGAATCGTCAGGGATTTTGACCAGCTGGCCCTTTCCCCAGTGACCAAACCCCGGGTAGGGGTGGTGGGCGAGATCCTGGTGAAATACCATCCCGATGCCAACAACCAGATCGTGAAGGTCCTGGAACAGGAAGGTGCTGAAGTCATAGTCCCGGATCTGCTGGACTTCTTCCTGTACTGTGCCTATGACCAGGTATACAAATCCCGGTACCTGTCCGGCAAAACCAGCGAGCTGCTGCTGGGCAAGTATTTTATCCACTACCTGGAGAAATACCGCCAGCCCATGAAATACTTCCTGGAGAGAAGCCAGCGCTTTGATGCCCCTACTTCCATTTATCACAAGGCCAGCCTGGCCAGCCGGATCATGTCCCTGGGGCACCACTGCGGGGAAGGATGGTTCCTGACCGCTGAGATGATTGACTTTATCCAGCACGGGATCCCCAATATCGTCTGTGTGCAGCCCTTCGGCTGCCTCCCCAACCATGTAACCGGCAAAGGCATGATAAAGGAATTGAGAAGGAACTTCCCCGAAGCCAACATCACCGCCATTGACTATGACCCCGGCGCCAGCGGGATCAACCAGATCAACCGCCTGAAACTGATGCTCTCCGTAGCCCACAAAAACCTAAAGGATTCCGCCCGGGATCCCCATGCTTACTCATCTTTAGCCAAATTGCAGGCCGTAACCGAGAGAGGGTAGAATGTATATAACATAACCCAGGCCTAAGCACTGGCAGAAAGGAGATGGGCTTGATGCCACTTCATTTGGTGCGCAACGATATTACCAAAATGAAGGTCGATGCCATAGTCAATGCGGCCAATTCCGCTCTGCAGAGGGGCGGCGGGGTCTGCGGGGCTATCTTTGCCGCCGCCGGGGCCAGGGAACTGCAGGAAGCCTGCAACAAAATCGGGGGATGCAAAGTAGGCGAAGCGGTCATTACCCCCGGCTTCAGACTCCCGGCCAAGTACATCATCCACACCGTGGGTCCCGTCTGGCAGGGAGGCAAGGCCAATGAACCCCAGCTTTTGCGCAACTGCTATATCAATTCCCTGACCCTGGCCTTAGAGCATAAATGTGAATCTATAGCCTTTCCCCTGATCTCCTCCGGAATTTATGGTTATCCTAAGGATCAGGCCTTACATGTGGCAGTTTCCGCTATCAGTGAATTTTTGTTTACTCACGAAGCAAATGTTTACCTGGTGCTTTTTGATAAAAACGCGGTCACTTTAAGCGAAAAACTCTTTTCGGCCATTACCAAATATATTGATGATAATTACGCGGAGGAACACCTGCTCAGGGAGCGCCGCAGGGGTATCGAGCTTCTTGATACAAGCTACCACCATATACAGGAAAGTCCCCGGAGGTCTTTGGAGCATATATTGGACCAGTTGGACGAATCCTTCTCGGAAATGCTGCTGCGATTAATTGATGAAAAAGGCCTGACCGATGTGGAGACCTACAAACGGGCCAATATAGACCGCAAACTGTTCTCCAAGATCCGCAGCAATAAAGACTACCATCCCAGTAAGGTAACCGCTCTGGCCCTGGCTATTGCCCTTAAGCTGAACCTGGACGAGACCCTGGATCTGCTCAGCAAAGCCGGTTACACCCTGTCTCCCAGCAGCAAATTCGATGTGATCATCCAGTACTTTATTGAGGAAGGCAATTACAACATATTTGAGATAAATGAAGCCTTATTCTATTTTGATCAACCCACCCTGGGTTCCTGATTGTCGCTCTCCAAGCGACCATGGCCGCCCCTAAAATTGTTATCCTTCCATTAACAAAAGAAAGGGAGGATGACAAAATGAAAACTGATTTAACGGAATTAGTATTCATCCTGGATAGAAGCGGTTCCATGTCCGGTCTGGAAAGCGACACCATCGGCGGGTACAATGCCATGCTGAAAAAGCAGCAGCAGGAACCCGGCGAAGCCATCGTCACCACGGTGCTCTTTGATGATGAATACCAGCTGCTGCATGACCGCATCAATATCAAAGGCGTACGCCCTATCACTGAGAACGAGTATTTTGTACGCGGCACCACTGCTCTCCTGGATGCCATCGGCAGGACCATTCATAAGATCAGCAACGCTCAGCAGCATACCAGCCCTGAACACCGCGCCGGCAAAGTGCTGTTTGTAATCACCACCGACGGCATGGAAAATGCCAGCCGTGAGTATTCCTTTGCGAAAATCAAACAGATGATCGAACTCCACCAGGAAAAATACGGCTGGGAATTCATCTTCCTGGGCGCCAACATCGACGCCATTGCCACCGCCGAAGGTCTGGGCATTAGTGCTGACCGGGCTGCCAACTACCATGCCGACAGCCAGGGTACCCAGCTGAGCTACCTGGCAGTCAGCGAAGCCGTCAGTGAACTGCGCGCCAACCGGAAGATTAAGAAAGACTGGAAAGCCAGTATCGATGAGGATTTCATGAAGCGGGGAAAAAATAAAAAGTAATCTGCTGAAATATCATTGGTCTCCCCTAAGCTAAGGGGCAGACTTTTTTTTGTGTGCAGTTCTGCTCAAGTGTCATCGCGAGGAGCGAAGCCACGCGGCGATCTCTTCCAACAAACCTGCAGTCCATGTTTGAGATTGCTTCGCTGCGCTCGCAATGACACGAACGATGATTTTTCATTTATCGTGGCCTGGGCATCAGGTGATAATCGCCAGGAGCAAAGCGACGCGGCGATCTCATATATACCAGGACATTGGCGGCATTTTCAAAGGATAATGAACATGACTGTAGAATAAACAAAGGTAACCTGACGGACAGTTATTGTGGGAGGATTTGTAAATGGTGGATATTGCGTCTATAGCCAAACTAGGGGAAGCCAGAAAATATAATATTGATGAAACCATCGTTTATGCCGGAGACTCTGGCCATGAGATGTTTATAATCCTTAAAGGCAAAGTCGGTGTACTTATCAACTCCATAGACGGCTTTCCAATTAAGGTAGCAGAGCTGGGCCCAGGAGATTTCTTTGGCGAAATGTCATTATTAGAAGGTATGCCCCGCAGTGCTACTGTTGAAGCATTGGAAGACTGCATCGTCCTGGTTATCAACGAAAATAACTTCGAGAAGATCATTGCCCAACAGCCCAGTTTGGCTTATCGCATTATGAAGGGCATGAGCAGTCGTATACGCAAGCAAAATGAAGAGATCTCCAAACTAAAACAAGGGGAAGCTGGGGAATCCCAGGCCAGTGAAGTCAGTTCGTCAGTAAAAATTCTGGATGACTCAATTTTCCCGCCCAATCATAAGACTTACCCGCTGACTGCTTCACCGGATGATGAAGGGTTTTTGTTTGACCGGGAAGTAACTTGCCCGGTTTGTACACAAACCTTTAAGGTTAAGAGTGTCCGTTCTTCCAAACTCAGGCTGGACAAGGTCGATAATGATATGCGCCAGCGTTTCATAGGTATAGAACCTCTTTGGTATCTGGTTTGGGTTTGCCCTCATTGCTATTACTCCAATTTTCATTTTGAATTCAAACAGGTATCAGACTCGATTGCCAGAAAGTTTCTGGATCAGTCTAAAGAGCTAAAGAATAAGGTCAAACTGCAGTTTAGTAACCCCCGTAAAATAGACGAGGTATTTGCCAGCTATTACTTAATGCTCCAGTATCTCCGGATAAGTACCCAGGATCCTTCCGCTCAGGCCAAGGTGTGGTTACGTCTGTCCTGGTTATACTCTGACGTCCAGGACGAGGAAATGTATATCTATGCTTCCCAGCAAGCTTATGAAATGTTTAAATCTGCTTATTACAATAGCCGCCGTTCCACAACAGTTGAACAAGAGCAACGTCTTTCTCTGCTTTTAGGCGAGCTAAGCTTGAGATTAGGTAACAATGAAGAAGCATTGAAATTCTTCCGCGGCGCTTTAGTGAGAAAAGGCGACGGCAACAATACTATTAACCGCCAAGCCGAAGATAAAATTGCCCAGTTGCGCGAAGCTAGTAAAGCCTAAAGGGCAAAAGATCAACACATTAAACGAAGTGCATCCCGGCTTGAATTAGCAAAGGTCTGCCCAACCCAGGGGCAGACCTTTTTTATGTAAGGATTATATTCAGATGTCTTTCCTGGAAACTGGTTTCATCCTGCCATCGCGAGGAGCGCAGCCACCTGGCGATCTCTTTTCTCAGGCTCTTACCCCAGCCTGCATCAGAGGAGCAGTCAGCAGCTTATTCAAACAGTCTCCGCCTGTGTCATCGCGAGGAGCGCAGCGACGTGGCGATCTCTTTTCCCAGGCTATTTTACTTCCCCATCCTGCATCAGAGGAGCAGTCAGCAGCGGATTCAAACAGTCTCCGCCTGTGTCATCGCGAGCGTGCAGCGCGTGGCGATCTCTTTTCCCCGGCTATTTCACTTACCCCAGCCTGCATCAGAGGAGCAGTCAGCAGCTTATTCAAACAGTCTCCGCCTGTGTCATCGCGAGCGTGCAGCGCGTGGCGATCTCAATGCATTTGTTCACACTGAATGGCACAAAATAACCAGGGGTGATCGGAATAAAGAAAACAAACTGGCTGCAGCTTCTTATATCAGTAGGACTCATCGAGGCTATAGGATACCTGGGCAGTTTTCTGTCAGGTGACATGAAACCTGTGTATAACCCCCTGGAAAAACCGCCCCTGGCACCGCCCACCTGGGTGTTCAGCATAGTATGGCCCGTCTTGTACGCCTTGATAGGCATTGCCGCCTACCGGATCTACCGGCACCACAGCCAGGCAAGCAGGCAGGCTTTAATATGGTTTGGCGTGCAAATGTTCTTCAACTTCTGGTGGAGCATAGTGTTTTTCCGCTTTGAGCTATTCTGGGCCGCCGCGGCAGTCATCGTAATAATCCTCATCACAGCGGCCTATACCACCTATCTCTTCAGCAAGATAGACAAAACAGCCCAGTGGCTCATGATACCCTACCTGCTCTGGGTCATATTCGCCACTTATTTGAATATTGGCCTGGCCATTCTGAATTAGCATGTTTTTCACCTGCCTTTGCATATCTCCTGCCAGCGGAAATAGTTCATACGATTAATACAAACGGCCAGTATTCTTGCTGATTTCCCACATCCCAACACACCTGTATAACCCGAACGACAACTATGGCATTTTTCTGCCTGAAACTCACTTCCAAATAGAAGGATACGAATAAGAAAGATAGTATTTATGAAAATTGGGAGGGTTTTGGATTGCATAATGCTATAACGGGAATAGACCGCCAGCTTAAACCTCACCTGGAACAGGCAATACAACGGGCAGAGAGAATACGATTGATTGTGGCTTTTGTCATGTAATCAGGCGTAAAGCTGCTTGCTCCCCATCTCAAACTGGCTTCAGAACGCGGTGTTCCCATCCAGCTGTTAACTAGCCGTTACCTGTCAATAACTGAGCCTTCTGCAATTTATTATTTGTATGATCATGTAAAAGGTATCGACGTACGTTTTTATAGCGAAACCGTGCGGTCGTTTCATCCGAAAGCCTATATCTTTGACTACAGGGATGAGGGAGAGATATTTGTAGGTTCGTCCAATATATCCCTGTCTGCATTGACAACAGGAGTCGAATGGAATTACCGGTTTTTCAAAAGCGAACACCCCGAGGATTACCAGCACTTTTCCAATACCTTTGATTTACTATTCCAGTACTATTCGGAACCGGTAACAGAGGAACTGCTTAAAGCATATGCACTTTCCTACAAAAAGCCCAGAATTATGCGGTCTGAGGAAAATACATCTCCTCCGCAATTGCCCACACCTGAACCCCGGGGAGCACAGATCGAAGCTTTGTATTATTTAAAACAGGCGCGCCTCGAAGGTGTAAACAAGGGACTTGTGGTAGCAGCTACCGGAATAGGGAAAACCCACTTGGCAGCCTTTGATTCCTTGACTTTTGAGCGGGTGCTCTTTATCGCCCACAGGGATGAAATAGTACGACAGGCTTATGATATTTTCAGGTCCATTCGCCCTGCATCCCGGCTTGGCTTCTTTACCGGTGAGCATAAGGACTTCGGTGCAGACATTTACTTCAGTACCATACAGACCCTTTCAAGACCTGAGAACCTGCGAATTTTTCCTCCTGACTATTTCAATTACATAGTTGTAGATGAGTTCCACCATGCAGCTGCTGAAAGCTACCGGAGAGTTCTGAATTATTTTCAGCCGGACTTTCTTCTCGGCTTGACCGCAACACCCTTCCGCATGGATAATAAAGACATTTTTGAGCTATGCGGTGACAATGTGATTTATGAGATATCCCTGAAACAGGCCATTGAGCGGGATATGCTGGTTCCTTTCCGCTATTATGCCATCTATGACCCCACTGATTACGACAAAGTTGAATTTGTAAACGGGAGATATGTAATAGAGGATCTGGAAAGAGAGCTGTCGCACACAGACAGGGCTGACCTGATATTGACCCACTACCAGAGACTAGCGGGAGAAAGAACCCTGGGATTCTGCGTGTCCATAAAACATGCTGAGTTTATGGCACAGTATTTTACCGAGCATGGAATTAAATCAGCTGCAGTTCACAGCGGCCTGTCAGGCAACAACTGCTCAGCAGACAGGCATGAGGCAGTTGAAATGCTGAAGAACGGTGAAATTCAAGTGATCTTCGCGGTAGATATCTTTAACGAGGGTGTCGATATCCCGGTTGTGGATACCGTAATGTTCCTGCGGCCAACAGAGTCCTACGTGGTTTTCCTGCAGCAGTTAGGCCGGGGGCTACGCAAATATCAAGATAAACATTATCTAACCGTGATAGATTTTATCGGGAACTATAAAAGAGCTCACTATGTACCCTTAATTCTTGCCGGTGAAAACCCATGGACCTCACAAAAACCGGTTGTACGTAATCCGGAAGAATACAACATGCCCGAAGGCTGCATGATTAATTTTGATTTTCGTATAATTGACCTCTTCCAGGAGCTGGCTGCCCGTGATCCCAAAAGCTTCAGGATGCGTGATACCTATGCGCGCCTCAAGCAATCATTAAAAAGACGTCCAACTAGGGTAGATATTTATGAAGGAAGCGATATACCTATCCGGGAATACCTGAAGGAAGGCTGGCTCAGGTTTCTCAAACAAATGGGGGATTTGGACCCAACGGAAGAAAGCTGGCTGGGAACAGCCGCAGAGGAATTCCTGAAAGAGATCGAGAAGACTCATATGACTAAAGCCTACAAGGTACCCACAATCAGTGCATTCTTAATTGGTGGTACTATTGTACCGAGAGTACACCTTGACCAAATAGCTGAGGAAATACGGAGTTTTTACTTTGACAACCCCCTACACCAAAAGGACCTGAACGATCCCAGTAACCGTAATTGGAGGAACTGGGGACTTAAAGAATTTGCCAATCAAGCCAGGAAAAATCCGGTTAACTTCCTCAGTCGGGGGCGATTTTTCCATTATGATGAAATAAATAAGGTAATGTATATAGACTCTTCTGTTGAACCGTTCCTGTCCCCAGAACTTGCGGCTCATGTAGATGATATCCTAAACTACAGGAGAATAGACTACTTCCGGAAGCGATTTAAAGATTAATGTAGAAAGGTGACAAACAGAATGAAGAAATATTACAACAAACTGGTTCGCGACAAAATTCCTGAAATCATCGAAATAGCAGGAAAACGTGCAGAGATACGCATAGCTGATGATTCCGAATATGCCAATCTGCTCAAACAGAAATTACTTGAAGAAGTCGATGAGTACATGCAGAGCAATAACCCTGATGAGTTGGCGGATATTATAGAAGTAGTTATTTCTCTAGGAGCTCTGCATAACTTGTCCGTTGATGCCCTGATGCAGATAACAGCCGGTAAAAGAGAAAAAAGAGGTGGTTTTGAAAAGAGGATTATTTTGTTAAGTGTTGAGGAATAAAAATCATAAGTTTTCTTTGCATTTCTAAAACATATGAAAAAAGCACGAATTCGGCTAAAATTTGAACGAGTTAATATAGGTGGTATTAGGTGCCATGTCCATTCATAGTGAAAAATATATAAAAAAATTTGATCAACAATTTTTTATAGATTGGTATAGGCTTAATGGTCGTGACTTCCCCTGGCGCAGAGAAGAAGTTTCTCCATATAGCATTTTAGTTACTGAAATGTTATTAAGACAAACCCAAGCTAACTCTGTACACAAAATATGGGCTAATTTTATCTCAAATTATCCAAATCCCCACATACTTGCTAAGGCAAACAAAGAGGTCTTATCAAATCAGTTAGAAGATTTGGGGTTAAAAAACCAACGAACACAAGCATTAATAGATGTCGCCCAATGGTTACTTGAGCATCATCAAGGAGTAGTACCTAATTCTTTAGATGAACTACTAATGATTCCTCATGTAGGACAGTACACAGCTCGAGCAGTATTATGTTTTGCTTATGGGTATCGTATGGAAATAGTCGATATAAATATATTAAGGTTTTTTTCTAGATACTTCGGTATTGATGTTAAGCCGGATATCAGGAGAAACCCCCAGATATGGGAAATAGCCCGATCAATTCTACCCACTAACAAAGTTAAAGAACATAATTACGGCCTTCTTGATTTCTGCTCATTGGTTTGCAAATCTAAAAGCCCGTTATGTATCACATGCGATTTACGCTTTACTTGTAACAGGGTTAGATGACATATTACGCTTATATAGCGCCCAGGCAATAAAATCTATTTATTAAAAAAACCAGCCATCAAGCAATCATGGCCTGTTTTTCCCTTAGTCTCTAATTTGAAAAGATAAACCAGTCATCTTTATACCCGATTATAACCGGTATTCCAATTTCCTTTTCGTTTTTCTGGTGTACATTTAATATTATCTTTCCTAAAATACTCCTCGCCCACTGTGAACGGTATATCAAACGCCAACCAATGCACAAAAAATCGACACCAGTAAAAAATGAAAAGCTAGAACAATTTAACCATAAAAAAGCCTCCAAGTTTTCTTAATTAACTTAGAGGCTATATTTATTGTTAATGCTACCCTAAAATTAGGCCAGATGCTGGCGAAAAAATAGGCCACCTTAATATTCCAATCCTGTATGATTA
>ENA-OWOZ01001930-OWOZ01001930.1-bioreactor-metagenome-genome-assembly--contig:-NODE-1930-length-16935-cov-37.422767_pt1 | contig 16935 bp, 19 predicted proteins | sample MGYA00238140_ERZ651804 | MGnify/ENA primary metagenome ERZ651804 (study PRJEB26910, sample SAMN07631232) | bioreactor metagenome | isolation source: Switchgrass digestor | place: USA: Dartmouth... | reverse complement strand
TCCGCGTTGCCACAGTAGAATTCCGCATTGTTTATCCTGTTCCTCTCCGCATTGCGCCGGGCCGCTTCCACCGCTTCAGGCACCGACTCCACACCTATTACCTTTTTTGCTTTCCCTGCCGCAAACAGGGAGATGGTCCCTATGCCGCAGTAGAGGTCAAAGACCGTCTCTTCCCCCGTAAGGCCCGCATACTCCACGGCTTTGTTATAGAGAACCAGGGTCTGCTCCGGATTGACTTGGTAGAAGGACAGGGGTGAAATCTCAAAAAGCAGGTCCCCCAGCTTGTCCTCAATGGTATCCTTGCCGTAAAGGGTGATGTTCTTTGAGCCCAATATGACATTGCCGGGCTTGTCATTGACATTGACGACGATGCTTGCAAGGCCCGGAATCCTTTCCTTAAGCAAAGAAACCAGTTTATCCTTTTTAGGTATGTTTGGGCCGGTGGATACCAGGATAACCATCACCTCCCCGGTCATAAAGCCCACCTTGACCACCACATGGCGGATAAGCCCCTTATGGGTTATTTCATCATAAACCGGAATACGGTCGGCTTTGATAAATTCCAGCACGGTATTCTTGGCAAGGTCGCTTGAGGGATGCTGAATCCCACACTCCTCGGCCTGTATGATTTCGTGGCTTCTTGGCGCGAAAAAGCCCGCAATGGGGCCGTTTTTGCCCATGCCCACGGGATATTGGGCCTTGTTGCGATACCGCTTCGGCGTTTCCATCCCGATGACCGGCTCCACCTGGATGCCTTCCAGTCCGCCAATCCGCTCCAGGTTGTCGATCACCACCTGGCGCTTGAACTGAAGGGTTCTTTCATAGGTCATATGCTGAAGGTTGCAGCCGCCGCAGCGCTTGTAGACCGGGCAGAAAGGCTCTGCACGGTCCGGGCTTCTTTCCATGAAGGACTCAATTCGGGCCACAGCGTAGTTTTTCATCACTTTGATGATTTTTGCCACAACTTTTTCGCCCGCAATGGCCCCCTGGACGAAAACGGCCATGCCGTCCACGCGCCCGACACCGAGGCCTTCGTGGGTCTGACCGGTTATTTCTATCTCAAAAACCTGATTCTTCGCGATCATGCCTTGAACCAATCCCTTCGGTATTCTGCCTTGCTAGATTATCCTATCCTCTCTTGCGCGGTTTGGCAAGTCCCGGGCCGTTATGTCAGCTGCAATATACCGGAATATACACAGAAAGGGCCTGTTCCAGCCATAAAATAAACAGACAGCTGATACTTGAAGGGCCCTTCAACTATCTTCTGTCTGTTCACAATCAAACCTGAAAGGTAACATTCGACTTATATTACCGCAATGGCCTCTATCTCAACCAGCGCGTCCTTGGGCAGCCTCGCAACCTCCACCGTGCTTCTGGCAGGATACATATGGCCTGCGAACAGCTCGGCATAAACCTCGTTGAAAGCTGCAAAATCATTCATGTCTTTCAGAAAGACCGTTGTTTTCACGACATTTCCCAAATTCCCGCCCGCGGCTTCGAGCACCGCCTTGATATTCAGGATGGACTGCCTGGTCTGCTCTTTAATGCCTTCGGGCATCTGGCCTGTTTGCGGATTAACCGGTATTTGCCCGCTTACGAAGATGAACCTGCCTTCTTTCACGTCCACGCCCTGCGAATAAGGACCAATGGCGGCAGGCGCGTTGTTGGTTTTGATTTGCTCTTTCATAGGACACCCCTTCCTCATGCTACTTGTGAATCATGCATCAACATATTTCAATGATGACGTTTTCCGTATCGTTTGCGCAGAAGCAACGTATTTGATTGCAATTATACTTGACAAACCCATTACAAGCAATTGCTAAAATATACAGACATTGATGGCATCTGGCAAGAGGTATCCGTCATCCATCCGGATATGCGCGGGCAAGGCTCACTCATAGATTTTCCTGTCTTGATTCACACGGTGGATGGCCAGTGTGTAAAAGATGGCCGGCACAAGATAGAAGACCACGAAAATCCCCAGCAGGATATTTGCAGCCATGGGGATATTCACGAAAAAATTGAGCAGGAGGCCAAGAGCCCAGAATACCCCATTGAACAGATAGGCATTCCTTAAGCTCTGATAATACCGCACGATGTCTTCCGGATCGGTATGAAGCTCAAAGGGCTTGCCGACCTTTCTTCTTTTAACGATCAGCAGTTCCCTGTTGTAGCTTCCGGGATATGTGGCTATTTGCCCTGCCCCTTTTGCCCATGGGCGCCACGTTACCTTGCCAATGGAGTAGTTCAGATTGATGTTTTTGGTGAAGGTGCGGTAGCCCATTTCTTCAAGAAATCTTCGATATTCCTGAGCCTGCCCGGGCGATTTGCCGGCTATGAATTCCACGCGGTATTCGTATTCAGACGGCGCGCACCTTTCAAACTCATACATCATCCTGGTGGTGCGGACAAGCCTGAACCCCTGGGCTGCCATCCGGTTCAGCCATCTTTCCTGGGCTTCCAGAAACCCTCCAAAGTAACGGAAGCTTTCTTATTCACCTTCCCCACTCCCTTCAATAATTCTTCTCGCAGTCTCACACAGGCTGTTCAGGCGCTTAAGCTCCTTTTCGGCAACCTTCCTGCCTTCCCCGGTGATAAGGTACAGCTTCTTTCTGCTGTCCTGCTCTTCATCGTATGGTGCAATCCAGCCTTTCTTAAGCAGGGCGTTGATGGCGCCGTAAAGGGTTCCTGCCCCAAGGGACAGGCGTCCATGGGTTTCCTGTTCTATAAACTGCATGATGCCGTAACCATGATTTGGACGATATAAGGCCAGCAATACAAAAAAGGTGGTTTCGGTCAATGCACCGCCCCTGACATGATCCCGCATAAGCTTACCTCTTTCGCGCCAAACTATTACGTTTACTGTTATATCACTAAACGTAATAGCAGTCAAGAAAGGGCGGGTATAAGAAAAGACGTGGCCGTATATGTATGACAAAGCCGACAGCCGGTCAATAATGATCAACCGGGCTGCCAGAATTTTTCCGGGTTCTTGCCTGATACATCTTCTATTCTGGAAGATAATATATTATAATAGTAACTGCTGTGTTACAGAAATATTTCATGAAAATGACAAGATACATGAGCGCAAATCGGTTTAGGGAGTGAAGACATGAAAAGTCTGAAGGGCAAGATTTCCGCCAGGAGGAATTACTTGTCGGTCATGTATATTCCTCATAACAAGGGCGGAGTCAAAACAATCAGAATCAATCATTATCGGACAACCCTTCTCACCACGTTTGCCTTCATGCTTGTCGCGCTTTTGGTACTGACCGGCTACACGCTCTCCGTCGTCAAGCAGAACAGGGAGATGAAGATTCAGCATACAAATGAATTAAACGCCATTCTGAGCGAAAAGGAGCAATTGGAAGCCCTGATAGCCAAGCAGGCAAAAGAACTGGCAGAAAACGCAGAAATCATCACCACCATGAATTCCGTCAAAACCATCTCCGAAGAAGCCATCGACAGTTACAGGGAACAGTATGAAAACATGGTTGTCGCCTATATCGACAAGGATCTCAAGGAGATAGGCACCGTCAGCCGGGGTGATAAAAAGCCTGCATCCTTCAAGGAAGATGTTGCCGAGCTGCGCTCCCTTATTTCTCTGGTGGAGTCGGCCAAGCTTTCCGAGGACGATGTCACCAGCAAAATTGCCCAAAAGGAAGCCCAGCTCAACAACTACCTGGATGCCCTGCCCACCTATTGGCCCGTCAATTCCAGGACGACCTTCTCAGGGTTTGGCAGACGCTTCCACCCCATCTACAAGCGTTATATCATGCATGACGGTCTGGATATGGCCGGTGAAAAGGGCGATCCTGTGTATGCCGCCGGAGCGGGCAAGGTTTCTTTTGCCGGATGGAACGGTGGTTACGGCAATTGTATCATCATCGACCATGGCAATGGTTTTAAAACATATTATGCGCATTTGAGCAAGATTCTCGTAAAGGAAGGTCAGCGGGTTTCCAAAGCCGAGAAGATCGGCCTGGTTGGTTCAACCGGATTATCGACCAGTGCCCATCTGCATTTTGAGGTCAGGCTGAACGACAAGCCCACAGACCCGCTGTACTATATCGAGCCCTGAAAAACATAAGAAAGGTGGTCAATCATGCTGAAAAAAAAGAACGCCCCCGCCTCCATGGACACTGTCATCGGTGAGTATACAACCATTATCGGAAATGTGGATTCCGAGGGCTCCCTGAAGATTCTCGGGAAGGTTGAGGGCGACATAAAAGCCGGGGGAGACATCTATATCGAGTCGACTTCATCCATTACGGGAAACATATACGGAAGCAACGTTTACGTGAGCGGCAAGATAAAGGGCAATATTATCGCGAAGGGTATCCTGCACCTGCAGGCCCAGGCCAGGCTCTACGGGGATATCGAGGTCACCAGCATCGTCACCGATGAGGGCGCCATTTTCCAGGGCAACTGCAAAATGATTGATCTGCCCGAGGAGGAGGCTGCGGCCACATCAACCGGAAAAACGCGTTCCAGGCTGAAAATCAAGCGCGAAGAACCGGCCGATGAAAGCGCCGAATAACCAAATAAGCCTTGTTGATAAGATAATAACCCGGAGAGCGTTTTCTCCGGGTTTTCATATGCTCGTTTTGTACTTTTTCAGCCGCGGGAAAGGATTACCATCAGTAATCCCTTTTCAACACTGATGACCGCTGTATCCGAAGCAAATTCATTGCTGACACCGCGGCAGCTTCCCAGAACCAGCGTATCGTTCATGAGAGGATATTGCAGGCCGCTGGTGGTCACACCATTCACTTCCGGCGAAATGGCAATGAGGGAAACTTTCCAGTTATCCAGCCTTTTCAGCTCCATTCTTCCCTGGGTCAGGTAAACCCGGTTGTTGGCATCTTCCACCCAGCCCCTGATGCCCTTTTGCAGAAGGCTGTACAGGAGCAGGATATTGCCTGCCGAGTGATCCAGCCTTGTGCCTGTGGCCGACAGGATACAGACCTCATCCGCTCCCCTGCTCACCGCCATTTCCACGGCCAGCTCCATATCGGTAAAATCCTTTTCCCGCGAAAAACTGCAGATGGCAACCTTCTTCTGGCTGCGAAAAAAATCCAGGACATCCGAGGGTATGGAATCAAAATCCCCGATAAGGACATCGGGAACAATGCCGGCCTCATACAGGTAGAGACCGCCGCCGTCAGCCGCAATGATGATGTCGGCATCCAAACAGCGTTCTTTCAAAAGCTCCGGGCCCACCGGATCCCCGCTGCCTACCACAACCGCTTTCATTCCATAACAGCCCTTCTCAGCATGGATACAAATTCCGCGGGATCCTTGCTGTTGAAAAAGGCTGAACCGGTAACAATCACGTTGGCTCCGGCCGAAACCACTTTCTTAATGGTCTCGGTGTTGATACCGCCGTCCACCTGGATGTCCAGGGGCAGGTTCAGCCGGTTGGCGGCTTCCCTGATATTCCGGACTTTGTTTTCCATGCCTTCTATGTATTTCTGCCCGCCATAGCCGGGACGTACCGTCATGACGAGGACCATGTCCACCTTGTCAAGGATATCGAGAACGACTTTCTCGTCGGTTTCAGGATTGATGGATACTCCCACCCTTACCCCCAGGCTTCTTATCCTGGCCAGGGATGCGTTCAGATCGGGGGCGACTTCTGCATGAATGGTGATGCTGTCGGCCCCGGCTTCAGCAAAGGATTCAATATGCCTGTCCGGGTTGCTGACCATCAGGTGAGCATCGAAAGGCAGCTTCGTATGGGGCCGAAGGGCATCCACAACAATGGCGCCGATGGTGATGGGGGGCACGAAATGCCCGTCCATGACGTCCAGATGGACCATGTCGGCGCCGGCCTTCTCAATCTTCTCAAGTTCGCTCCTGAGGCAGGAAAAATCTGCTGAAAGAATGGATGGTGCAATTTTGATCATGATGTCATCTCCTATACCTGTTGTCGTAAGCCTCTTTTAGTTCCCTGTAATACTGAATGTATCTGCCATATCGCCCGGGATCAGCCTCACCTTTTTCAACCAGTTCCCGAACGCGACATCCCGGTTCATTGATATGGCTGCAGCTTGTAAACCGGCATTCGCCGATAACCTGCCGAAATTCGGGATAGAGATACGCCAGTTCCGTGTGCTCGATGTCGCTGACCGCATAGGAACTGAATCCGGGCGTATCCATTACAAACCCGCCCACAGCCAGTTCAAACAACTGGACATGTCTTGTGGTATGCCGACCCCGCTGGATGCGCTCGCTCACCTCGCCGATCTCCATGACCCAGTTGTTCAGGATCATGTTGAGGATGGTGGACTTGCCAACCCCCGACTGCCCCGCAAAGGCGGTCTTGCATCCTTTGAGCTGTTGGTGGAGCTCATCGTAACCGGTGTTCAGCACCTTGCTGAGCGGTATCACCCGATAGCCCGCCTTGCCGTATGCCCGGCTGATGGCTTCAGCGGTGCCTTCTTCATCCAGATCCACCTTGTTAACCAGGATCAGGGGCGTAATATTTTTCGCCTCACAGGTGATCAGGAGCTTGTCCACCAGGCTCAGGTCAGGTTCCGGGCTCCTGACCGCCACAACCACGGCAAGCTGATCAATATTGGCCACCGGCGGACGGACAAAGGCATTCTTCCGTTCGCCTATCTCGTCGATAAAGCCTGTCAGGCTTTTTTCGTCGATAACTTTAAAGGTTACGCCGTCTCCCGGGAGCGGCGTTTTACCGCCTTCCTTACGGTGGATGCCCCGGACCCTGCAGGTATAGATCACGCCTGCCGATGTATCCAGGACATCGTAAAAACCTCCTACGCCTTTCAGTATGATGCCACTCTTCACGTTGTCCATAGTTCTTTCCTGGTTATCACCCGGTTTATGTTAATAGCTTTTTTCTGCCACCAGCACATTGTTGACATAGGCCCGGATGGTATAGCCGCCGCCTTCAGGCACATTCACCACGGCATAATGCGGGAACTCGCTGGTCTTTACCTCGGCGTTGTTGATGATAATGCTTTCATCAAAGGTCGTGTTGTTGATCATGACCAGCTTCAGTCTTACCGTATCGTCATCAATTCCCGGCGGCAGAGGAACCACGATGGTGATGGGCCGCGTGTTATCGACCGGGTTCTCACCGGGAGGTGTCGGCGTGGCCGAATCGTCCTCAAAGGTGATGTCAACCGCTGTATCTTCCAGCACCAATTCTCCCTCCTTGGGAGACTGGTCAATGATTTTGCCCTGGAAGCCCGCACGGCCTTCCGGGAGGATCCTGCCGACCTTCAGCTTGGAGTTGGTCAAAAGCGCCACGGCTTCGTCATAGGTCAGGCCGATGAGCCTCGGAACCACGACCTCTTCCTTCTTCGGACCCAGACTCCAGTATATGGTGATCTTAGAACCGCGCTTCACCTCGGCGCCCTTTCCGGGTTCGGAACGGATCACCATATTGACGGGCACCTCTTCGTTGTATTCGGGCACTTCCTCAACAACAAGACCGTACTCATCCTGCAGCTTGTATTTCAGAGCGGTATGCTCCTGCATTCTGACATCGGGTATGACGACCATATCCATGCCCTGGCTGACCGTAAGGACCAGCCTGGTATAAATGCTGCCGGCCTTGATGGCATATCCCTCGGGGATGCTCTGATCCATGACGATGTCCTTGGGCACTTCATCGCTGCTCTGATAGACAATTTCGTAGTCTGTGATACCCTTCTCCTGCAGTTCGGCAATGACAACGTTGATGTTGCGATTGATGTAGTTCCCGACTACCACGGTCTCAGGCTGCTGGGCATCCTGCCTCAGCTCGCTGACGATGGCATTCACAAACAGAAAGATTCCGCCTGCAATAGCCAGAATAAGGATCACATAGATAATCGGGAGAACCGTCCGCATGGTCTTACCGGAGCGCCTTCTCGAAGGCGTGTGGTTGCTTCTGGCCAAGTCCTCATCCTCCAATACTTCAAGTTTCCTGGTATTGAACCGGTCGCGATCACGCTGCACATTGGGAAGCAGGATATCGCCGGACTCTCCGGGTTTCCCCCTCAGCTTCTCCAGGTCCTGTATCATTTCCGAAACCGACTGGTAACGGTCTTTTCTGGATTTGGCCATGGCTTTGAGAATGATCATGTTCACGGCCGGAGGAATACCAGGCTTGATATCGGTGGGAAGCGGTGGAATGTCCTGGATATGCTTCAGCGCTACAGAAACCGATGACTCGCCGTCAAAGGGGAGTTTGCCGGTTATCATCTCAAAGAATGTCACGCCGATGGAATAGATATCCGATTTTTCATCGACATAGCCGCCACGGACCTGCTCCGGCGAAGAATAATGAACCGAACCGATGGTATCCAGCTTCATGGTCGCCGTATCGGTGGAAGCTGCCCGGGCAATGCCGAAATCGGTTACCTTGGGAATACCGTCGGAAGTGATCAGAATATTCTGGGGCTTGATATCCCGGTGGATGATCTTTCTGCTGTGCGCCTTGCTGAGAGCACCGCAGATCTGAATGGTGATATTGACGGCTTCCCGCCAGTCCAGGGCTCCGTGCTTCAGGATGTATTCCTTAAGGGTTATGCCTTCCACCAGTTCCATGACGATATAGTAATTATCGTTGTCGGTTCCAACGTCATAAATCTGGACAATATTCGGATGCGTCAGGCTTGCAGCGGCCTGCGCCTCAATCTCAAAACGCTTCAGGAAATCAACATCATGCCTGAACTCATCCTTGAGGATTTTCACTGCCACATGACGTTGAAGATAACGGTCCTGAGCCTTATAGACTCTTGCCATACCACCTGTGCCGATCTCGGACAAAATTACATACCTATTACCTAAAACAGTTCCTACCATTTGCGCACCTCTTTACCTTGCCTCTTCCCAGGCAATAATCACGGTAACGTTATCATTTCCACCCCGCTGATTGACTGCTTTGATCAATTCTGACGATGCCGCTTCAATAGGACCTTTAAGGATGATGTCCCGAATTTCCTCGTCAGACAGGTGTTCATAGAGGCCGTCCGTACAGAAAACAAAAATATCATTTTCCTTAATGGTCTCCCGGTAGAAGTCCGGAAGGTAATTCTCCCTGAATCCCAGGGCGCGCGTAATCTTGTGCTTATCAGGATGATTCAAGGCCTCGTTTGATGAAATGATACCGCCTTTCACCAGTTCCGCCACATAGGTGTGATCCTGGGTGATGGACCGGATCTCGCCGTCGCGGATAAGGTATACTCTGCCGTCGCCTATGTGAGCAATATACAGCTCTCCGCCCTTGACAATGCCTATTGAAAGGGTGGTGCCCGATTTCAGGCCGCCAAGATTCTTGTTGGAATACTCCATGATCTGATGATTTATGGACTCAATGCAGCGATTGATGATCTCATGCATGGTGGGAATATCCCTGGCTTCGACGCATGCCATGACCAGTGATGAAATCTCCTGGACAGCAATGCGGCTGGCTTCCTCTCCGGCCACATAGCCGCCCATGCCATCGGCCACTACAAAGCCCACGGGGTTTCCATCGGCATCCAGAATGATGTTCCAGCTGTCTTCGTTTTTTTCCCTTTTCTGTCCGATATCGCTCAATGCCGAGTATTTCACTTCTTTACACCTTCTCCGATCCCATCATGGTATCTCTGCGCAATTGGCCGCATGCAGCCATGATATCGCTGCCCAACTCGCGTCTCACCGTTACGGCAATGCCCTTCCGCTCCAGGATAGAACGGAAGGTTTCAATCCTTTCCCTGCTGCTCTTGTCATACCCGGTACCTTCAACCTTATTTACAGGGATCAGGTTGACATGGCTCAGGGTGTTCTTCAGTTTTGCTGCCAATTCCTCCGCATGGTGCGGGGCGTCATTGACATCCTTTATCAGGGCGTATTCATAGGTCACACGTCTCGATGTGAGCCTTGCGTACTCATTGCAGGCTGCCAGGAGCTCTTCCATGGGCCATCTCCTGGCAACAGGCATGGTTTGTGTTCTGATGGCATCATTGGGCGCATGCAGGGACACCGACAGGTTCACAGGGAATCCTTCGCGGGCAAAGCGGAGGATTCCGGGCACAATGCCACAGGTGGACACCGTCATTTTCCTGAAACTGATGTTCAGGGTGTCTTCCCGGTTGATGCGCCGCAAAAAGCCTACCACGTTGTCATAATTATCAAAGGGCTCACCAATGCCCATCAAAACCACATGACTGATCCGGTCATTGAGGTCATGGATCATGCAAAGTATCTGGGCCAGCATTTCACCTATGGTGAGGTTCCTGATATACCCCAGCGGAGATGATGCGCAGAAGCTGCATCCCATCTTGCACCCCACCTGGGTGGAAAGGCATGCCGAATACCCGTAATGGTATTGCATGAGCACACCCTCAATGATATTGCCGTCATCCAGTTCAAACAGGTACTTGCGCGTCCCGTCAACCCTGGATGTGAGTTTTTTTCTTATTTTCAGGCCTCCGGTCTTATATCGCTCCGAAAGCAAATCCCTCAGGTTCTTGGGCAGATTGCTCATTCCCTGAAAATCCAGTTCCCCGGAATAGAGCCATTTCCAAATCTGTTGGGCCCGGAAGGCTTTTTCCCCCAATGCCGTTATCTCGTTTTTGAGTTCCTCTGCCTCCAGCTCCAGCAGATCCTTTTTCTCCACCATGCAGTTTTTCCTTTCCCTCCTGAAGGACAACCGTAAATGGTGCTTTACGGCAGCCCTATTATATAACATTTTTAACCTGATCACAACTTACACGTCCTGGCAGGCGGATATTGAAACATTATTTTAATATCTGAGAAAACAGCCGCATGAAGTTGGCGCCGGCTATCATCCGAATATCCTGATCGGTATAATTGACCCGGGCCAGGGCCTCCAGCAAAGCATGCAGACTTTCCGCTCCCCTGATGCCTTCGGGCATGGGGTTTGCCCCGTCGAAATCGCATCCCAGCCCCACATGCTTTATGCCCACCAGGCCGGCTATATGTTCGATATGATTAATTATATCCTTGATCGTCGCTTTTCCAGACACCGAAAGAAAATGACCGTAAAAATTGATGCCAATCACGCCGCCGGTCCGTGCAATCTCCCTGATCTGGGCATCGGTCAGGTTCCTGGGATGATTGCACAGGGCTCGGCAGTTGGAGTGGGTTGCCGTAACAGGTAATTGCACGCAGGACAACACATCGTCTAAGGTTTCATCAGAAGCATGGGAAAGGTCAATCACCATGCCCAGTTCCTGCATCCTATTGACCACTTTTCGGCCAAAGGCTGAAAGACCGTGATGGGTGCGCCGTCCTGCTATGCTGTCGCAGACCTCATTGTCATAATTCCAGCACAGGGTGATAACCCTCAGGCCTTTTTGAAACCAACGTTCCAGTTCATGCAGGCTTCCCCTGAAAAGCTCGGCACCCTCTGCACCAAGGATGCCGAAAACACCGCCCCCTTCGGCTGCCTTCAGCTCCGATGCCGTCCTTACCAGCCTGAGACGTCCCGGGTATGCCCTCTCAAAAGCAAGGGCCTTCTCCAGGTGGGCGGCCATGACAGCAGCCGGATCGGCCCGGAAACCATCGTCGGCAAAGGATGCCAGAACCTGTACATAGGCTCCGTACCGCTCGGCACGTTCCAGGTCCCAGTGAAAGCTGTTCCGAATCAGTTCACCGGGATTTCTGATCCTGGATAATGTATCGCAATGGGCGTCAAATATCAGCATACGTTTTTCCGCCTTTGGAAAGTCCGCCGTACGGGGCTCGCCTGCCAGTCCTGATGGCGTTTGCCTTTCCGCTAAAAAGCACCCCTGATATGCTCCACGGACCGGATCTTCCCGTCCGCCGCCATATAGATTTCTACTACATCAAACCGCAGCGGCATGTCATGGATACCGTACCTCGCGGTATAGGCCTGGGCGACCTTGATGATGGTTTTCCGCTTGCCGGGCAAAACAGCCTCCGCCGGCGTGCCATAGCGGTCTCCCCTTCTTGCCTTGACTTCAATAAAGCACAGGGTGTCCCCATCCTGTGCTATAATATCGATCTCGCCCATCCGGCCAAACCTGTAGTTTCTGGCAAGGAGCTTCATCCCCTGGCTCAGGATATGCCTGACGGCAGCCTCCTCTCCAATTCTTCCCAGTTCCCTATTATTCATATTCTTCATTCCCGAGGTTATTATCCGTCCAGCTTGCCCTCAAACTTTGAAAACCTGCCGTCGAGCCTGCTGATGAATGCCAGAACCTCCGCAACCACGTCATACAGCTCTTCCGGTATCTCCGAGCCCAGCCGGATGCCTGTCAGGGCCTCCGCCAGATGCTCGTCCTCACAAACGGGAATCCTGGCCTCTTTAGCTTTCTCGATGATCTTCTCGGCGATGACCCCCTTGCCGGAAGCCACCACCTTGGGCGCCTTGTCCTCACCCGGCTCATAGGAGAGCGCCGCCGCCTTTTTTATTTTCTTCTCCGGTGTATCGCTCATAGCCTTTCTCACCTTATATTCTCAAATCAAAGCGGGCGTTCATGCCAAGCACCGATTCGGTAATCTTACCGGCGCTTACCAGGTTGACAGGCTCACTCTCCAGGACCCTGCATTTCATTTCTGCCAGCTTATACCCCTTTTTCCCGAGAGCTTCATAGAGCTCCTTGTGGTGAGCCCGCACAAAATCGGCCAGCTCCTGGCTTTCCACCCTGAAATGGATGGTCAGGCAGCCATGGGAAGCGTTCAGGAAGGTTTCCACAAGCCCAAGATTCTGCGTATGAAGCGAAATGAACAGGGTAAACTGTTTGGGATTGATTCTGCCCTTTCCGGGTTTCCGCTTCATGATGTAAAGCTCGCCTATGGTCTGCTGTTCACGGATGACCAGGGGGATATGCATAAAAACGTGATACGTGTTGACCTGGCTGAAAAAGCGAAGGGCATCGGTCAGTTCCTGAACAACCGGCCGGATGGCATGGCTCCCCCTTTCCCCGGCCAGCCTGGCGGACTCGGAAGCAAGCTGAAGGATTTCCTTAAGCGTCTCGAGCTTATCGTTCAAATCGATGGACGAAGCGCCATCGTCTTCAATTCTGGTATATGCTTTTTCGAAAACGGACTCAAGGATTTTCTGAACATCGGGTTTTTCCTGTCGGAACATTTCCGCTGTTTTCAGCCTGATCCCCTCTGTGGTCCTGATGAAATCGTGCAGGATCTCCTTAAGCTGCTCATCGGGAATGTTCAGGCCGCCTCCGGGCATCGCTTTGCTTGCTTTGAGGTTGGACAGGGCTTTTTGGAGCACTTCAAAAAGCTTTTCCGTATCCAAAGGCTCGTAAGCGTTAAGGGACCCTTCCAGGGCATTGAGCAGTTCCCTGGTCAGAAGAAGCTTGATGCCTCCTCCGAGGGCCAGGTCCTCCCGGGATACCCCATTATGTACATCGGCCAGGCGTCCGGCCAGCTCCCGGACAGCCTGCGCCATTTCCATTCGGAACATAAGCGTTCTCAGAAGTTCTTCCACGTCGGCCCTGTCCGCGGCCGAAAGCGATTCGGCAAGCGACCGGCTTAAGGCCTGCAAATTGCCGGCCAGGTTAAATTCCCTGTTTGCCAGCTTCAGCGCGGTCGCCAGCATGGCCGGATCGGATTCCATGCCGTTGGCAGTCAGAAATGCGGCCTTCTCCATGTCCAGACCCGGATGATTCTCCAAAAGGCTCAGCACCTTCGAAACCATATCCCCGGTGGCTTTGGCGCCAAAGGTCTGAAGCTGCCTGGCTATCTGGGACAGCGTATTCTCCGCTGCCGACTCCTGCCGTGGCGGCGCATCGCTGTCCACAATCCTTGCGGTGATCTGATCACCGGCTGTTTCGCCTATCTGAAGTGTGAGCAGGGTTCCGGGAAGCAGATCGAAGCCTTCAGGGACCTTCGCTGTCAGGCTGGAACCATCCAGCAGCCTGAGCAGGAGCATACCGTTTTCCATGGCCAGCACCCTGCCCTGAATCAGCTCACCCACATTCAGGCCTTCAACGGCAGCTTTGTTCTGTATCTGAAAAAGCTGCTGGGCTGCAAATCCATCGATCTTCATCTGCCAATCACCCCAAATCTGTACCGCAGCATACTGTTATACCGCTGTCTCAGCGTCCAGAAGGCCTTCGGTGAAACTCCGCCGGTGTATGGGACAGAGCCCGAGCCTTTTGATGGCTTCCACATGGGCCGGAGTGCCATAGCCCTTATGCTGGGCAAACCCATAGCCGGGATACTTCAGTTCCATTTTCTCCATGATCCGATCCCTGGTTACCTTGGCCAGGATGGATGCAGCGGCCACAGAAGCGCTTGTCGCATCGGCTTTCGGAACGGACATCTGCACAATGTCCAGATCCAGCCGAACCGCATCGATGATGAGAAAATCGGGCTTTATCTTCATGGAAAGGATGGCCGTTTCCATCGCTTTCCTTGTGGCGTTCAGGATGTTGACCCTGTCGATGTAGGTGTGGTCGGCAATGCCTATGCCATAGGATATGGCCTTTTCCCGGATTTCATCATAAAGCGTGTCCCGTTTTGCAGGTGAAAGCTTCTTGGAATCGTTCAGCCCGCAGATCACAACATCCTGCGGCAGGATAACACAGGCGGCCACCACCGGGCCGGCCAGGGGGCCTCTTCCGGCTTCATCCACACCGCCTATGTAGCAAAACCCTTTTTTCCTGGCATCCTCCTCAATGGCCATCAGGGCCCTCAGCCGTTCCCTTTCCTTCTTTTCCGCTTCCAGTTTCTTATAATATTTATCGGCAATCTTCCGCACCGAATCCCCAAATTCCTCCGACAGCTCCAGGAGCCAGCGGTATGCATCCTGTACCGGCATCTCCCCGGCTCTTTGCGTGATCTCCTTCAAGGTTGGCTTTTTCATGGCTGCCCCTCCGTGTTTTCATTTTCCGGCGGACTTTCCAGGGTGATCTTGCCAATCTTGCCGCCACGGAATTCATCCAGAACGATGGCCGCAATCCTGTACAGGTCCACCTCGCCACCCGATACCAGGCACCCCCTCTTTCTTCCAGCCTCTTCGAGCAGCATAAGACCTGTCCTGTCATGGACCTGGCTGAGCTTATAACGCGCCATGAGCGCGTCGGGATAAAGACAGGCCAGGCGCTCCATGAGTTTGGCGGCCAGTTCGGCGGTATCCATGATTTCGTCCCTGATGGCCCCGGTGAAAGCCAGGTTCAGGCCGGTTTCCACATCCTCAAACTTGGGCCAGAGGATGCCCGGGGTATCGAGAAGCTGGATCTCCGGATTGATTCTGACCCACTGCTTGGACCGTGTCACGCCGGGTCTGTCTCCGGTCTGGGCACTTGCCCGCCCGGCAATCTTGTTGATAAAGGCCGATTTCCCCACATTGGGGATGCCCACCACCATGGTCTTGACAGCCCTGCCGATGCGCCCTTTGGCGGCAGCTGATTCGGTCTTGTGCCGGGTTAATTCCTTCAGTTTATTCTTAAGTTCGTTTAAGCCTGCGCCGGTTATGGCGTTGGTGTAAATCACATCGATATTGCGGTTTTTGAAATACTGCGCCCACTGGCTGTTCTTCCCGGGATCCGACAGATCGCTCTTGTTGAGTGCAATGATCCTGGGCTTTGAACCCACCAGCCTGTCTATTTCCGGGTTGCGGCTGGACATGGGGATCCTGGCATCCAGAAGCTCAATCACCACATCCACCAGCTTCAGGTTTTCCTGTATCAGTCTTCGGGTTTTGGCCATGTGGCCCGGAAACCATTGAATGTTCAAAGCGGCTTTCTCCTTTCGCAAACCCTCTTTTACTGCTTTCCATGCCCTCTTATTTTAACCATAATTAAACCGCTAATCAAATTCGCCCGCATTCCTTCCCGCGCTGTTCATCAGTCAGGACTCCCCTTGCTTCTTTCCAATCCACCAAAAGGCTGTAACGCTCTGTATTAAAGCGTAAAACACAATAATCAGGATCTTCCGGACCGCTGAAATGGTTGGCCAGGCCCCCATACCACATCTCCTTTTTTATCCGGGGATCGGTCAGGACCTCCATGGTTCCAACAAGCGTGATGTTGTATTCTTCCGAGTTGAAGCAAACACTGGCCCGGTTGCATTGATTGATTCGCCTGACCCTTGTTGAGCCCAGGCCTGTGCAGAATGTGATCCATCTGATACCATCCGCTTTGGAGGCCGTTATGGTAGACGCTGCCGGATACCCGTCCAGGTCTATCAAAGCCAATACGCAATGGGTACCAGCGCCCGTATTTTTCTCAATAATCTCCCCTGCCCGCTTAATGAGTTCCTGATGCATCGTATTACCTCCCCCGGTTATTCCGGCCCCTGGGGCCTCAACTCTATATTACCTGTTCCCGCCGGTCATTTGAACCTGTATCCTGAATTTTGCACATAAAAAAGGAACCGTCCCATTCTGAGACAGTTCCTTCGTTTCTGAATTAATCGATCGCGGTTGCCAGATCTTCCTTCAGGCGGGCGCGCTTACCCACTCTTTCACGCAGGTAGTAGAGCTTGGCCCTTCTGGCCTTACCCCTGCGGATGATTTCGAAGGAGTCAACCTTCGGGGAATGAACAGGGAATACCCTCTCAACACCGATACCATAGGAAACCCTTCTGACGGTGACAGTCTTCCTGATGCCGCTGCCACGCATGGCAATGATGGTGCCTTCAAAGGACTGAATCCTTTCCCTGTTTCCTTCCTTTACCTTTACATTGACCTTAACAAAGTCACCAATCTTCAAATTGGGAAGATCTTTCTTCATGCCTTCCTGTTCCAGCGCACGAATAATATTATCCATTCTGTTTTCCTCCATTTCCTAGAGTGTTCATACCGGTATATTTTCTGCAATTCTTCGCCGGAAGCGGACCACTCTGTATTCACGCCGTAATATTATAACACGGTATTCCCGGATCTGTAAAGAAGATGATAAAATATTTGTCTTTATCGTATGATAATTTCACCCTTAAGATTATCGCGTGAATATTTCACCCCCCACATATATTTGATAGTCT
>ENA-OWOZ01001922-OWOZ01001922.1-bioreactor-metagenome-genome-assembly--contig:-NODE-1922-length-17039-cov-4.552529_pt1 | contig 17039 bp, 13 predicted proteins | sample MGYA00238140_ERZ651804 | MGnify/ENA primary metagenome ERZ651804 (study PRJEB26910, sample SAMN07631232) | bioreactor metagenome | isolation source: Switchgrass digestor | place: USA: Dartmouth... | reverse complement strand
GAAATTTTCCATTTTTCAGGGGGGATACGAAAGTAACTGGTGTAAGCCAGTGAAATAAATGGTTTAGGTCAAAATTCATTCAGAATTTTTGACACTACGCCATCCGAATAGGGGGGGAGAATCATGATAATTCTCCCTGTATAACCAGCTTCACCATATGATCATCAACAATACGCTTACCATTCTGGGCTCCATAAATCAAACAATGTGTGCAGACCTTGTTGATTAATCGGGCTGCTCCTCCGGAATACCGATAAATTTCATCAATTGCCTGGTCAGAAAAAATATCACGTTCCACCCCTGCGTAAGATAAATGTGCTCCCATATACTCTCCGGTTTGTGCACGGTCATAATGAACAAGCTTGCATTGAATATCGATCCGTTGCCGGATGGCCGTGTAGGATTGCATATGCAGCTTGTTCCAAAGTTCACTTTGTCCGACCAATATCAGGGACATGGGGCTCTGCGAATCCATCTTGAAGTTCAATAGAAACCTGACTTCCTCCAACATCTCCCTGTCCAGCAAGTGGGCTTCATCAACAATGACAACCGGCTGCAGATGCTGAATGCCACGCATCAGCTCAATTTCATGATGAAGCTGCCGTTTGGCATCACCACGATAAAACATTGCCTCAACCCCCAGCTGTGCCAGAAGTCCCTTGTAGAAATGCCTTGGTGTCAGTTTGGAATCAGCCAGGTACAGAACCATATACTTTGCTGGATCCAAGGTGTCTTTCAGCATACGGACTACGGTTGTTTTACCCGTTCCACAGTCACCGGTGACCACGGCAAACAGTTGCCGCTGGGCGGCATAGTTCAGTCGTCCCAATACTTCTTCCAGTATTTCCGGTTGATAGAGCATACTGGTAGGTATGTCCCTCGAAAACGGGGCTTTGGAGAAACCGTAGAATTCTTCAAACATCACTGCGTCCCTCCTTGTACACGGTCCTGTATGAAATCGCAGGAGCCTGTTGTTGCGCCCGTTTCAGGTTAATCTTTTCTGCCGCATCCAACAGCCTTGAGGATTCGGCAGATACGGGTTGCATGAATTCCGGCAGCTTCGGCCGACGACCGGCTCTGTCACCAATTACGAGCTGCTTCACCCGCCATGGGGAATGGCCTTTGTATTCAATTGTCAGCTCTTCAGTATCTGCAGGGTCGTAAACGACATCAACAGTACAGCCGATGAAGTTAAGCCCTACCTCATATTTTCTGCCTTCAAAGCTGATACAGCCCGCTTTGTCTACCTTTCGTTCCTCACAGTGAAGGAAAGCCTTTGCAACTGTATCCTGATCAAGGAACTTTAACGCCTTGCGATCTCTCTGGTAAGCAGCGTTCGGACTCAGTCCGTTCTCCAGAGCAGAATGCGGCTTGTTCTGATAGCATTCCTCCAACCATATGTTAAACAACCGATTGAATTGGTCCAGCGTCTGAGGCTTGTTCAACGCTGCTTCTCTGAGAAAGGAGTCAACTGTCTGGTTGAACTTCTCGATTTTTCCGGTTGCTTCAGGCGAGTACGGCTTTGCGTAAAGCAGCCTGATACCAAGCTTTGAACATGTTCTCGCCATCCATTTGGTCCTGAATTGCTTTCCATTATCAAAGTACACTGAATCTGGAATCCCAAATTTCATGATTGATTTCCGAAAGCAATCCTCCACGATCACATGATCCAAAGTGGGGTAGAATTCACCGTGCAGTACAAAGCGTGTCGCATCATCGATAAAGGTAACAAGGTATATCTGCTTTTTGGTTCCACCCGGGCCGATCGGCAGATACGGTCCGTATTTGATATCGCTATGCCACAGCATGTTGCGGCTTTTTTGCTGGAACCGCCTGGCTGCAACGCCGGACTGGGAATACATCCTCATATGCCGTGCGCTGTATCCCCGCTCAGCTAATTTCTCCTGAAGCGTGCTGCGCTTGATTTGCCCAGGGCTGACCTTTCCTTCCCACTCGAGAATCTGGATGATTTGAGCAACACTTCTTCCCGGTATTTCGCGGCGAAGCATAATGGCCTGCTCCAGTATGTCCTGAGGTATCGCGTCTTCTGTCCTTTGCGGCTTTCTGACGCTGGGTTTCAACCCTGCGAACCCATACTCCGAATACTTTGCCAAATACCTTCTCAAGGTGCGTTCAGACAGGCCAGACTGTTCACATATCCTTGTCCTCAGTTCTCTTGCCTTTGCAGGATCCAGTCCCTCTGCCAGTAACGGTGACAGTAGTTGAACCCTTTGTGCTGCCAGTTCTTCTGCTTTTCTTTGATCCCTCATGTTGATTCCTCCTTCTTTAAGGTTTTCAACATGAGTCTACACTCTGCGCTTCAGGACAAAAATGCAGAACGGGTATGTATCCAATTATTGGTGTTTGCTACTGGTCGGACAAGCCTTGCCAGCCAACCTGGTGCATCACCTACTAAATCCATAACCCTCTGGAATCCGGACCTGGAAGAACGGGTTAGCTTCTCCGCAGGTTTCCTGCCAAGCCTTATAGCGATGGATTCAAGACAGCCTGCGAAGTGATCTGTCTGTTCTCTGAACCATTCGCGCCATCGGCGGATCGTCGAATCATCTGCTGCTACATAAAGTGAACCTGTAGGATTGAGTACGGATTCGATGCTCTCGCTGCAATACCGTTTGTATGGTACCAGGATGTCGGGCAGTTCATGATGAATACTCTTGCAAGCTTTGCAGCGAAGCCTGCGTATGCTCAGAATTATCTTAGTTCCTTCGCTGTTAATATATTTTCTCTTCCGGCTGCCAATTACAGAAAGCTGTTCGCCACAGCACGGGCAAGATACCTGCTCCAGATTCCTAACGAAAAACTCCGGAAACACTCTTTTCAATCAGCTCATAATTTGATACAATAACCATACCGTGGGTGGCGCTTCTGGTACCTTTGCTCGAACAATGGTACATCAAAACAGAAGCGCTTTCCTTTCTTTATGATTATGATGTTATGGTCATTATATCCATCAATTTCCGGACAGGCAATACCGTCAGCTTATTGACATTTTTCATTGGCGAAAACAACAAAGCGTTTTCTATAGTATTCACTCCCCTGCATAAAATAAACCTGGCATTGTGGTCTCCATATCTTGGATCGCTTAGTTTCACGCTCTCAGCTTACGGAAATGCAGCATAGATTAGAAGCATGCTGCCCTGCGTCACCAAAATCACCCGAATCACCCGCTGTTCAACTCATTGAAGAAATCATAAGAGATTTAATGTTCCGAATGACATTGTATGTATCGTGCAATGACGGAAACAATCGCTTCGCGAGTGAATAGAAGTTAAGCTCACACATGCTGAGAATCGAAAATTCACATTTTGATTAAGTTTTTGCATCACAACAACCCGAAAAAACGCAGGGAAGTTGGAGAATTCGCAGCATCTCCTTGAAGGCATCGTTGCGGAGTGCAGCCTGGAGCCTGTGACTCCGGGCGAGGAAAAGCAAGCCGACTGTTTGAGCAAAAATGCTTCCTGCAAAATTAAACAGAAGCATTTTTGCGAGTTTCGGCTTGCCCGAGCCGAATCTACAGGCTCCGGCAAACGCAGCTTAGATGCCGGAAGGGATGATGCTGCGATTTTCACAAATGAACAGTAAATAAGCTAATTCGCATAATTTATATAATGCGAAAATACAGCATTTTTCAGAAATGAAACGACAAAACTTTTGGTGTTGCGCATAAACAGTGTTTTATATATACTAAATCTGGATTAAAGCAATATTGAAAGACCTCTTCAGAAACGCTTAAAGGTCTTTGCAGCGGCCTGTGAAGCCACATGATATTGGCAACCGTTTATAATAAACTGGATGGTCATGGTTCTATAAATGCATTTGCTGTTAATCCGCGAAATATTTACTGGGTTGGGAGTGTACCGATTGCTGAAACGAATCCATTATAATTCACCTGTTATTCTTACATATGCTTTTTTGTCGCTTGTTGTTCTGATAATCGGAAATATTACCGATATGGCATCCACGCGGCTTCTATTCTCGGTTTACAGAGGAAATCTCACCGATATATTCTTTTATATCAGGCTGTTTGGACATGTATTGGGGCATGCGGACTGGAACCATTTTGTGAACAACTTCCTTATCATACTTCTCGTTGGACCCATGCTTGAAACGAAATACGGCTCCAAAAACATGTTTCATATGATATTGATTACCGCTGTCGCTACAGGCATATTAAACGTTATATTTTTCGATACCGCCTTGCTGGGAGCAAGCGGTGTGGCATTTATGCTGATCATTTTAAGTTCTTTTGCGAATATAAAAAAAGGCAGTATTCCCCTTACTCTTCTTCTTGTTGCTTCATTGTATCTCGGCAGGGAAATTGTAGAAGGCTTTACGTCCAGTGATAATATATCCCAATTCACGCACATAGCCGGAGGAATTTGCGGAGGAGTATTCGGCTTTACGCTGAGATCGGGAAAAGGTTAGATTGTTGATGCCTGGGAATCCTTTTGATTTGCGTTTTTCTGCCTGTGAAACTTCCTTTTATATTCCGAAGGGCATATCCCGTATTCTTTTTTAAACATATTGGAAAAGTTGAACATATCCTTATAGCCGCAGCTTCGTGCTGCTTCGCTTACGATGCAGTCATACCGGCTTAACAGTTCAGCCGCCTTGCCAAGCCTGTACTTAAGAATATATTTCTGAGGGGAAGTGCCTGTGTATTCAACAAAAATCCTGTATAAATACCTCCTGTCAATACCAAGCATTTTGGCAATACCCGCTACGCTAATATCATACATATAGTTGGACTGAATATAGTTCTCGGCTCTACGGGCATAAATTTGGGCAGCACATGTATTCACATCGTTTTCTTCCTTTAATCTGGCAAACAGTTCGAAAATCAAACCGCAAAGATATATCTCGGTGGATTGCCCTAATTTATCTGCAGAAATCATGTTTTTAAAAATAAAGGCACTGCTGGGAGAATAGACTATGGGACTACGGTCGAAACCCGAACCGTCAATCAGTTCGGCGGCAATAGCACCGTTAAACCCTATCCAGACATATGACCATGGATTGTCCATATCCGCCTCGTAATAGGTGGATTCATGCGGTCTTATCAGGAACATGCTGCCTTTTCCGACATTATACACAGTACCCTGACGTTCGAATATTCCTTTTCCGTCAAGAATGTAATGAATCAGATAGTATTCCCTGATTGCAGGACCAAATGAATGGCCGCTGGCACAATCCTGCCATCCGCATACCACCGGATTCACATCATGAAAGCCTTTGTTCAGTAAAGGAATGTCAACTTGTTTATTTGTTTCTCTCATGGCGACATTATAACATATTATGTAGACATTATTCAATTTATAACTTCCTGAAAATAAACTATCATGTCTGTAAAGGAGGTTGTTTTTATGGTCAAAATTACATTCATGGGTGCCGGCAGTACGGTTTTTGCAAAAAGCGTACTCGGTGACTGTTTATGTGTTGATTCTCTAAAAAACAGCGAAATATGTCTTTATGATATTGATGCCGAGCGCCTGAAGGAATCCGAGTTAATGCTCCAGGCTATCAACCGGAATATAAACGATGGCCGGGCTAAAATCAAAACCTTTCTTGGAGAAGAACAACGTAAAGATGCACTGAGGTCAGCGGATTTTGTTGTAAATGCCGTTCAGGTCGGAGGGTATGACCCATGCACGATTATTGATTTTGAAGTTCCTAAAAAGTATGGACTCAGGCAGACAATCGGTGACACTTTGGGAATTGGCGGTATAATGAGAGGCCTGAGAACAATTCCCGTTCTGGAAGCGTTTGCCCGTGATATCGATGAAGTATGTCCGAATGCCTATTTCTTGAATTACACAAATCCCATGTCAATACTGACAGGATACATGCTCAGATATACCCCTGTTAAAACCGTTGGACTGTGCCACAGCGTCCAGGTATGTTCAAGCGGTCTGCTTAAATCACTTGGAATGGAAGACAAGCTTGAAGGCCGCAGGGAACTGATTGCAGGGATTAACCACATGGCCTGGCTCCTGGAAATCCACGATAAGGACGGTAATGATTTATACCCTGAAATAAGGAAAAGAGCCATTGAAAAGAACGAAAAAGAAAAGCACCATGACATGGTAAGGTTTGAATACATAAAAAGGCTGGGTTATTATTGCACCGAATCCAGCGAGCACAATGCAGAATATAATCCTTTCTTCATTAAGGACAAATATCCTGAACTGATTGATAAATTCAATATCCCTCTGGATGAATATCCACGGCGTTGTGTAAACCAGATAGAGCAATGGGTAAAACAACGGGATGAGCTTGTGAAAAATCCGAATTTAACCCATACCCGCTCATTGGAATATGCTTCCTACATAATGGACGCAATAGTAACCAACAAGACTTTCAAGATTGGAGGCAATGTTCTGAATACAGGGGGATTAATTGAAAACCTTCCGCAGGAGGCATGCGTTGAGGTACCCTGCCTGGTTGACGGTATGGGAATCCACCCCTGCCATGTAGGCAGATTGCCGGTGCAACTGGCAGCAATGAACATGACAAACATAAACGTACACCTGGTAACAATTGAAGCTGCAGTAACAAGAAAAAAAGAACATATCTACCATGCCGCCATGCTGGATCCGCATACCGCTTCGGAATTGACAATTGATCAAATTGTTCAGATGGTTGACGAGTTGGTTGATGCCCACGGACCCTATATGTCGGTATACAGGTAATTTACTGATTTTATGGCAGCAGCTGATAAAAACGATAAATGCGTTTCGTAATAACGGGTTGTCTCCGTATTTATATTGGGACAACCCTTTTATATGAAATAACCTGCTGTATATACTATACTTGCCATTTGGCAAACACTTTCATAGAGTAATGAATGAAGCGAAATGCATATCCGGAGCATAAACTTTCAGGCATTCCGTATAATAAAGATTCCGGGTTTGACGAGGTACATCATATAGAGCATGATACCCTGTAACAGCGGTGTCAAAATGCTTTATGCATAAATCACCCCCTGGGTGAAATCATGCTCAAAGATTCCCAACATCACTGAAAACTAAATTTCCTGGGAACTTAAATGCTTGAATTATTTTTGCCTGATATACAATAATGTGATTAAAACCTGGGCTAATATATGGTATTATGTAAAGTACATGCTGCAATAAGTGCAGTAAATTCATACGAGGACTTTCTTGAGTGACTGAGGGTGAAATGGTGCAAAAGGAATTATTCAAACGTATTATTTTTATTATTGCTACAGCTCTGTTCTGGTTTTCATTATATACATACGTTCCAATATTTCCGGGATATATTGAAAACTCAGGCGTATCACATAGCATGGTAGGTATAATCATCGGCTCGTATGGTTTCACACAGATGATTATAAGAATTCCTCTCGGGATTGTATCAGACAGGTTGAATAAAAGAAAGCTGTTTATCATCCTGGGTATAGTTTTCAGTTTTATAAGCGGTCTTGGACTGTGGTTGTTCAGCAGTGCATGGTCAATGCTAATTTTCAGAGCATTGGCAGGAGTAGCGGCAGCTTCATGGGTCACATTTTCGGTATTGTTTTCAAGCTACTATAAAAGCAATGAAGCAACAAAAGCCACAGGATACATATTGGCCGCAAACAACACCGGACAGGTTCTTGCGATGTTTGCGGGAAGCAGTCTGGCTGAAATATCCGGTGCAAAAAGCTCATTCCTGTTAGCTGCTATAACAGCAGTTTTAGCAATGGTATCTGCCATGTTCATAAGTGAGAATAAAGAAATAAACAGGAAACCTGTTTCTTTTATCGAGCTATTATCAATAGGAAAATCCGGCAATCTTATCATTCTGTCTTTTTTGGCAATACTTACGCAATTTATAGCCTATGCAACCGTTTACGGGTTTACTCCAATCGCCGCCAAATCCTTGGGAGCAAACAGCACCATGCTTGGACTTCTTTCAACAATGTCAATACTTCCCGGGATACCCGCAGGTGCATTAAGCGGCTCGTTTTTCTCCAAGAAGTTCGGAGAAAAGAAAACCCTTTTTGCAGGTTATCTCATAACAGCATTGTCCTGTATGGCCATTCCGTTTGTAAAAAGTTTTTCCGTTCTTGTTGTAACCCAGTTAATAGGCGGTTTTGGAAAAGGTGTGACAATACCGCTGCTCATGGGGCTTTGCATAAAAAATGTTGAAGAAAGCAAAAGAGGAAGTGCGATGGGATTCTTCCAGGCAATATATGGACTCGGAATGTTTACAGGGCCGGTTGTAGTAGGTTTCATAAGCGATATTGCCAATCTTGATGCAGGTTTCTTTTTTACCGCTGTTATTGGAGTTATTGCAGCATTCATAGTACAGCGTTTTGTAAAGGATACTGTTTCCAGTTAATCTTTTTGTAAGCATATGATAACAAACAAGGCGGGAGTTTAACTCACCGCCTTGTTAATTATAATACACGGTTTATGCAAGAAACAGGACGGAGTGCCCTTTATGGGCCATCCTGTACTAATGCGGAAATCATTGTATAATAACGAACATTGTCATAACCTCATCAATAATTTTTCTGACAAAGGATTCGGTAATATACTCTTTCGGATTATATTTTCCATTTTCATCAAGCACGCTCAGTCCGGAAGCAACGAGGGTACGTACACTGCTTAACGCCCACGGACTTATGTCATTTTCATCAGCTATGACAACATTTTCGGATGCAAACTCCATTCCGTACAATCTGGCCAGCCTGTTCAGTATTACTGCAAACTGTTCCCTGGTAAGCTTTTCATCCTCGTAATAATTTCCCTGTCCGTCCCCCACTAGCAGACCTAATTGCTTTGCATATTCAAGCGGATTGGGAACACCGTACATGATAAGCTCGAAGAATTTTGCCCTTGTCAGAGGTTCTTCCGACTGCTGCAGCCCGAATGATATAACTGAATCATACAAATCCTTGTTGGCTTCAATCTTTTCCTTGCTGCCAACCGTAGACCATGCTCCGTTGGCAAGAAGCTTCTCAAACATTTCCGCTGAATCCTTAAGATCCTGGACTGTTGTTGACTTTATTTCCTCCAGTACCTTCAACCTGTCTTCAGTTGTTTTGCCCATTAAATAATTGTTCATTGCGGTTAAAGCTCCGCTAAGTTCACCCTGGGGATTGGTATATGTACTGAATGCGTTTAAAATGTACCTGTCCAGTTCTTCCTGGGTAATGTCCAGATTCCTGATAAAATCAGGCAGCTGCTGGTATACTCCATAGGTTTCACGTATATTCGGATCACGGTAGGAAACAAGCATAAATGATGTTGTACCAGCGTTCACAATATTGTCATAGGCACCATATCCAAACCTGATTTTGGGTGTAATGTAATTCTCATATATTACCAGCTGCAAGGGTATTAATTTTCCGCTGTAAGTGGTTCCCATACTCTCATAATCTGCAGATATCATATTGTACTGAACTGAAGTATTCATGATAATTCCTTCCCTTTTTGCTGGGCGCGGTATCAGGGAATAATCCTGTTTAACAATTTCTTTTGCCGGCAGTGTGTCTATCAGGTTCTTCATTTCATTTTCATAAATATCAATGCTGTTTTCATTGCCTGCAAACAAGGTTATCATATTGGTTCTGTTCAAAACCAGCTTGTTGATTTCTTCAAGTTCGGCCAGTACAACATCCGGATTGGTTTGCAATTCCTGCTCCAATTGTGCCAGGAAATAATAGTATTCCAGGCCTGACAGGTAGCTTTGGTAGTTTGCGCACGCGTTCAGGTTTGCCATGTTACGGCTTGCAAGCAGGTTTACAGGACTTATTTCAAACATGTTCTTCAGGTTTGACATTTGTTGTCTCACTATGCTTAATATTGTATCCGTATCGGTAAATTTCGTATTAAGAAGTATTTCCTTTACAAGACCAACCTGCTCGGCATATTCACCCATCAAGCCCATCCAGAAAATTGACATTCCGGGTGTAAAGACATTCCAGTCGTCCTGTGGGATGGTGGTCAAACCGAAGGCTGAACCTCCCAGGTATCTCATAATCAAAGTGTTAAGCTGCTCCTTGCTGTAAAGCTCCGTATCCAGCTTACCCAATAACCCTGAATACAATTGCAGGTAATGGAGCTTTTCAACAGGTACCGATGAAGTATCCAGTATTATCGAGGTGATTCCTGTTTCACCCACATCTGCTGCAGTTGAAATCATTCTCACACCGTCGGCCAGTTCATTCTCTATAATGTCGTATACTTTCACTTCCACCGGCAAATCAGAAACTTTGACTGCCTGGAGCTTTTCAATAATTGCCGGATCGGTTTCAATGCTGTTCCACTCATTATATGCCTTTGTATTATTGACCAGTTTCTCGATTTCTTCTTTACTCATGGACGCCTTGATATTGGCAAGATATTCCTGCTGCTGTTCAGCCAGGGCTTCTGTCAGCCCGGGTTCGGGAACGGTTGTTACCAGAGCTGCGTGATTATTATTCCGGATATATTTTTCAGCCAGGTTTTCCAAATAGTTATCGTCCACTTTTTCAGAAATATTGTTGACGTGTTTTATCAGGTTATGATAATAATAAACACTGCCGGTATTAGCCCACATTGTGCTGATGGACATGGAAAGATTCACGCCCAGGTTTCCTGCCTCGGTAAGATTTGAATAATTAAGCAATATGGTGGATATCGTCGCTTTGACCAACTCCTTGTCGCAACCGTTTGCCACCAGGTTATTAATGTAATCGTCTACCAGTTGCCTGAACTCATACTTTTTGCTCTCATCGGCATTCTCCGCGGTAAACATGAATACCGGCTGTGCAATGGAATCAACCAGGCTTACCGATAAACCGCCCCCAATCTGTTTCTCTGTAAAAGACTTCTGAAGAGGGGAAGAAGGCTGTGATAAAGCAGAAGCAAGAATGGACAGACCGATCAACTCCTCTTCGGAGGCATTGGTCAGCGCATAGGCATAATCAATGCGTGCAGCATTTTCAGCATTTGTATTTGCAGTAACCGGGAATTTGTATGTACTTTCTGTCTTCTGATTAAGAGGTTCAATCACTCCATAATCTATTTTTATGTCTTTTTTATCAAAATCTTTTAGATATTTCTCATCAATCATTTCAAGGAACCGTGTGTAATCAAGGTTTCCGTATAAAATCATCAACGAGTTGGAGGGATGATAGTAAGACTGATGGGTTTGAATAACCTGTTCATATGTAAGATTTACAATTTCTTCCGGATCCCCCCCCGATATGTTGGCCTGAATGCTGCCGGGATATAAGGCATCCAGCACATTATACAATGCAGCGGTAGAGATATTCCCCAAAGCGCCCTTCATTTCATTGTAAACCGTTCCGTTTATAACCAGTGGAGCTTCAGCATCCTCCAGTTCATATCTCCAGGCTTCCCTGCGGAATATATTTTTATCGGTATAAACCGAAGGGTAATACACGCAGTCCAAATAAACCTCCGCCAGTTTCAACAGCTGTTCCTCACTCATGGAAGATACGGGGTAGGCTGTAACGGTCGGAGCGGTGAAAGCATTGATAAAGGTGCTGTATGTCTGGCTTGCAATGGTAAACAGAACGTTTTTCATCGGATAATTCCTGGAACCTGATACCGAAATATGCTCCAGGATGTGGTTTACTCCCGTGCTGTCCACAGCAGGGGTCTTGAAAGCAATTGTAAAAGAACGGTCAATATCCCTGCTTTGTATGTAAAATAGTTTTGCCCCGGTTTTTTCATGTTCAAACAGGACTGTATTCGCATTTATAATATCCAGGTATTCCACCTCGATGGTGCGAAAACCATGAACAACCTGTCCAACCTCCGGAAGCTGTGTAAGTTGAACTTCTTCGGCCTTGGCTGCGTTAATCTGCAGGCACATGCTGATTAACATCACAATAACAAGCGATAATGAAGCAATCTTTTTCATATTCTCTTTCAAGTTACCTTCTCCTCTCAATTTATTTTTTTGACCATAAATACATATATGTCTACGAAAAAAATTTAGTATTGTCTTTTGTCCAAAAAACTTTATATTTTTATTCTTTAAATCCTGCATCCCTGATGATTTTCTTCCATTCCCCCGCAACGGGGTTACTGTTCAGAAACTGTAAAGAATAAAGATTAACTGTTGATTTGTCGGTTTTCATTACCTATAATTATTCTATTAAAGTGATTACACTTGCTAGTGTTCTCTCTTTGGGGCCTGATCAATGTTAATTGAATTTATAAAAGGTTACGGAATACTGATTGGCTATTTCATTGTTTTTGCAGTAACCGCACTTGCTTTGATGCGTAATTTGAAAATCCCGAAGGAAGTATTCCGTAAAACCTTGCACATGATACTGCTATGTTCGGTTTTCGTCTTTGTTTATGCGTTCAATACCTGGTGGATATCAGCAATCGGAGCAATAGTGTTTATTATAATGGTATACCCTGTTCTTGCAATTTCAGAACGCAAATTGCCGGTATATTCCGAGCTGCTTATAGAACGCAGGCACGGCGAGATAAAACGAAGTCTCATAGTGGCATTCTTTATGTTTGCGGTTCTCATTTGCGTATGCTGGGGCTGGCTTGGAGAAAAGTACCTGGTGATAGCATCTGTGCTTGCCTGGGGTTTGGGAGATGCCGCGGCTGCATTGGTTGGAAAGCGCTTTGGCAGGCACCATATTGAAGGCAAACTGGTTGAGGGACGCAAAAGTGTTGAAGGAACTGTTGCAATGTTCGTGGTATCATTTGTTGCCGTAATGGTAGTATTGCTTGTACACAATTCATTGAAATGGTACGGTTATGTGCCTACCGCAGTAATAACTGCGGCAGTGTGCGCACTGGTGGAACTCTATACCAGGGGTGGAATGGATACGATAACCTGTCCTTTGGCAGCAGCTGTAATCTTAATTTCGATGATTCATTTATGGGGGATGTGATACCATGAAGCAAAAATCCGGAGAACGAACGCTCCTTGCTTCTGTGCTGTTGAGTTCACCAGGCCCTGTTGTACTCGGCATAGCTCTTTTTTTCGGTCGTTCATCCACACAGCTTGCAGACTTCATTCGCCGTACATCCGAGCTTGTGGCAATTATCGTATCGTGGATTGTATTCCGCATCGTACATAAAAATGATGAGTTTGATGTTTCGCGTAAAGGTAAACTGGAGCGCGCAGTAAATTCATGCGTTGGTGCCGCAATGTGTTTTTCCGGAGCAGCCATGATTTACATTGCTCTTTTCTCATCGGACACCGAAACGGGAAATGTAATTCCCGGCTTGGTTATAGCTTTATTGGGCGTAATAACAAACACCTGGTTCTGGCTGCGATATAAAAAGCTTAACAATGAAAAAAGCGATGCAATTTTGCTTGCGCAAAGCAGGCTTTATCGTGCAAAATCCCTCGTTGACACCTGTGTGGTTATAGCGCTGGCATGTGTTACTGTTTTCCCAGGTACACCCGCAGCGGGTTATGTGGATCTGTGCGGTTCAATAATCGTTGCGGTATATCTGATTTTCTGCGGAATTACTACTATACACGGAAAGCGTAATTATGAACATGTCAATAGTGAAAAAACCTGATGACACAAGTAATACTGCAATGATCATTTTTCTGTCTTTTATAATTTTTTGTTGCAGGCATAACCGGTATAGTTTTAACCGTATTCCCTTAAATCTGATAAACGCGTTCAGTACAGGTAAATAAACCATGTAAGTTGTTTATTGTAACAAGCAGCCGGATGGCCATGCCAAATTATAAATACTTGCTGGCCTCACGGATACTAAGGTTGCTCATTTTATCCCTGTTATTTTCTATGAAGCTTCTCACCCATCCGGGGTTTGTTTTTGAATATTCCCTGAGGCTCCAGCCTATGGCTTTGTTAATGAAAAACTCGTTGGTTCCCAGGTTGTTTAGTAAAATCTTTTCAAGCAGCACCGTATTGGTTTTTTCCTTTCTGCCGTTCTGATGATCAATGGCTATCCGGCGAAGCCATATGTCCTCATCAGTTGACCATTCAAGCATCAAGTCGTTCACTCTCTCATCAACAAAAGCAATATTGCCTGTTATCTTGTCGAGAAAGTCAATAGTATCCCACCACTGCTTGGTTTTAATATACCGATAAAGGCGCGGAATATCTTCGTATGTCAGGTATTTCTGCATTGCCTCCAGATAATCCAGCACAAAATATTGCATCTCCCGGTGTTCGTCATTTCAGCAATAATCAAGAAATTCCCAGTCGATTGCTTTGCTTTTCTTTGCTACTTTAATAAAATCCTTTGTAATTTCCCTTCGCTTTTGTGACTGTATGCCATAAAAGGCGAACTGGTTTCTCATGTATTCCGACATTTTCACCGCATTACCGGCATCAGCGTTGGCTTCAAATACTGCTTTAATCTCATTATATTTATCCATACACCTGCCACCTTATAAAAATTTTATTTTTGCTTGCGATTATAATTCCATTAGACTGACAGGAACAAATATTACCGGCAGTGACTTGCTGGTCATTTACCTTTTTTCTTTATATGCATATCCGAAATCAACTGGCGGAGCTGTCACTGAAATATAGACAAATTCAGTATCCCCGTCATTCAGCAAACCATGAATGTCTTTTTCCGCAAATCTGACTATATCACCTGCAGAAAACTCCCTTTCCATGTTACCGGCCAGAAGAAGTTTTCCCTTCCCCCGTACCGCATACCAAATCTGCTCTGAAGCGTCATGCTTATGCCTTTTTTGAACAGCTCCTGCTTCCAAATGAACTTCGGTAATGGTAACCCTTTCACTTGACGAATTAGCCGGGGTTAACAACTGTCTTGAAATAACTCCGGGATTCACAAGTTCTTTAATATCATTTTTTCCTATGAACTCCATGCATCAATTCCCCCGATCAGCTTCATGATTTTTCTGCCTACCTTTCTGTTGCATTGTTCCTGTATGGAAACTTACACTCTTTCTTCAGCAGGCATTTATTACATGCTTAAATTTGCCGCTTTTCGGATGCTGCTTTGGTTCTTCATCCGAAAGAAAAACATCTGCATGCTCGATACCGTGTAAGGCAAGGAATTTTGTTAAAGCCGTACATGCCGTTTGATACACTTTTTCTTTATCATATCCGTTTTTTGCAGTAATCCTCAACTCAATTTTGTTGTTCATATGAACCACCACCTGGAATCGTTGAATATTGTCCACCTCTTTCAATACTGCATAAACGGCAAGTGGAGCAATTTTTATTTCCTTCCCTTCCTCCATAAAGGTGACAATATCATATGTGCGGCCTTCAACAGTCAACCACGGAGATGGATTACCGCATGCACAAGGTTCATGATGCATTACAACCCTGTCGGTAACTTCATAACGAATGAAAGGCTGAGTATAATAAAACAAGTTTGTCAGAAGAATTTTGTCAGATCTGACACCGTCTGGAACCGGGTTGTTATCCTTATCAACAGGTTCAATAATCACCCAGTCTTCATTGACATGAAAGTGCTTTTTTATACATTCGCTTGCAATTACTCCTCCTTCGGTGCATGAATAATTCGTCTGGACATAGCATTTAAATGTTTCTGACAGTTTTTCACGCAGTTGGTCGATTAAATACCTTCCTCCGGTCATAATGATAACAGCACACTCCGGAGTTGATAAAGATTTTAAAACGCCTGAACCATAAAGAGTTGATAATTCATCCGATATGCCGCCTATTTTCAAGCCTTTGAGTGAAGTCATCAATGGTTCAAATTTTCTCTCTTTGCAGCTTTTTTGGAACCAAAGCTTTACCCGGTATGTTTATCTCACTTCATGTTTTTCGGAATGTCACACAGGAATCCGGCAAAAGGAAACTTGTACAACATGACCGGTGTGCCGAACATATCAACGACCTTGCCATTTGCCGTTCCATTAATAATCTGTTCGGCACCTTCAATAAGTTTTTCGATTAATTCCGGGTAAACCGGGAACGAACCATGCGACGGATATATAATGTCAAACTCACCAGCTTGCAATAACAACTTCTTCAGGCTCTGAACATACAGTTGCATATTTCTGCGTTCCTTGAACATGAAAATGTTGCCGTCCTGAATGGAGTCTCCGCCAATGAGAACCCGGTTGTTTACATCCAGCACGGCTATGCTGCCGGGTGTATGTCCGGGTATGGAAATGATTTTCAGCGGCCTGTTTCCGGGATTTATAATATCATTATCTTTTACAGGGAGGATGGATCCCTCTCCCCCATGCGCCCTGTAATTATCTTCTTCGTCGGGGGACATGTAAAAAAAGTCAAAACCTGTGTTACCGGAAATATGATCCGGGTCGGCATGAGTGTTGAGCAGCATGATTGGCAGCTTAATCACACTCTCTGCAATTTCCTTTGCATCCTGTGTATTCATACCGCTGTCGATAAGAAGTGCTTTTTCGGTCCCGGCCAACAGGAAGAATCGTACACCTTTGTCTTCAATCCGCCAGGTATTATTGTTTATTTGAATAATGTCAGCCACCTTTACCACCCCAAATTGACATTTACCGTGACCATGGTCCATATCGGCTTCCATGCACTAACTTTTTTCTTTATTCTAACAGGATGTCATCTTATTTTCAATTAATATGGATTTGTTTTTTTGCGAAGGCATGGAAAAATATGAAAAATAATATATTGTGCAAAATATTTTCTTCATACAAATTCTCCTGTGGATATATTTTAAATACCAACTAATATTTTATATACAGGCTGGCTGACAAAATAGTTTATTTATATTTATAAACAGTAAGGAAATCCGGAAATCCTTTACAAGCTTTTCCTGTATATGTTGTTTAGACTGCAATGCAGACCTCAGTATCCTGCATAACGTTACTGAATGGAGCCTGAAACAAATCAACATTTCATTGCTCCCGTAACATACATCCTGTATACTGCAGTGTTTATGTTAAAAAAATGACAATAAGCATGATTATCCATAAGACAGAAAGCATGGAGATAAAAACTGCCTCTTCCTTTCTTATCAAACAGGATTTCCATAAATCGTGATTTATCTTCATCGTTTATAAAAATATTTTTGCTTTCATTTCCCCGAACTATGATATGATAA
>ENA-OWOZ01001916-OWOZ01001916.1-bioreactor-metagenome-genome-assembly--contig:-NODE-1916-length-17076-cov-14.835461_pt1 | contig 17076 bp, 19 predicted proteins | sample MGYA00238140_ERZ651804 | MGnify/ENA primary metagenome ERZ651804 (study PRJEB26910, sample SAMN07631232) | bioreactor metagenome | isolation source: Switchgrass digestor | place: USA: Dartmouth... | reverse complement strand
GCAAGCTTGTCCCTATACAACTCCTGAATCTCATTGGAGATAATCTTGCTGGTGGAATTTTCAAAAACCGTCAGGGCCTCCTTCTTCTGTGCCAGAATATCATCCTCATCCTTATCAATCCTTGCCAGCTCTTCATCATATCCGTGCAGGCCGTAACCGCTTTCGTCACGGTCCTTTTTAATACTTCTTTTTATGGCAGATATTTTCTTGTTGGTTTCCCTGATCCGTCCTCTGATTTCTTTAATTTGCTTAAGCTTATCATCATATCTCTCCCTGGTATAGTTGCCTATGGCAAGATACAGGCTGCCAAAAACTACAACCGTAACGACATAGCTTAAAATTATATAGATTATTTTCGCCGGAAGAAGCAAGAAGTAAACTCCGCAAGGAATCAGAAGCAAAACTACCGCCAGGGCGGCTAAAATGAACAATATATCGGTAAAGCATGAGGGATAGTACAGTGCCATATAAAGCTTACTGTTGCAGAAAAACGGGAGCTTGTCCTGCCTGGCTGCTGTTTTTGCCTCCAGCCTGAGACGGCTTTTTTCCGCACGAAGCTCAGCAGTCTCAGCATTAATCCTTTCGGACACCTTAAGGCTTTTGGCCTTGCTTCGCTGCTCCTTAATCTTCTTTGCTTTGTCCCGGATTCTGCCAATCTGCTTGTCAAAGCTATCTTCTATTTCTCCCCGTCGCTTTTTTATGGTCTTTGCAATTTCATCCGCTATCTCCTTCTCCAGACCTTTTACAGCCTTTTGCAGCTTTTCGGTTTCCTCCTTCAGCTGCCTGTCATTTTCCATGTTGCCATTTAGCTCAAGCAGATATTCCTTTATTTCGTTCAGCTTTTCTATCCCGCCGGATAAAATGTTATCAGCTTCCATACTAATCCCCCATTCCATAAAGCTCTCAGGCAATTATGAGACATATAGCCGTCACAGCCTTCCGATCTTTAGTTATATTTAAATCATATACTAAACCTCTCCTGCAGGCATCCTGAATGATTACCCTCATTTAATGCAAGCTTATTTCAACAAGCCTAGTTCAATATGACTATTCACGTCTTTATCAGTATAATCAGTATAAAATATTACTGCTTATATAGTAAATTTTACAGGTTTTGCTCTATATGGTCAATAAGTTCAGATATTGATCCGTTCGATATAATCATTTTCTTTTATTTTCCCTGTAAAGACGGATTATTATGCTAAATCTCGACATAAAGCTGCCTATATAGTTACTAATATATATTTACTGATATAATAACAACACTAATACAAAATCCTTATTGCCGGTTTATAAAAGTCCTTATAGCTATATCAGCTTGACTGCTATTTTTATACAGTATTATAATAAAGGTACCATTCTTGACGACAAAGCAAATTATCTGCGGTTTTTATTTCCGCTGTGAAATGAGGTGTTTTTATGAAGCTGATGATAGCCTCCGATATACATGGTTCGGAATACTACTGCCGGCTCCTGCTGGAGAAATTTCAAAAGGAGCAGGCGGATAAGCTTATATTGCTGGGAGATATTCTCTATCATGGTCCCAGAAATGAGCTTCCCAGGGATTACAACCCCAAAAATGTAATAGAGCTGTTGAATAATATATCTGATCGTATCCTTTGTGTCAGAGGCAACTGTGACTGTGATGTGGATCAGATGGTACTGGACTTCCCGATTATGGCCGAATACGCCATTATCTATCTGGAAAACAGGCTTGTATATATGACCCACGGACATAGGCTGGAGGAGAACAGACTGACTCTTTTAAAGCAGGGGGACATACTTTTGCTCGGCCACACCCATGTCCCTGCCTGCGATAAGTCAGAGTCGTACATTTATATGAATCCCGGCTCTGTGTCCATTCCGAAGGAAAATTCAGCCCACAGCTATATGCTGCTGGATGGTAATAATTTTATCTGGAAGAATCTTATAGATGGCAGCGAGTATATGAGCTATAAAATCTAAGTATTTTTAATCAGCCATAACAGCAACTTTACTGCTGTTATGGCTGATTATTTCCTATATTGGTAGTTTAATTGCCCCAAAACAACCTTGCCAAAACAGCCCTGACATTTTTCAGCATCAAAATACCTCCTTTTGCAGACTGCACTGTGCCTGTCCGCCTAAGGAGGTGTTTAGCTTCTATTTACAAGATTTAATACCCAGTTCAGCCAGCCCCTGACTGATGAAGCCCTTCTTTGCAAAAGCTTTTCACTGCATATATTTAATTCTCTCATGCGACCCGCTATATATTTTTTATCGGGAACTTCGCCGCAGTGTATTGCTATCCCGAATATCTCGTTGAAAATCCTGTGCTTCATAATCAGCTTTACATATTCCAGCTGCCTTGCCTTATAGGGCAGCTTAAGAAGCTGCCTGCCCAGAGGCGTAATGTATACTCTGGTTGTGCCTTCCTCATCTTTTGCTTTCTCAGCCAGTCCCAGATACTTGCAGGCATTGTAGTAATAATCCGACTGCCTTTCCTTAAAGCCAAACAGCTCGGCAATCTCAGCGGTTGTCATGGGTGTATCATTCAGGTTTTCTACCAGGGAAATAACCTTGTCAAAGCTGTCAGCCTGGACAAAGGTAACCTCCGGCTCCGGTTCAATCCTGGTGCTTTTATAGGCAGCAACAAGATCCTCCATTTTAATATCTATGTCTTCCAGACTATATTTCTTTTCCTGGACAAATTCTATGGAATTGTAGCAACCGGTGTCGGCAAAACGATATTCCAGCAGCCTGAAGATATTGTTAGAATATATCATAAAAACAGGGCGGATAGCTTTACTTATCTTGCCCTCCCATAATCTGTACGGATAGTATAGCTGTCTGATAAGAAAATTGCTGTGGACAACATTTTTCCCCTCAATAATGGCAAAAACATTCCTGTTTTCAAAGCCTGCATCTATTTCCACCTGGGAATTCTGTACATTAATAGTATGTTCAACACCAGGTGAAAAGCCTTTTACCTTAAATGAAAACACACCTGAGCCCATTCTTCCCGATACGGTCTGCAGCATATTTTCCTCACCCAGGAAATCATCTATAATAGCTGCAATACTCATTATGTTGATTGCTCCGGCCTCCGAACGGACATCATTAATATCGATCGTTTCCAGATACTCAGGTATCTTGGCTCCTGTTATTTGCTTTATGTCCGTTCTGAACTCCGGAAAATCCTCATATAGGTCAAATTCCCCTATGACATAGCTGCCTCTTGTAACCGGCAGTATGCCCAGCCTGCCTTCAAATACCGACGGCAAGGATTCTCTGGTGTCAAACTTGGTCATCAGTCTGGGTTCCTTTACCTCCCGTATCTGATCAGCAGTGATGTAAAACAGGCCATCCTGCTTTATTCTGCTCTCTATTGAATATTTTTCAAACAGAATTTCCCACTTTTCATCAATCAAGCTCATAATTTCTCACCAGGACCTCATCAACTTCCCCGCGCCTGTCAGCCTTTACATTTATGGCCCGTTTGGCGCATACCTTGGTTATTATGTAATCCTTGTACAAATCCTCGATAAACTTGCAGGAGGAATTGGACAAAAGGAATTTTACCCCCTTTTGGTTAAGAATATCACACTGCTCCTTCAGCGCAATCTGATCCTCCTCCCCGAAGCCGTTAGCTGTATATCCGGTAAAGGACGACGATGTGCTGATGGGCATGTATGGAGGATCCAGATAAACAAAGGAGCCTTCCCCGATATTTATATCCTTTAAAACCTCTCTGTAATCACCACATTTTATAGCAATATTGTTGCTGTTAAAATATCCGCTCAGAGCCCTGATTGTTGTTTCATTGGTAATATTGGGATTTTTGTACTTGCCCCAGGGGGAATTGAATTCCCCAAGGCTGTTCACCCGGAAAAGGCCGTTGTAGCAGGTTTTGTTCAAATATATAATCCTTGCTGCCCTTTCTACATCACTAAGCAGGTCATATTTCTTTTTGTCCCTGTCAAGGCCTCTTACCTCATAGAAGTATTCCTTGCAGTTTTTCTCCTTGTGCTCATACAGCTTTTCTATCAGCTTTTCCGGCTTATCCTTAATTACATTGTAGACATTAATCAATTCATAATTTGAATCATTGATAATGGCTTTGGACGGCTGAATATCAAACAAAACCGCTCCTCCACCTATAAAGGGCTCATAATAGGTAGAGAACTTCGGTATCAAAGGTCTTATCTGATCCAACAACTGTCTTTTGCCACCGACCCACTTAAGAATTGGTGAAATCAATGGATCCTTTGCAGCCATTATCTTCACTCCTATACTTCAAAACTTGCTTTCTTATCCTCTGTGTAAGCTTAATTACCTGTTTTTTACTAAAGCGTAAACACCTTTCATAACATTATAGCACGAATGTTCTGTTTATGCTACCGCAAGTTGCAAAGAAGGTTCATTTCATCCCTTGCCGGATGAAATGAACCTTCCATTATGAGTTGAATTTCGTAAACAATTCAATCCTAATAATAATATTTCTTTGCCTTTGTGTCCTTCTTTTCTTCCTTTTTCTCCACAGTAATAATATTTTCGCCCTTTTTCTTCTTCCACATTACCCATAAAGGACCGGAAATGCAAATAGTTGAATAGCAGCCGCTGATGGAGCCGATGGCCATGGGCAATGCAAAGCTCTGGACTGACTCTATGCTGTTGGCAAAGGCCAGAATATAGACAAGGCTTACGCTTATCATTACGCACAGATTGGTCATAATCGAACGAGTCATAGACTGGGTAATTGACAAATCTGCTATAGTTTCCACTTCATAGCCGCTGTAAAGCTTGGCATTTTCCCTGATACGGTCATATATAACAATGGTATCGTTTATGGAGTAACCGATAATACTAAGGGCAACGGCAACAAAATTATCTCCGATGGGCAGACCGAATATAACACAGGTAAAGAAAACCACCAGACAGTCATGCACCAATGCAATGATAGCCGTAACACCTGCGGAAAGGCCACCCACAATCTTAAAGCGGATCCAGACATAAACCAGCACAAGAGCCGTTGACAGAAGCAGGGCTGTTATACCCCTCTTCATGAATTTGTCACCAAAGAACTTTTCAACCATTTGCGCCTCAGACAGCTCCAGATTTGCCTGTGGGAACTCAGCCTTCAGCGCCTTTTCAAGCTCGGCCTGATCAAGAGGATCAACACCGGATTTACCGGCTATATTTAAAACCAGCTTTTTTGTCCCTTCACTGATACTCTCGGTAAGCTGTGGTGTTACGGGCCTGCCCAGTATATCTGTTGCTATATCTCCGGCTCTATTTTCATCTATCTCTCCGTCATATGAATAGGAAAGAAGGGCTCCGCCGGTAAATTGTATATCCAACACTACTCCCTTAAATATACTAAAAAGTATTCCTATGATCATTATGGCGGCGGATATTGCGAAGAATATTTTTCTGTTTTTATAAAAATGTATTATTTTCCCTTCCTTCATAATGTCACCCTCCTTGTCAGGCAGGTATACAGAGCCGGCTTCTTTAAGAACTTATAAGAGCTCAAGGAATATATCATTATACGTGAAGCTGTAACACCTGCAATAAAGTTAAATACTATACCCGCAAATAATGTATAACCGAACGATGCCAGTGATCCTGAGCCATAGAGCATCAGAATAATGGACACAATCAATACTGTAACATTACCGTCAAATATTGATGAAAATGAGTTGGAAAAGCCTGCTTCTATGGCAGCTTCTATACTTTTACCAGCTCTTATTTCTTCATTAATACGTTCAGATGAAATAACATTGGCATCAACGCCCATACCAATTGACAGAATAATACCGGCTATACCTGATAAAGTCAGGGACATCTGCGGAATCGACAAAAACAGGATCTGTCCGGCAATCTGTATGAGCAAGGCTATGCTTGCAACAAAGCCCGGCAGACGATAATAAACAATGAGTAATATACAAATAATTATATATGCAATCAAGCCTGCATTAATCATTACCTTAAGTGAGCCGGTTCCAAGGCTGGGGCTTATGGTTGAATAGGTCTTGGTTTCCATGGAAAAAGGCAGGGCGCCTGAATTAATCTGGTTGGCTAGCTTTTGCGCATTTTCAAAGCTTTTCATGTTTGTTATGACAGCCTGTCCGTTGGTGATCTGTGTCATAACAGTAGCGGTACAAATATTTTCTTCATCCATATAAATGCTCAATGGTTGTCCAATAAGCTTTTTGGTTATATTACTGAAGATTTTTGTACCCTCGTCATCAAAGCTGAGACTTACAACCGGGAAGTTGTTTTCATCCCTGTCAGGCTTGGCATTTACAACATGCTGACCGTCCAGCAGTATATTTCCCTGGGCATCCCGGAAGGTAAGCTTGGCAGTCTGTCCCAGCTCCTCAATAGCCTTTGCCGGATCAAACTCCGTTTCATCGGCCTTCCACGGGAAGCGTACTATAATATAACCTTCCGTTGTTGAAGGGATTACCTCACGATCCACAATATTTCTCTGGTCAAGTCGTGTTTCAAAAACGGCACGGGCTGCTTCAAGCTGCTCATGTGTGGGCTTTGTATCTATTCCAACAGGTTGGAATATGGCTTCAACACCTCCGCGGATATCTATACCAAAACGTATATCCGGAGCACCATAAAGCTTTATTTTCTCAGTTTTTATACCAAACGCAGCTATATATACCATTAAAGCTGTAACTAATAAAACACCAAAAAATCCTAGCTTTTTCTTCATCTGACTATCCTTTCTTGCTGAATTTATAATTTTATATAAGTAAGACATAATCTTACAGGCGGGTCATGTCCGCCCAGCTTAAGGGCTATTAGCTCCTTATAACGGTTGTTTCTGATAATAACATGTCCAAAATATAAAATTATTACACTTAGTCCTAATGCTGAAAGAGTATTAATATGATGATAATACCGGGCATAACCGGCATCCCCCGTTATTTTAAATATGAAATACTTGTTGGATTCAATCTCGGCAACAGGCAATTTATCATTAAGCGCCAGAAGATAATATCCCATTTGGCTGTATTTATATGATAAGTATGTGGTCCGCCTGACAGCCGCCTTATATACCGAGGCTTTATCAAAGCCGCCATATACCGGTGATGAAGCTGTGATAAATAAAAGCTGAGCCAGCAAGCTAAGCAGCAATATATAATTGTTTTTTTTATTTTTTACATTGCCGGTTCGCTTCATATACCACACCTCCTCACCACAAAAAAGGGTTAAAAATAAGCTGTTGCCTCTTTTTTAACAATTGCCTATACTAAGGTAACACAATTTCATCATTTTGTATATATTTAATTAGTTTTGCTTCCTTACAATTTTATACTCATCATTGAAGCGAAAATGAGGACAATTCATTACTGAATTACGCAAAAATCTGCTCATTTCATCCTCATCAAGATTTATATCACAATAATAGCAATCATAATAATCATCATACACATAATACATACAGTATTCGCAGTCTGTTTTATTCTTCACTCTGTACGCTCCTTTCTGCCGGAATTTTATCTAAAGCCGGCCGCCCTGTCTGTCTGACAGCCGAACCAGAATTTAATTCTATATTCATTATCTATATTCAAATCATTAATATGCAAATCATCTATAACTCAAATCATTATAAGTCGCATTCCATACGGTAAAAGGCAGCTTGTCATATTTTTGAAGATCTGTCACTCTGAACCCGCTGGCTATGTACCAGCTTTTAAGTATCGTGCTTTCATTAATCATGCCTAATTCAAGCTTATTGCCGCCAAGCTCCTTAACCTTCAGCTTTGCATATTCAAGCAAGGTCTTACCGTAACCATTATGCCTGTATTCCGGCAAAACAGCAAGATGCTTCAGCTTATAGGCGCTCTCCTCCCGTTTTGACAGAACAAAAAGTCCTATTAGAAGCCCGTTTTGGAAATAACCGAAGATCCTGCCGGAATCATACTCCTCCTGTAATTTTCCAAGCTCCATAAAGCTTGTATGAGTCGGGCAATTTTCCCGGGTAAAACCAAAATCCTCAGCAACAGTGGCAAAGCTTTTATGTATTACCTCAAGACAGGCCGGCAGCTCGTTTTTTGTGATCTCCCTTATCATATTAACACCCTCCAGCATTTTTAATTAATCTGCTATGCCTGCTTTAGCTTCTCATATCCGTATTGCTTATAGTTCAATTCCTAATTATTAATTCCTAATTAGCTTCAGAATTGAAAGCTGGTTTTATTGCTCCGATTATTCGTCAATAATAATATAAATAACATAAATTATATATCAAATTCTTCACAGTTAAACTGTCTGCTATAAGCCTATCATTAATTTGGTAATTATTTCAATGATAATGTTCCGTTTTCCTTAATAAAAAACCTACAGGAATAATATTAAAATTTCCTGCAGGAGTCAGTTAAATCAGAAATTGCTGCCGTTCCAGCCCCAGTTTGAAACCTCTTCATATTTAACATAGATGCAATCCGGCTGGATATTAAGCTCTTCCTTTAGAATATTGGTAATCTCCCTGGTCAGGCTGTTATAGGCATCCCTTGAGGCTTTGCCGAAGAGCTTCACCTCCACAAAGGCCAGGGGCTTGTCGTTCTTGCCCTTGAAATACATTGTGCTTTCACCTTCGAAGGAAAGCATCAGCCAGTTTTCGCTCTTACCGGGAATTAATTCGATAGCCTTTCCCAGTTTGGACTTGATTGCTTCACATTTTTCATTGCTTAATTTCACTGTAGTTTTTGTGCTGATATATGGCATCGTCATCATCCTCCTAAATATTACAAACCCTTCGAAGTCACTTTAATAGCGCCTCCGAAGGATTATAACCATTTATTATTTAATGCATGCAGCTATTAGCAAATATGTTAAAGCTCCACCCTTCCTTCAAGGGCTCTAAGCAATGTGACCTCATCAATATATTCCAAATCTCCACCTACAGGAATACCGCTGGCTATTCTGCTGACCTTGATTCCTGCCGGCTTTATCAGCTTACTGAGATACATAGCTGTGGCCTCCCCCTCCAAGCTGGAGTTGGTGGCTATAATTACCTCATCCACATCTTGCTGAAGGCGAAGCATAAGCTCCTTCAGCTTGATGTCCGCAGGACCTATGCCCAGCATCGGTGATATGGCTCCGTGCAGGACGTGATATACACCATCATACTTGCCTGTCTTTTCATAGGCCGCCAAATCCCTGGGAGTTTCCACCACCATAATCAGACGCTTGTTTCTTGCGGGGGATGCACAAATCGGGCATAGCTCACTATCTGTAATTGTTAGGCATTCTTTACAATATCTTATGTTCTTTTTAGCTTCAAGGATCGCAGAGGACAGGCTTTCAACCTGTTCCATCGGCATGTTTATTATATGAAATGCCAGTCTTTGGGCTGTTTTTGTCCCGATACCGGGAAGCCTAGACAGTTCCTCTATTAGCTTGCTTATCTGACTGCTATAATAATTCATTAGAAAGGAAAGCCTCCAAAACCGGTAATTCCTCCGGTAATCTCACTCATTGCAGCCGCATTTTCTTCCTCCATCTTGCGAAGGGCCTCATTGGCTGCCGCAACGATTAAGTCCTCAAGCATCTCTATATCATCCGGATCCACAACTTCCTTTGAAAGTTTAACACTGGTTATCTCTCTTTTTCCTGATACTTTTACTACTACAGCACCACCACCAGCACTAGCTTCATATTCCTTAGCCTCCAGCTCCTTGTTCTTCTCCTCCATCTGCTTCTGAATTCTTTGAGCCTGCTTCATCAAATTCCCCATGCTTCCGGGTATTCCTCCGGGAAATCCTCCTCTTTTTGCCATGCTTTTATCTCCTTTCAATTAGATCAATTTCGTCTGCTATTATACTATATTATATCATTAAATGGAATATCTGCATCCGCTGCCATTTTGCCGGATATAGGGCTTAAGTTTAACAAATTAGCTTCAACAGATTACTCATATTCAATTGGCATTTTGATAAGCTTGGAAAGGTCGGGCACATCCTCCATCCTCTCCTTCTGAGGGTTCAGGTATCTGGTACTAATCTGGACCTGCTTGTTAATCAAGGATGCGATTGTTTCCCTGATAAGCTCCATATGGTTTCCCCTGTCTATCAAATCCTTGTCCAGCGGATCTGTAACAACAATCACCAGTCCCTGATTATCGTCAATGCTAAGAGTTGCCCCATTAAGAACCATCTGCAGGGCAGGAGCCTTTCTGCCAAGCTGGGCCACGATGCTTTTCCATCTGGCCACGACCTCCTTCAGATCCTCCGGTAAGGCCTGTGGAAGAACTACCGGTTTTATGGGAGGCTCCTCGTTTGCAGATTGCGCCTTTGCATTGCCAGCTTCCGGAATTGTTATTACACCCTTCTCAAGCTTTTCCTCCAGCGCTTTAAGCCGCTCAAGTACAGAATCCATGCTTCTTTCCATTTGCGGCCGGCAAAGCTTGATAAGCGCCACCTCAATCAGAACTCTTTTTCTTGTTGCGTACCTGATTTGGTTGTTAAGCTCTGAAAATACCCTGATATATCTTATTAAGGCCTCCTCATCCATCTGGCGGGCTTCCTGCTGTAAAAGAGCCAGGTTTTCAGAAGATACCTCAATTACAAGATCTGTTATATCCTCTGTTGTTTTAATAAGTAATAAATTGCGCAGATACCATACGAAGTCCACACAGAACTGTCCCAGCTCCCTGCCTGTATTTTCAATTTCCTCAAGAAGTCTGATGCATGAGGCCACATCATGACTTTTTATATAGCCCAGAAGCCGGGCAAAAACCTGAGTGTCTACAGCTCCCAGCACATCCAGCACCTTATCGTAAGTAAGCTTCTGTCCAAGATAAAATGATATGCATTGGTCAAGAAGGCTTATGGAATCACGTAATGAACCATCCCCGATCCTGGCTATATATCGCAGCGCCTTTTCCTCAACCTCAATGTTTTCCATCCTCATAAGCTCTGCCAGTCGGTCCGTTATAACATCTATACTGATACGCTTAAAATCATAACGCTGGCATCTGGAAAGGATCGTTACCGGTATTTTATGAACCTCTGTCGTCGCCAGTATAAAGATTACATAAGACGGCGGCTCCTCAATGGTCTTAAGCAGGGCATTGAAGGCCCCTATGGAGAGCATGTGGACCTCATCTATAATATAAACCTTATACTTGCCTTCCGTAGGCGAATATCTGACCTCGTCAATTATCTCCCGGACATTGTCGACACCGTTATTGGAAGCGGCGTCAATCTCAATTACATTCATCGCTGTTCCGGCCGAAATCGCCTTGCACATACTGCATTCATTGCAGGGATTGCCGTCCATCGGGTTTTCACAGTTGACCGTCTTGGCAAAAAGCTTTGCCACTGTTGTCTTTCCTGTGCCTCTGGTTCCCGTAAACAAATATGCATGGCCTATCCTGCCGGCCTTAATCTGATTTTTCAAGGTAGTTACTATATGATCCTGTCCCTTGACATCCTTAAAATTATCCGGACGGAATTTTCTATAAAGAGCCGTATATGACATCGGGCTACTTCCTTTCCAGCATCTCACAGACTTAATTAAAGATCTGTATACAGGCTTCATTCAAGCAATTTTTGTACACAATGGTACTTGTATGTGTACCGACTATTGACGTCATTATATCATTACAGATATTTAAAATCAATGTTTTTGCCAGCTGCCCATCAGTCAATATCCTTCTCAAAATGCTGATAATCCTTGCTGTTTTTCCATTCGCCGCCCCAACTGAAGCCTCTGCTAATAAAAGCTTTATAGCAAATGTCATCCTTTTTTATATAATATGGGCAATCGATAGTGCGGTCTGCATACTCGGCTCCATTTTCAGGAGAAACCACACTCTTCCCGTTAATAGTTCTGACATAGGGATTATATAACGGATTGATGTCAATAGCCAGACCATAGCTGTGCTTTGACAGCTTCCCGGAGCCGTTGTCAATAAAGCGGAAATTAAATGCTGATGTATTGTTGTCTGCCATCGAGGCATTGTCATCAGCATCATATTCATCCACCAGAACCATTTTTTCAATCGGATATTTATGCTCATACAGCTCCTTAAATATTTCAATAATATCCTCCGCTATAGCCTTATTGACTATGAGCTCGCCTTCATGCGGCTGATTATCAAAGCCCCAGTAAAGGACCCTGATATAGCGCAAATCCTCATATGGAACAGTGCAATCCTTGCCATATGATTTTCCGTTAATTCTGTCTTTAATATCCTGGCTGATATGCTCTATTAAAAACATATTCGGCTCCTCCTGATTAATAACGCCGGTATCATCACTCATATTATCGGCCGAAAGTGTCTGTAAACCACCTGGCATGCCTTCGGCCTTATAATCAGCCTCCGGCACATAATTAATCTCAGGAGTTACTGGCACTACCGTCTTTGGCACTGTGTCAGGATTAATATCCTCTTTAATTCTGGTAATTCTATTGCAGCCGGTAATAAAAAGACCTGTAAAAAGCACAACCATAGCAATATATTTGTATGACACAATATCAGCAACCTTTCATTAAAAATCCTCTTCTATTACCTGAATTTCAAGATAATCAAAATCGATTGCCTCAATAAAATTATCCTTTGTAAAACGGGTTTTATCATGCTTTTTAAAATCCTTAATGGTTGACTCCAGCCATATTGGCTTTGCCAGATCAAAGGTATGGCATATTTCATCTATGGCCATCATAATCTTCTGAGTACGTCTTAGCTCAGTACTGTCGTTGCACACAACCATATCCTTAATCATTCTGTTGTCTTTAAAAATCTTTGCCCATAAACGAAACATATGCCCATCCTCTTTCTATAATCCGTATAGTATAGTTACCTTCGGCAAAAACGATTGCCATTTTGTGTCATACAGTATATAATTAATCATGAAATAATTATATATTAATCAGGCAAAAATGCAAAGCATCAGTTTTACTTAATACTTGTTCAATCGGAAGCAATGTGAAAGGAATGTAAGCATCTATGGAGGGAAATAAGCGCAGAGAGCAGTTGCTTAAAATTTTAAACAATGCCACCGAGCCAGTCTCCGGCGGTGAGCTCTCCCGGCTTCTGGGTGTAAGCAGACAGGTGATTGTCCAGGATATTGCATTGTTGCGTGCTTCCAATGTTAACATCATATCCACTACCAAAGGATATATGGTTTATCCCTTAGAACAGAATAAAGTCAAACGGGTATTTCAGGTTAGGCATACGGATGAACAGATAGAGGACGAGCTTTGCACTATAGTCGATAATGGCGGCAAGATACTTGATGTATTGGTAAAGCATGAAATATACGGTGAAATAACCACACCTCTTATCATACGCAACCGTCAGGACATATATGATTTTGTCAGCAAAGTAAAGACTAAAAAAATCGTGCCTCTGAAGGAATTGACCAACGGACTGCATCAGCATACCGTGGAAGCAGATTCCGAAGGGGTTCTGGATCGGATAGAAAAAGCATTGGCCCAAAAGGGCTATCTGATATAATATAATAATATTTCATGGACTTGATTTTGGCACATCAAGCATACTTAGACAGCTATTGGAATTGGCCGTTATCCACAAGCTAAGCTTATCCGGTTTATGAGCTTGCTTGTGGTTTTTGTTTTCAGAAAAGCAAACAGAAGCTAATAAAACAGCGGTGAAACCCTTCTCTGCGCTAAAAACGGGCGAGGCGACACAACTTATTCATGTCTTTCCTCACCCGCTTTATTAAACCTTCTTAATCATCAGCGAAGTAACAGCATAGGATTTATAGTCTTTCCGTCCTCCAGCACCTGGAAATACAGGTTGCTTCCCTCTACAGTATAGTACTTGGTAGGTTTGGCGATTGTACCAATAACCTCTCCCTGGGATACAAAATCACCCACCTCAAGGCTTACATTATCCAGCTGTCCGTATACAACACTATAGCCGTCACCGATTTCCATAGTTACAGTTAAGCCTGTCTCCTCATTATTGGCAATCTTGGTAACTACGCCGTCGGCAGCCGCCTTAACCTCAGTACCAACCTCCGCATCGATAATAATTGCCGGATTGCATTTATATTGCATCAAAGTTGCAAAATAAACGGTGCGGTCCATGCTGTAGTTCATAATAACGTTGCCGCTTACAGGCCAGGCCAGACCCTCATCGCGATCAAAGCTCAGCTTGTCCAGGGCACTAAGCTTGGAGCCTGTTGTCTCAACTGCTACCTCCTTGGCCGGTTCTGCAGCACCGGATGTAAGATCCTTCTTAGTCGTATCTTCCGTATCCGCAATAGTATCATATCCGTATCCTTCGTACTCAACCTGATCTTTGGCCAAATCAGTCTCTTGGCCTGTATTATCATTTGCAGCAAAATTATCAGATGAATTGTCCTCATTACTTACAATTCCATCTGATACAGGGTCAGTATCCACCAGATTGTTTTCATTGTCCTGGTCTGCTATGTTTTCCTCAACATCATTCAGATCAACGTAGTCCTGTTCCTTATTGTCTAACCTTTGGGACAGCCTTGATCCTATGACAGCAACTGCAGCAATCGCCAAGACACCGACAAACAATAGCACATAATACCCTTTCCCTTTCATAAAATCAGCAAATTTGTTCTTTTTCACTGTAATCACCTCATCCATATTCTTCGCAGTAATTTCTAGATTTATTCGTTTCTGCCAGGCCACATTGAATTATTTTCACAATCTGCAATGTGTAAGTACATTACCCATAATTTGCCCAAAAAGAAGTAAATCTATGGGTCTAACTGATATAACTTATTATTTCCATCTATAAACTTTTTAGTCGCGCTTTTATAAATCTTTTTAGTCGCGCTTTTATAAATCTTCTTATTGACTTTTTTGTGCAAAACTATAAAATATAATATGTAAAAGCCATGCGGATATGGTTCAATGGTAGAACACGAGCTTCCCAAGCTTGTGACGCGGGTTCGATTCCCGTTATCCGCTTAACAACAAAAGGCACCATGCATAAAGCATGGTGCCTTTTGTTGTTAAGCGATTATATAAGGGTGTCGGGAAGAATAAAAGTGCGAACCCACTGGTGAGCATCTTTTATTCTTCCTAAGCCATGGCCGTGTTTACCCGGGCATGGCTTTTTCCCGATTATCCGCGAAGCGTGTTAACCATAAGAATTGGAGACTGCAAGAATTATCTTTTAAAATAAGATGTAAACTACAAAGAGTACTTATACTATCAGAAGTTTCTACTTTGTGAAGATACCACAAATTGTTTCTCTTGTACCAGAATATTCTTTTCCTGCAATATCGTCATAGAACTCGAAATTATTGAATCCTATTGGTTGAATTTCTGATATTAATAACTCCTTAGTAAAAAAATGATCGAGTACAATGTAGCATTTCACAGCTTCATCGTTTATTACAGTATGCTGACGTATTTCCGTCTTGTCATCGTCATCGTATTGGTAAACCGCTTCTAATAGGAGATGGGGTTTTTCATTAAAAAAACCACCGTTCTTGAAGTATTGCCAGGAACGGCTTTCGTTATGTCTCATTTTGGGGTAAATGCATCAAATATGAACTTTCCGTTCGGCTTTAACGCTTGATACACCTTTTTGAGTAGTGTTATTCTGTCTGCAATAGATAAAGCTGCGTAATCTTTATTGATTATGGTTATAACATCAAACTGCTCTGTATAATCTATTGTCAGGTAGTTCTGATAATGATATTCAATGTTACTGCCGTTAATAGCTGTTTGCTCCTTAGCATACCTAATGGAACGTTTTGAAAAATCAACTCCAGTAACAGAATAACCTGCTTTTGCAAACTGCTCGGCGTATATTCCGGGGCCACAGCCTAAATCAAGCAATTTCGCATATTGCTTCGGTGGAGCGATTTCAGCAATCCACTGAACGGATTTAGCAACAAATTTATGATTACTTGTTGCTCCATCATTATCAGGGTCAAGATGTGATTCAAGCATACCCTTTGAGATATGTTCATCATCCCATAAGGTGCAATACAAGCTACTTGTTATAGAATCAAGATTCGGCTTATTTAAAAAAGGTATAAGATTTGTAATCATTTTATTCCTCCAAACTATTGTTTTTTATACCATGCAGGTATAGGATTTTTGAAATTGTCCGACCACATCAGAATGTTTTGCATAACACTTTTTCCTTCTTCGAGATTATTAAACCCCGCCCAATGCGGGCCTCCCAATGCAACCAATGCACCATAAGCAAAATAATATGTATAAGCATTCCAAAATTCTAATGTCGGTTCGCTGTTGAAATACCCATATATTTGCCCAGAATAATAATAAGGAAACAAGTTAGGCCGCCACGAAACTTTGAATATATCCAGGTAGGGATCTCCATAAAAACTGCTGAAGTCAATCACACCGAGTTCACTGTTTTGCATTATAATTACATTCCCTGGATTGTAGTCACCATGGAGATATGTTTGCTGGCGTACACCAAGAACATCTCGATTCTCCTGCAAATATTGCATGATCATATCGCCAGATTCACAATGCAGCTCGGTTCTGGAATGGTATGCTTTAATCTCCTTTCGAAGCATACAATTAAAATTGTTATACCAATCTACTGTGCCTTCCGGTGCGGGAATTGAATGAATTTTTCGTAAAAGTTCACCTGCTTTCAATCCATAATTATACTGCTCAGTTTCCGCCATTGTAGGCAGAACGGATTCTACATCCTTACCATCCACCCATGACAGTAGCTGATATACGTTCTTGTTGTCGCTAGATAAGCCAAAATCCATCGGTTGTGACATAGGAATATCCAGTTCAGAAACACGCTTAAGCATATCGTATTGGGCTTTTTTATGTTCGTATTCCGATACGTCTGCTATGCGCAACAATAACCGTTGCCCGTCATAAGTTTCGATGTAATACTTTTTATCATTAGTCCAACCTTTATTTATCGGTTCCATTTTTGCGAAGGTCTCGCAACCAGGAATGTCTATCATAATAATCCTCCAAATATGTTTTTTGTGATAGTATGAAGAAATAAAAAAAAGCTGCAGGTGTCATCCCACAGCTTTAATAAAATAAAGGTACTTAAGCGTATATCATATGGTATAAAAAACTTTGAAAGATTTCGTACACGTATCTTACATT
>ENA-OWOZ01001913-OWOZ01001913.1-bioreactor-metagenome-genome-assembly--contig:-NODE-1913-length-17098-cov-2.811409_pt1 | contig 17098 bp, 20 predicted proteins | sample MGYA00238140_ERZ651804 | MGnify/ENA primary metagenome ERZ651804 (study PRJEB26910, sample SAMN07631232) | bioreactor metagenome | isolation source: Switchgrass digestor | place: USA: Dartmouth... | reverse complement strand
ACAAGCGCTCTTTCATAAGCGGTCCCCTCCAGATGCTGAGCCGGCCTCCGGAAATGCTCCCTCGTAATGGCGCATGAATAAATCCTCCAAAGCAGGAGGTGTGCATTCGAGTTTCAGGATTCCGAATTGACTGATATGGCTTATTACATTGCCCATTTCCTCGGAATCCACTTGAAATTCCCAGGTAGAGTCGCTTTGACGCAAATGGTGGATCCCCTTTAACTCAGCAATGCCCGTTATCGGTTCTTTTGTTGATACCGTTACTTTGGTCCTGGTCAAATGACGCAATTCCTCCAGGCTTCCTCTGTCGATGATTTCCCCTTCGCGGATGATGGCCACGCGATCGCATAGTTTTTCAACCTCTGAAAGGATATGGCTGGAGAGTAAAACGCTTTTCCCCTGTTGTTTTAACTCCAAAACGCATTCCTGGAAAATCCGTACCATTAAGGGATCCAAGCCCGATGTCGGCTCATCCAGCAGATATAATTCCGAATCCGAAGCAAAAGCGGATATGAGAGCGATTTTTTGGCGGTTCCCTTTTGAGTATGTACGGCATTTTTTCGTGGGATCCAATTGGAAGCGTTCAATCAGCTCATCCCGCCTTTTCCTGTTCCCGTTGCCGCGCATGCTTAAAAACAGATCGATGACCTCGCCTCCCGTCAGGTTTGGCCAAAAATTCGCTTCCCCCGGTACATAGGAAATCCTCTTGTGAATTTCCACCGCCTCTTTCCAAGCGTCTTTTCCCAAAATGGTGACCCCTCCCGCCGTAGGCTTGAGCATCCCCAGCATGATGCGAAGCGTAGTCGTTTTGCCTGCTCCGTTCGGACCGATAAAGCCGTAGATTTCGCCTTGTTCCATGCTCAAATTGATATTTTTTAACGCGGTGAAATTACCGAACTTCTTTTTTAGATTGACAATTTCCACCAGGCTCATACAGATCGCCCTCCTGCTTTTATATTTCTTGATCCATCTTCATTTTTCGGGATTTCTACTGAGAAATCAGGACTTTTCCTTATATAGTATATTGGAAAATGATGCCGGGAACAATAAGCAACATCCCTTGATCCGTATGTTTATATTGGTATGAGCCATTGAAGCAAAAAAATCATAAAAAGTATTGAAAACTTCGATTGACTTTTTCTGTGGGATGGTATATAGTATAATTAACTAATTAGTTAATTGTTTAATTTGTATAGGAGGGTTGATGGTGGCAGGGGTGTTTAAGGCACTGTCTGATCCTACCCGCAGGGAGATATTAAAGTTGCTGAATCAAAGGGATTTGACTGCCGGGGAAATTGCAGAGCATTTCAATATGTCCAAACCTGCGATCACAAAACATCTGAACATCTTGAGGGAGGCGGAATTGGTCAGCTCGGAAAAAAGGGGACAGTATGTGATCTACTCAATTAATCTCACCGTGCTTCAGGAAGCCTTGAGCAATTTTATGTCTTATTTTGGAAAGGAGAAAGCCCGTGAAAAATAACTATAAACTTGTACAAATCTGCTTTGCCGTTATTTCAATCCTAATTCTGGTTTTAGGAATTCTTGGTCCGAATACCGATGTGACAGTGACGATTATCGCGGTGCTGGCCCTTGTTGCACTCGTTTTATTTGACCGGTATACTCCCCAGATTGCGAATTTATCGCCCGACAACCCCAAAGTAAAAACCATGCGCAGGCTGAATATGCTGTCCATGGCCTTTATTTTGATCCTTTTCTGTATCATAAGTTGGCTTCCCGGAATGGAAAACATGTCGGAATGGGCAGAGGAAAGGATCGGGTTAGCCATTGTGGTAATGGTAATGACGGTCATAGGAAATGTGGCACCCAAGATTCCCTTCAACAGATATATGGGCTTAAGGCTGCCCTGGACAATACGGGATGAAGCCACCTGGAAGGTTGCCCACAGAATTTTGGGATACATCACCTTTCCGTTGGTGCTGATCTTGATTGTCTGCAGCCTTTTCGGAGAGGCGAAAGATTTCATTCCATACTGCATCATTGCATGGATTGCGATTCCCGGTATATATTCCGCCTGGTTTTACTTTATGCGGCTTAAGGGGAAAGAATAATAAACGTGGCAGGAGAAAGTCAAAAGCATTTTGTAGTTGGCGATTGAGAATTGAAAAGATGGGTCAGTGAAATTCGTCATCGGAGACCGGTGAAGGAGGTGCAAAGCATGAATAAAAACGAGATATTCGTAATCTACGGTGATCAGCCGAAAGAAATGGTGCTGACACTTCTAAATGAGATGAAACCTGAGGAAGGGCTGCCGAAGGAAAGCCGTATCGGCATCAAACCCAATTTAGTGGTGGCAAAGCCTGCTGCCAGCGGGGCTACCACCACGCCGGAGCTGGTGGAAGGCATCGTTGAATATTTCCAGTCAAAGGGGTATCAGAACCTGTGCATTATGGAGGGGTCCTGGGTCGGAGACAGAACCTCAAGGGCCTTTAAGGTCTGCGGGTACGAAGCCATTTCAAAGAAATACGGTATTCCGCTGATTGATCTCCAAAGGGACGGCTATTGTGAACGCATGGTGGATGGAATAAAGCTAAACATCTGCAAAAAAATGCTGGAGATTGATCATCTCATCAATGTTCCCGTTTTAAAGGGCCATTGCCAGACAAACCTGACCTGTGCGCTGAAAAACATGAAGGGTTGTATTCCCGATTCGGAGAAGAGGAGATTTCACACCCTGGGCCTACATAAGCCCATAGCTCACTTAAACAAAGCGATCAGGCAAAACCTCATCATTGTTGACGGGCTCAACGGGGATTTGAGCTTTGAGGAAGGAGGCAATCCGGTTCAGATGAACCGAATTTTTGCCGGCTTCGATCCCGTCATGATCGACAGTTATGCCGCTCATCTGCTGGGTTTTGATCTCGATGAAATTCCCTATATCAAGTTGGCCGAGGATTTGGGTGTGGGAACAACGAAATGGCAAGAGGGATCAATCCGTGAATTAAACAGCGGCCGGGAAACCCAGATCCGGGGCCGGACGGGAAAAGCCAAGTTTTTTACCCAGTACATAGAGGAGAGAGAAGCTTGCTCAGCCTGCTATGGCAGCCTGATTCACGCTTTGGAAAGATTGAGGGAGCGGGGAGAGCTCCAAAAGGTAAAGTCCAGGCTCTATATCGGCCAGTATTACAAAAATAAGTCAATGGAGGATGGGATAGGGGTCGGTCAGTGTGCCAAAGGCTGTCCCCGGCATATTCCCGGTTGTCCGCCGTCTGCCGGAAATATCGTAAAATTCTTTGAAGAGAATTAGCCGAAACGCTTTATACCACCCATTATGGCAAAGGGTGGTATTATTGCATTGTGATATAATCTCCAATATTTACTCCTATCCGAAATCTGGACAAGGGGTGGAAAAGATACTATGGTGAAAAATAATAAAAAATTTCATTACGATTGAACCGAAATCCACGTTAAAGTGTTTTATATATTGTGGCACATCTGAAGGCGCCTGGATGTCTGCAGGGGGGTGAAGGGATTTTTGCATTACAAGGATGAGTTTCAAAAAGTAGTCCTGGAGAACCAAAGTTGGCTGCTGCGTTATATTACCGGCATCGTAAAGAATAGGGAGACTGATGAGGATATACTGCTATTTCGTGAAAGGAGATTATATCATGGATTGCAGGGAAAGCTATACTTTTTTATACCATTACGGTAAGGATATGATTCAGCCCAATGATCGCGAATCCCTTGAAAAACACCTGGCTGTTTGAAAGGAATGCAGGGATGTCGCCGAATCCTTAAGGATCCTTCTCCCTCAAATCAAGCCTGCTGAAGAGGGAGAGCACAGGCACTATATGATAGCCATTCCGTTGAAAAACGGGTATACCCTCTTCTATTGCGGCAGCAATTGTTTCTTTGAAGATCATGAAGAGATCAACAAGATGCTTAAAGACAACGACGAAGCCATTCCCAGTGATTGGGGCTTATTCGGCGGCCATGATGACGATTTTGAGCATCTTGCAGAACTGGATAATGAGGGAAATAAAATCGAGTTTGAGTAAATACCGAATCCTCATCTTTCCGGGAACGTCAGGGTAGTATACAAAAGGCTCAAAAAGGTTTATCCGGAATTTATCAATACCTCTGTATTAACGAGAAAAATAAATCTGTTTACTCCTCTTTTGGAGGATCCGGATCTCATGATTGGTAAAATTCAAAATCATTATGGCAATAATGTAAAATCAGGTTTATACCTCGCCATTCCAAGCTCCGGCAAAAATATACGCATCAAGAAAGGAAATGGCGTGATTGATGCAGGCCCTTATAAGTTCGCGTTTTCTGACCGATACGTCACAGAGGATGAGACCATCAAGCTGGAGTGCTCCTATCTTAAGAAATGAGATCCAGGAATGTACTGTAAATAGTGTTTGAATTCTAGTAAGAATGCCATCTACGGGAGAGTACTCGCAGGTGGCATTTTGCTATGTCAAGTCGTTTTTTCTAACCATGTACCTGCTGTAAAAATAAAAGGGGGTAAGGTGTTATAAATCTTGCTGGGTTGCAGGGCAATTTTATGTTGTTTTTTTGACTCTTTTTTAATAAACTTTATAGAATCCTCTTGAGATGGTATACTATATCAGTGTTTCAGTATACCAAGGAGGGATTTGGATGGAGCTCCCGCAAAAGCTTCGCTCTGCAATTGAGAATGATCTACTTGCACTGCCTGAAAGAAAGCTGACCGGGCTGGCTGCAGAGCTCTCTCAAAGTTATCGCACGGGAAGGCCCCAAAATAGAGGAAGCTATTTTCGTTCCCAGGAAGACGTGGCGGCTTATGCCGTATTTCGAATGCCTGCAACCTTTGCCGCCGTTTCCTATGTCATAGGCCATATCAAGGAACGCTACCCCGATTGGCAGCCGAAAAGCCTGCTGGATGTAGGTGCGGGGCCGGGTACGGTTATGTGGGCCGTGTCCGCTGAGTATCCGGAAATAGAGCAAATTACCCTGGTAGAGCGGGAAGACTTTATGATTGCTCTGGGGAAAAGGCTTTCAGGCTATTCAGATACGGCTTCTGTCAGGGAAGCGAAATGGATCAAAGCGGATATTATGGAATTTCATGATCCGCCGGTAAGCGATCTGGTCACTGCATCCTATGTGCTCAATGAGCTGCCGGAGGATGAGAGACCATCGTTTATTAAACGGCTCTGGGAGTTTACAGGGGAACTTTTAGTCCTGATTGAACCGGGAACGCCGGCGGGATTTGCCAGGATCCAAGAAGCCCGGGAGCAGCTGCTCGCTCAAGGGGCCCAGGTGGCAGCTCCCTGTCCCCATGGAAAAGCCTGTCCACTGGATGACAAGGACTGGTGCCATTTCTCCCAGAGGCTGGCTCGCACTCGCCTGCACCGGGCGGTCAAAGAAGGGGAACTGCCCTATGAGGACGAAAAGTTCTCGTATTTGTGCATGTCCCGTTTTGAGGCTAAATCCATCAATGGAATTGTTTTACGCCATCCCCAAATCCGAAAAGGGCATATCAAGGTCAACCTTTGTACGCCTGAGGGATTGACAAGTACTGTAATAACCCGAAAAGCTAAAGAGCTTTTTCGCCGTGCACGGGATTTGCATTGGGGATCTATTCTGTAATATAAAAATGTATACATTATTATGAAAGCTCTGAAGTATATTTATATACTGTCAGAGCTTTTATAATGTCATTCAATATAGTGAATAATAAAATTATGTTGATTGTTCTTCATATGTTAAAGAATGGATCTTCAGAGAGTAAAAAAACAGTTCCGGCAGCAAGTCGGAAAGTATTATAAGATGCCTTATTAGAAGTGCATCCTTGTAATAAATAACTATCAAATATAGGAGGATATACAATCATGATAAAGGCACTTATTCTTTTTATTCTTACTTATATACTCTTGCTGCTTTTGCCGAAGTATAGGGCATACATTGCATTGACTTCCGCCATCACATTCGTGATTTTAGGCATCCTACCCAGTGAAAAGGTTTTTACATCAGTAGACTGGAATGTGATCATGATGATTGCCGGTACCATGGGAGTAGTCTATCTCTTTATTGAATCGAAGATGCCATCTCTGCTTGCGGATAGAATCATTGAAAAGGTTCCCAATGTGAAATGGGCTATCATCGCTTTATCATTGTTTGCCGGAATCATTTCAGCATTCGTGGATAATGTAGCCACTGTTTTGATGGTGGCTCCTATAGCTTTGAACATAGCTAAAAAGCTAAAAATCTCTCCGGTTTCAAGCATTATTGCAATTTCTATTTCCTCGAACCTTCAAGGGGTTGCTACTTTAGTAGGCGATACGACTTCCATCCTTTTAAGTGGACACGCAAACATGGATTTTATGGATTTCTTTTTATACAAAGGCAAAGTGGGAATGTTCTGGGTTGTACAGATTTCAGCATTTGTTGCCACATTGATTCTATTATATGTTTTAAGAAAAGAAAATCACAAAATTAAAATAAAGGGTAAGACTAAAGTTACGGATTATCTCCCGACAACCCTTCTAGTAGGAATGGTTCTCGCACTCATTCTGGTTTCCTTTATACCAAATGAATTCAATCTAGGTTCAAAGACTTTTATAAAACCTGATATAACGAACGGTATTATTTGTATGGGATTTCTGGTCACCGGAGTGATAGACGAGGCCATTAAGCAAGGTAGGAGCAGGGTCTTTTTCAATACGCTCAAAGAAATCGATTATTTTACTCTTCTTTTGCTGGGAGGATTATTTATCGTTATTGCAGGCATCACAGAAGCCGGGGTAGTAGAGGAAGTCAGCAAGCTCTTTGTCAAGGTCAGCAATAACAACCTTTTCCGCATATACACTTTGATTGTCTGGGCTTCAGTATTTTTCTCAGCCTTTATAGATAATATTCCATATGTAGCAACCATGCTTCCGGTAGTAGCAAACATAGCCGATATTTTGGGGATTGATCCCACGATTCTTTATTTTGGGCTTTTATCCGGAGCCACATTGGGAGGCAACATTACCCCAATTGGGGCTTCCGCCAACATTGCCGGCCTTGGGATCCTGCGCAGAGAAGGTTATGAGGTAAGTGCCAGGGAGTTCATGAAAATCAGCGTTCCCTTTACTCTGGCTGCGGTGACCACCGGCTATGTGTTGATCTGGATCATATGGAGCTGAGAATCTTGCTTTCTGTTCCAACATAGAGAGAAAAGGTGTACTTTGCAGTATATGTATACATAAAAAATCATAACTTTTTCTTGACAAAACTCAACCCCATTGGTATACTACTCTACAAGAATTGAATATGGATGAATCGTTCATCAAGAGTGGTGGAGGGACTGGCCCAATGAAACCCGGCAACCGGCTTCTTTGTAAGCAATGGTGCTAATTCCAGCTGCAATGGTTTATTGCAGGCAGATGAAAGATTGGCTTATAGACCTCTTTCATTTGAAAGAGGTTTTTTAATACTTAAAAAAGTAAATGGAGGTTCCCGTTCAAGCATCCTAAACAGTTTTGCACTTCGTAGAGCCAATGGAAGAGGTGATAGATTGATAGAGATCAAAGGCCTATATAAGGAATACAAATCTTCAAATGGGACAGTCCATGCACTGAAAAACATCAACCTGACCATTGAAAAGTCAGATATATTCGGAATTATTGGTTTAAGCGGAGCCGGAAAATCCACCCTGGTGAGGTGCATCAATCGGCTGGAGGAACCTACCCAGGGCAAGGTTTTCATAAACGGACAGGATATTACCCAGCTTACGGGTAAACAGCTTCGGGATATGCGAAGGAAGATCGGGATGATCTTTCAGCATTTTAACCTGTTAAGTTCAAGGACCGTAGCCGGAAACATTGCCTATCCAATGGAAATCAGCGGTGTACCGAAAGCTACCCAGGAGAAGAGAATCAAGGAACTTTTGGAACTGGTTGAACTTACGGATAAGGCCAATGCCTACCCGTCTCAGCTGAGTGGAGGCCAGAAGCAGAGGGTCGGTATTGCCAGGGCCTTGGCCAACAAACCCGATGTACTCCTGTGCGATGAAGCAACATCTGCCTTGGACCCTAAAACGACTTCGTCGATACTAAAGCTTTTGAAGGACATCAATGAAAAATTTGGGCTGACGATTGTCATCATAACCCATGAGATGAGCGTTATCAAGCAGATCTGCACAAAGGTGGCGGTGATGGAAAACGGAGAAATACTGGAAAGCGGGCTTGTGGAGGATGTTTTTACACGTCCGATTCATCGAATCACAAAGCACTTTGTACAAAGCGTGGTTCATGATTTACCTGAAGAGTTTCTCTCCAGGAACACTCCCCATGCAAGGCTTTTACGGCTTGGTTTCAAAGGACCCAGCGCAAAGGAGCCCATCCTTTCGCGCCTTATCAAGCGATATGATGTCGATGTAAACATCCTGCTGGGCGGGGTCGATCATCTGCATCAGAATATTGTAGGAAACTTAATTGTAGAAATGACCGGGGAAAACAGCGAAATAGACAAAGCAATAGGATACTTAAGGGATTGCGGCGTCCAATGCGAGGTGGTGGAAAGTTGAACGGAAGGATGATTGAACTGGAGGACAATATTCGATTGGCCCTGAATTTGTTGCCGATTGAATTATGGAATACCCTGTATATGGTGATCGTATCAACCATATTCGCGGTAATCGTCGGTTTACCCATGGGAATCATTTTGGTCATTACGGAGAAGGGCCATATCAAAGAGCAACCGACGATAAACAGGATCCTGGGTACCATTGTGAATGTAGGCAGATCATTCCCCTTTGTTATCTTAATGGTGGCCATTATTCCCTTTACAAGGTGGCTGGTTGGCACCAGCCTGGGGACAACGGCTTCCATTGTCCCCCTGTCCATAGCTGCCGCTCCCTTTGTAGCCAGGGTTGTAGAGTCCTCCCTCAAGGAGATTCAAAAGGGAGTGATCGAAGCCGCTGTGTCCATGGGATCCAATACCTGGCAGATTATCACAAAGGTCATGCTGCCTGAGGCTATGTCTTCGATCGTTTTAGGAATCACTCTCACATTTGTAAACTTGATTGGCTATAGCGCCATGGCCGGTACCATTGGTGGGGGCGGACTGGGAAAGATCGCCATCCAGTATGGATATCAAAGGTATAATACCTTCATTATGGTTTGTACCATCATTGTACTGATTATCCTCGTCCAGGCAGTACAGGCCATAGGCAACTATATAGCAAGGAAAATTAATAAAAATTAATATTTTTTATATTGAAAGGAGAAATGACTGTGAAAAAAGCTTTACTATTTATTTTACTGGTAGGAATTTTAGGTGTGAGCATTCTTAGCGGCTGCGCCGGCAGGGAGAAAACCCTAAAGGTTTCAGCCACCTCCGTGCCCCATGCAGAAATGCTGGAGTACATTAAAGATGATTTGGAAAAGCAGGGGATTAAACTGGAGATCATTGTCACGGATGATTATCCCATTCACAATCGTTCTTTGGCAGAGAAAGAAGTGGATGCAAACTTCTTCCAGCACATTCCCTATATGGAGGCGCAAATCGACGAATTTGGCTATGAGATCGAAGCCATTGGCAAGATTCATATTGAGCCGATGGGTATGTATTCCAACAAGATAAAGTCGCTGGATGAGCTCAAGGAAAATGCCGTTATTGCAGTGCCCAATGATCCTACCAATGAAGCAAGGGCATTGGCATTGCTTCATAAGTACGGTGTGATAAAACTGGATGATGTGACCAACATGACAGCCACTGTTCTCAATATCGTTGAAAATCCGAAGAACATAAAAATCCAGGAAGTGGCTGCAGAGATGCTTCCCCGCACGTTGGAGGATGTCGATGCGGCGATCATCAATACCAATTATGCCCTGCAGGCTGATCTGAATCCGATGAAGGACGCGATCATCATTGAAGACGCCGACTCTCCTTTTGTGAATATTGTTGCTGCAAGAAAGGGAGAAGGGGACAGGGAGGATCTCAAGGCCCTGGTAGAGGCACTCACTTCTGATAAAATGAGAGCCTTTATAGAAGAAAAATACGGCGGATCCATAGTACCTGTTTTCTGATACACGATAAAGTGAATCAAACGCAAAATGCATAAGCACCTCCGGGAGTTTTTCTCCTGCGGAGGTGCTTCTTTTTTTGGAATTGAAATTTCCGTACAAGTTTTTCGGATTTTTTGCAACAAATCCGTCATGATATCGTCATCAATTATAGAAAACATGATAAAGGAGAGTTGCTATGAAAAAACTACTACTTCTATTCTTATCCATTCTACTGTTCATAGGCCTAATAGCATGCCAGTCACAAGATGTAGACTCAGATCCGACGGAGAACCCTGACGGTGAACAGGAAACACAAAACGAGAACCTGGAAGGCAGCCTGGAAGACATTTTGCAGAAGATTTATGAAACCGCCGAGGTAGACGACCAGTTCAGAGAATACATCAAAGAAGGTTTGCAAACCCAGGAGATCACGGATGAAAATATTGTCTATCACCTTGGCAAAGAGGGGATTGAATTTGAAGAAGCGATTGCCTCTGAACCGATTATGATGCCCTCCGCATATTCCCTGTGTCTTGTGCGCGTGAAGGACGGAGCGGATGTAGAGAAGATCAAGAGTGAGATCAAGGAAAATGTCAATCCGCAAAAATGGGTATGCGTCGGTGTAGACCCGAACAATGTGATTGTCGACAACATCGGTGACGTGATCATTCTCATCATGAGTGATGATCAAGGGAAAGCTTTGCACGATGCATTCCTTGCTTTAAAGAAATAGTATGCTGTTTTCAAGTATCAGCTTTTTGTACTTCTTTTTACCGATCGTTCTAGGCTTGTACTTCCTGGTACCGTTTCGGTTGAAAAACACGGTTTTGCTTGTGGCCAGCCTGTTTTTCTACTTCTATGGAGAGCCGGTATACTCTGTTTTGATGGTAGCAGCCTCTGTTTCGGGCTATCTTCATGGATTGTGGATTGACAGGGCAAGGGGTGGGAGATATGCGAAAATACCGCTTATCTCCTCTCTTATTTTTAGCCTTGGATTGCTTGTTTTTTTCAAGTATACGGATTTCTTTATTGATAATGTGAATTGGTTGTTTGGAGCCGGTATCAGGCCCTTAAGGCTGGCCCTTCCCATCGGTATCAGTTTTTATACTTTTCAGATCCTGTCCTATACAATTGATGTTTATCGCGGGGAGGCAGCGGTTCAAAGGAACCTTTTCGACTTTACGACCTATGTATCCCTTTTTCCCCAGCTTATAGCAGGCCCAATTGTGCGTTACACCACCGTTGAAAAGGAATTGGCCGAGCGGAAACTTTCCATTGAAAATTGTGCCTATGGGATTCATCGCTTTATCATAGGCCTGTCCAAAAAAGTTTTGCTGGCAAATACCCTCGGAGAGCTGGTAAAGAGCCTTGGTCAGGTCCACGAAAAGAGCCTTTTGCTCTACTGGCTGGTTGCCGTGGCTTTTATGTTTCAGATATACTTTGATTTTTCCGGCTACAGCGATATGGCGATCGGTTTGGGGAGAATATTTGGATTTCATTTTCTTGAAAACTTCAATTATCCCTTTATATCCAGGAATTTGACGGAGTTCTGGAGAAGATGGCATATATCCCTTGGGACCTGGTTCCGGGATTATGTGTATATCCCAATGGGTGGAAGCAGGGTAAACACGATTAAGTGGATTCGCAATATCCTGGTCGTGTGGTTCCTGACCGGGTTTTGGCACGGGGCCCAGTGGAATTTTATCCTTTGGGGCCTGTATTTCGCAGTCTTTCTGATTATTGAAAAGTGTTTTCTAAAGAAATTATTGAATCAATTGCCCCTTGCAGCACAGCATCTTTATACTTTATTTTTCATTACCGTCAGCTTTGTACTGTTCAATGCCGATGGGATGGGGGAGTGTATCGAGAACTTCAAAGGGATGTTTGGGCTCAATAATATTCCACTGATCAGTGCTGAGACGGCGTATTATCTGAAAAGCTATGGGCTTGTTTTGGCGATTGCTGCCATCGGCGCTACACCCCTTGTGAAGGACTTGGCAGGTAAGATCCGGAGCCGCAGGAATGGCCGTAAAATCCTGAATATTTTTGAGCCTTTGGTGCATATTCTGCTGCTTTTGCTCATCACCGGCTATCTTATCGACGGTTCATTTAATCCATTCTTGTATTTTCGGTTTTAGTTATCAGTGAGGAGTTGAATCATGGGCGACAGAATGAAAAATAGACTGGTGACCGCCTCTTTTTTCTTCATCCTATCGGCATTGACGGTGGTAAACCTCATATTGCCCGATCAAGAGCTGTCCTACAGTGAACGCCGCAGGCTTTTGGCCGTCCCGGCTTATTCCATGGAAAAGCTTCTGTCGGGTGAATTGTTTGAGCAGTACGAGAAATATTTCCTCGATCAGTTTGCTTTTCGAGAACAATTTAGGAGCCTGAAAGCCTTTTTTAAACTGTACCTCCTTCAGCAAAAGGATAACAACAGGATTTATATCGTAAACGGGAAATTATACAAGATGGAATACCCCCTCTCAGAGAAGTCGATCCAAAATGCCGCAGAAAAGCTCAATGCCATTTATGAAAGATACCTTCAGGGCATGAACGTAAGCTATGCCGTCATTCCCGATAAAAACTATTTCGCAGCGGCTAAATACGGTTATCTGTTAATGGATTATGATGAACTCCTGAATATCATGCATCAAAACGTAAAAAACATGAACTATATCGATTTGTTGGACTGCCTGGAGGATTCGGACTATTACCGAACGGATATCCATTGGAGTCAGGACAAGATTATAAAAGCAGCCGAAAAGCTGCTCACGGGAATGGGAAATGATGTTAAGTTATCGGAACATCAATTTGAAAGGCGGGAGCTGTACCCATTTTACGGAGCCCTGTACCGGCAGGCCGCTTTAAGGGTTCAACCGGACACCCTGGTCTATTTGACAAATGATGCATTGGAAAATGCCGTTGTATATGATCATGCATCCGGGACATACAGCAAGGTATACAGGCCTGAGCTGTTTGAAGGGATAGACCCTTATGATGTCTTTCTCTCCGGCGCAAAACCGCTCCTTACGATTTATAACCCAGCCTCTGAAACCGACAAAGAACTGATATTGTTTCGAGATTCCTTTGGCAGCAGCATTGCACCGCTCTTGCTGTCGGGCTATGGCAGAATAACCCTTGTGGACATCCGATATATATCTCCCGATATTTTGGACCGATATATTGATTTCTCTCAAGGGCAGGACGTGCTCTTCTTGTACAGCACTCAGATCTTGAACAACAGCGCTATGTTGAAATAAATGCCAAAGCTTAAAACCGCCTCTGTGAAGGCGGTTTTTTCGTTTCGGGATTCGTTTTTTTTAAAGGAAATGATCTTACTGGGGCGTTGACACGCGGTATCCAAAAGAATGCCATACGCCGAAGTTGTCCTTGACATTGATTCCCCTCTGGCCGCCTGCCGCCGCATCTTCGTAGTAGGGATAGCTTTGGCCCTGGGTGAAATGCCCGATATAGTTGCCTGAGAAAGTCACAGGAACCGCTTCAAACTGAATCTCGGTGGCAGTAACCCTGACAGCGCGGGTAGTGGCGGTTGAATTCCCATAATTGGATTGGTGGGTCCTTTGTACAGAGCTCTCGCCTGCCAGCATATCGATATCCCTTTGCATGGCCGCTGTAATCTGTTCACAGGTAATGGGGGGAGCCGGAGGAGCGATCGGTATGCAGATTCTTTGAGCAACTCTGAGGGAATTTGGATCGATACCCGGATTTGCGCGTATAATACTGTCTACAGTGACGTTGAATAGCTGTGCAATTCTAAAGAGCGTATCTCCCGGCCGGATAATGTATGTGGTGTGATTTTCCGGACAAACGGGTATACATATTCTCTGACCGACCCTCAAGAAATTGGGGTTAATACCCGGATTGGCTCTCAGGATGCTGTCAACGGTGACATTATATGCACGGGCAATTGCAAAGAGAGTATCTCCCGGCTGGATAATATAGGGAGTCTGATTTGGAAAACAAGCGGGTATGCAGATCACTTGGCCGATCATAAGCCGGTTGGGGTTTATGCCAGGATTTGCAGCCAGTATTCTATCGAGGCTGACTTCGAGCCTGCGGGAAATGGAATACAAGGTATCTCCTGCTTGTATTACATAGGGATAATGATTTTCAGGACATTGCTGCTGAACATAGTAATACACTTGGAAACTCTCCCTTCATTAGAGTTCTAGTATATACTATGCAGCAGCTTATCTTCTGCCACATCAAAGTGAGATGGTATTATATAAAATGGGATATGACTGTATATAAAGGAATCCGGTTCAAAATGAAGCTCAATTGAACCTGGAGGATTTTTCAGTTTGGGGCAGAACTTCATCATAAAACTTCACCATGGCTCCGGCTGTAGTTCTTTCAGCCAAAGGAAGGGAGCAGCCGGCTATTTTATGAAATCGCTCCTCGTCATCAGGAATCCTTTTAAACCTTTTATGGACTTTCATGGCGATTCTTGCGTTGAACTTGATATAATTTTCGATGGAATCCAACAAATACGCGCCCTTCTCCACTTGAAAATCCGTTACATGTTGATAAGTTCGCAGTACAAAAACTTCAAACTGATGGTGATTGTCCAGCAGCCGAACATTGGCATGCTGTGGAATAGTCATATCCTGTATAATATGCAGGGCTGCACCCAAATAGAATAAGGAGTCATCGAACTCTCCTGATTTCCAAAAAGCAAGGGCTTTTTTGTAATACTTGATCCCCAGTTCCATTGCATTTTTTCTGCCATATAGACCTTTCTTCCGGTATGGATGATAAAAATGGTTTGTGCTTTTAAAGTCCTGATCTGCCCATACGGCTCCTTCATTCAGTGGTTTTATGTAGCTGTTGAAAAAGTTGTATTGATCGAAAAACTTGTCATTTTTTAAAATTTTAACTGCTTGAGCATTGATAAACTTGTGTACAAGGCACTCGGTCCGGATCACCGATTTCTTTATTGGATTAATGGCTCCCAGGACAGTTCTTAGAAAATAATCATAGGTTGTCTCGAGGATCTTAATTTTGCCCGCCTCCTTTTTACATGGTATAATAATCTGGAAATCTATGCTTTTCTGTACGTTTTCAACAAATATTCTTTCATCAAATGATGAAATCTAATCATGATTTGTTATCTGCTTTCTTTAAGCCTATTTTTTTGATACAATCAGTTTGAATGGAGCTTGTCCCGGAATGCTGAAGTGGAATGATCCACGGCATTCAAGCAAGCTAGAAATCGTAATAGAATTCAAGCCGGGCATATCATCTGCAACTTGAATGAAGCATAAGGAGAATGAATGATGTACAATTATCTATTGACAATTCAATACGACGGAAGTCGGTATAAGGGCTGGCAACGCCAAGGGGAGGAAGGCGGGAATACCATTCAGAGCAAAATCGAGAATGTTCTGGCGGAGATGGTCGGAAAGCATGTCGGCTTGATCGGCTCCAGCAGAACGGATGCAGGGGTCCATGCCCTTGACCAGAAGGCGAATTTCAGGATCGCTGAAAGGCTTGCAGAGTCTGAGGTTCAGGATTATTTAAACCGATACTTGCCGGAAGATATCAGCGTAACGGATGTAACCCTGGTGCCGAGAAAGTTCCATGCCCGTTTTCACGCCAAGAGCAAAACTTATCTGTATAGGATTTGGAACAGGAAGTATCCAAACCCCATTGAACGGAAATACAGCATGCACATAAAAGAGCCGCTGGATCTTGCAGCAATGCGAAAGGCCTCTCAGTATTTTATAGGAGCACATGATTTTACCGCCTTTTCCAACGCAAAATCCAAAAAGAAGTCTATGGTTCGTGAAATCTATTCCATAGAGATGAGCGAGAAGGAAGGCTTTATCGAAATCCGGATAAGGGGAAACGGCTTTCTGCATAATATGGTCAGAAAGATCGTCGGAGCCCTCATCCAGGTTGGCCTGGGGGAGATGGAAGCCGAAACGATACCGGAAATCATCGAATCAAAGGACCGGAGCCGGGTCGGCTTGCTTGCCGATGCCTGCGGCTTATTTCTTGAGAAAGTAGAACTGGATACTCAATTTCTTGAAGGGGAGAAAGCAATATGAAATTGGACTTAACCACTCCGGCTTTGCTGTTTCCGGCTATATCGCTCCTGCTGCTTGCCTATACCAATCGTTTTCTGGTATTGGCCCAGCTGGTTCGGGAATTGCATGGGAAATATAAGGAAAACCCTGACGATATTCTAAAAGGCCAGATCGATAACCTGCAAAAGAGGATAAACATCATTCGCGATATGCAGGTTTTAGGGGTTATCAGCTTCTTTCTCTGCGTGCTTTGTATGTTTCTGATATTTGCTGATTTTCTCTTTATAGCTAATGTCATTTTTGCCGGAAGCCTGATTCTACTGATGATTTCCCTTATCTTTTCCGTTCGGGAGCTCTTTATATCCGTCAATGCCCTGTCCCTGCAGCTGAGCGATATAAAAGAAAGACGTGAATAGGCTTAAGAAAGCGGGAAAATCTTAAGGTATAAGCTACGGAGATGATGATATGATATTCATTATGGGTATCACTACAAAGCAAAAGAAACTGGATTTTTATCAAAATTGGATCTGTCCGCGATGCGGAAAATACGGCCGCCTGGAAGTTTATATGGAGTACATGTGCCTTAGCCTGTTTTTTATTCCTATTATAAAATGGAATAAGAAGTACTATGTGCACAGTAGCTGCTGCGGCAGCGTCTATTCCATCGATAAGGAACTTGGGAACCGGATTGCAAGGGGAGAAGGAATCAGCTTGCGAGAAGAGGATTTGCAGCCGGTTCAAACGGGCCATGTCTATTATGGCAGGCGATGCCGTCGATGCGGTTATGAAACCTATGAAGACTTTAACTATTGCCCAAAATGCGGAGAGCCCTTTAATGACTAGGGCTCTTTCTATTTAAAAGATGAATCCTGATATAAATACGGTTAAGATGGCTCCGATTGCCACAACAACAAGGCTTTTCCCCAAATAGGCCAGCACCAGGGCAACAAGGGTACCGGCCAGGGCAGTTTTGAAATCTCCGGTAGAATAAAAGATGTCCGGGAAAGTGAGGGCCCCTAAAACCGAGAAGGGAACATAATATAGAAA
>ENA-OWOZ01001909-OWOZ01001909.1-bioreactor-metagenome-genome-assembly--contig:-NODE-1909-length-17114-cov-3.429007_pt1 | contig 17114 bp, 14 predicted proteins | sample MGYA00238140_ERZ651804 | MGnify/ENA primary metagenome ERZ651804 (study PRJEB26910, sample SAMN07631232) | bioreactor metagenome | isolation source: Switchgrass digestor | place: USA: Dartmouth... | reverse complement strand
AATATGACTTTATCTGCTGTAATGGTGTCTCTGTCCTTAACTCTTATTTTGAAACCCTTCTTGCCATATGTAATGGATTCCACTCGGGCATCGCATATTTCTTTAACACCAAGATATGCCATTTCAAACCTGAGTACATCCAGTACAGATGAAGCCTGCCCCGAAGCAGGGAAAACCTTTCCTTCGCTTTCAATAACACAATGTATTCCCAAATCCTCAAAGAAATCCATGACAGCTCTTTCATCAAACTGCTTCAAGGCAGTAAGGGCAAAAGCCGCATTACTGCCATGGAAGCTTCTTATATTCATATTCGCATTGGTCAAATTGCATCTGCCATTCCCCGTTGCCAACAGCTTCTTCCCCACTCTGGGGAGCTGCTCCAGTATAAAAACTTCTGCACCATTTCTTGCGGCTGCTATAGAGGCAATCATACCTGCAGCACCGCCACCTATTATCACTATTCTCAATTCTTTCATCACCCGTTAATCAATATAGACTTGTTGTTATTATACCACATTAATATGGTTTTGAGCCCTCTTTACCGCTTTTTCTATTTCTTCATATCCGGTGCATCTGCAGAGATTTGAAGACAGCCATTCCCTTATTATTTTATCATCTGCATCCGGATGGGTATTGAGCATAGCATGACAATTCATTATGAAACCAGGGGTACAGTATCCGCATTGAAAAGCCGATTCTTCTATAAAAGCCTTCTGTATGGGAGTATCTCGCAGGCCTTCGATTGTGGTAATACTATGTCCTTCAACTTCCACAGCTAGTATGAGACAGGACTTTACTGGCTTGCCGTCCAATAGTATGGTGCATGCACCGCAATCTCCATTTTCACAACCTGGCTTTGCTCCTGTAAAGCCCAGCTTTTCTCTTAGTACATACAACAGAGTATCTTTGGGACTTACTATAACCTTCTTCTTTTCACCATTAACATCCAAAATCATCTGGGTGAAATCCTTATAACACTTCATCATGCTTCACCCCACTTTCTCATAAGCTTCTCAATGCTCTTTTCGAATACAGCCTTTCTATATTCTGAAGAAGCTATATGGTCATCCTTCACTGCTGCGGGTAAAAGTTTATATATCCCCTTAATGTCCCAATCAGAGCCTTCAACATCATTTAAATACTGTTCCAAAGCTTTGGATCTGAATGGATAAGGGCATAAACCGCTGATTGCCAGCTTTATGCCTCTCTCATCTTTCATTGCTGCTATTTGAAGGAGAGGATAATCCACATCTGCAGTTCTGACTTTTCTTATGCTGCTGCCATCCAAAGAAGATCCACTTTTTTTAACCTTAAATCCTGTAACAAATTCTCCTGACGAGAGCATCAACCTCTTGTCAAAGGCAGCTTCCATAGAAAGAGTTTTTACTCCTTCTGCTCCTGCTATACAAACCTCAGCATCCACAAGGAGAAAAGGCAGCACAGCTTCTCTATAGCCCAGCCTTCCGCATATGTTGCCTCCCAGGGTTATCCTGTTTCTCACCGTATGATCCGCTATGGTTTCAACCACTCGGCTCAGGAGAAGGAAGCTTTCCTGCTCCGTTACTTCGTTGAGGGTCATGTTGGCTCCAAAATAGATTTCCTCTTCATTAGGAACATAATCCCTCATCTCTTTGATGTTTTTAAGATCTATTAAGGCATTGAATTTCAGCACTCCTTTTCTCGCCATGGATACAACCTCTGTACCACCGCTGAAATAAAGAGGCTGTTTCTCCATTCTTTTCAGTTCCTTATATATTTCTGCGGCTTCCTCAATGGTATCAGGTCTGTAGTATTCAAAATCAAAGCTTAGCATCTATATCCCCTCCTTTACTCTCCATATGCTTTCAGGTGTCAGCGGTAATTGATTCAATGGCTTTCCTATGGCTCTTGACAATGCATTTGCCAAAGCTCCTGGTATGCCGATAACTCCTTGTTCTCCCAATCCTCTTGCTCCATAAGGGCCGTCTCCCTGGGGAGTTTCAATATAATCCACCAAGTATTGAGGTCTATCGGTAAAGCGAAGGGTTTTATAGCTTCTCAAATCGTTGTTCACCACTTGCTCTCTCTTATTGAACAGAAAACCTTCCTGCTTTGCATAGGATAATGCCATTGCCATGGCTCCCATGATCTGTCCTCTTGCCATGGCAGGGTTCACCAGCTTGCCTACATCCATTGTACATACGGCTTTAAGCACTTTATAGGAACAATCTTCAGGATCCAGTTCTATTTCAACAGCTTCGGCGCCCAGGGTCCATTCCAAGGCAGGGTTGCCCTCTCCCGTCTCTGGGTCTATACCTGTCAATCTCCTTGATATATATCTTCCTCTTCCTATAATCTGTCCTCCAACAGCATTGCCGTTGGGATATACATAGCCTAATGCCACATCTTTTATCCAAAGTCCTATATGCTTATCATCCTTTACAAATACCCTACCGCCTGATACATCCAGATCCTCTTCCGGGCATCTCAGAACCTGAGAAGCGGTATACTTGATTTGAGATATTGCATCTTCACAGGCAGATATTACAGCTCTTCCGGCCATCATCAGACCTCTGCTGGCTGCAGTAGCCCAATCATGAGGTGCTATTGAGGTGTTTACATCCATTATTACATGTACCATATCAGCTTCCATGCCCATTTTTTCTGCTGCTATCTGAGCCAGTGCAGTCTTTATACCCTGGCCTATCTCCACTACTCCGCAGTGGACATTGATACTGCCATCCTCATTAAATGTTATGATAGCTCCTGCATCCGTGTTTGTAGGCATGGCTGGCGCCTTCCACAAACAGCCGAAGCCTTTTGCTCTTATTTTTCCATCTTCCATTACTATTCTGTAACCTTTATCCCATTCCACCATTTCTGCAGTTCTTATAATGCATGCAGCCAAATCACCTGTATTGTCATCCATAAGACTTTGAGTTGGAGATGTATCTCCTTTCTTAATAGTATTTTTCAATCTCAATTCCATTGGGTCCATATTTAGCTTATCAGCAAGTATATCCATGGCTCTTTCTATTGCAAAAGCCAGTTCAATATGGCCAAAGCCCCTGTATGCAGTGGCAAAGGGATGGTTTGTGTATACGCACAATGAATCACACCATACATTTGGCACTCTGTAGGGCCCGGTGCAGGCTATGGCTGCTGCCCTGCTTATGTTTACCGCATAATCTGCATAGGCACCACTGTCAAACATATATAAAAGCTCTGCGGCCATAAGCTCTCCTTCTTTCGTAGCTCCAAGCTTTACTCTTGCTTCCAGTCCTATATGGCCGGGAGATGTAACCAGGTCCTGCTCCCTGGTATTAACAAGCTTTACTTTCCTGCCGCCTACAGCTTTGGAAAGGAGATATACCAGCCCTTCCAGTTGCATGCCTGCTTTTCCTCCATATCCACCGCCTATTGGGTGAGTAATAACAGTAACTTTTCCCGGATCCAGTCCAAAATATATGCTCATGAGATTTTTTACTACAAAAGGTGCCTGAGTTGTAGAATGTATTACTATTCTTCCGTCTCCCAATATCTCTGCCATAGCTGTTCTTGTCTCCATAGCAACATGATCGCTGGGGGGAAAGGAGAAGCTTTCTTCAATTATGGCAAAGCTCTTTTCAAAACCCTCTTCTATATTTCCTTTTCTTATTTTTGTTCTGTTGGCCACATTAGTACCTGGTTCAGGCCTGATGGCGTCTATGTGGCTGTAGCTTTCCATATCTTCATGGATTAGAATAGCACCATCCTTTACCGCCTCTCCTGGAGAGCTAATCAGGTCCAGTGCTTCATATTCTACCTTTATAGCTTCCAGTGCAGCATAAGCCTCCTCCTGGCTGTCTGCCACAACAGCAGCTACTGCTTCTCCATAGTACCTTACCTTATCAATGGCCAAAGGTGGTTTGTCTCCTAAATATATTCCAAACCTGTAAGGAAGGTCTTCACCGGTCAATACTGCCCGTACCCCAGACATTTTCAATGCTTCAGATTTATCAATGCTTTTTATTTTAGCATGGGCATAACTGCTGATCTTCAAAGCACCATACAAAATGTCCGGGCTGTTGTAATCATTGAGGTATTTAAGTCGTCCCTCTACCTTATCCTTTGCTTCTTTTCGCATTATTGATTTACCGATGCTGTCCATTTAAATCCCTCCTTTTTCATATTTTATAGAAAGAGTAAGTTCCCTTATTGCCAAATCTTCGATGTAGATTAATCAATAATTCTTTATAGAGGAAATCATAAGCATCTTTTAAATGCCAATGATTGTCTCCTGTTTTAATATGTATTCTCCATTAGTATATATTTTCCTTTCGTGTACGAAATTTTTTCATAAAAAAATGTATTACCGCACATTAAGTTATATTCTTTCATACGGTAATACATTACTATTTATATCAGACTCTCATCTGTCCTGTCATATCCTTGCTTTTCTGATAATCATCCATCAGCGAGGGGTTATCCTCAAGAATTATCTCCACCAACTGCTGAACAATGTTCACATGGTCAGATTTTATGGGTATGCTTTCAATGTACTTATTTATATCCTCAGGTTTATCCATACCTGTGATTTTAAGAAAATTAAATAATATATCCGCCCTTCCCATTGTTATCTCATCATCCTGTTTTCCTAAAAGCTCCTGTATTCTGTTATAAAGGAAGGCTGCCAGTTCAAAATGGTTTGAGAAGGGCACCGACTGCCTGCTTACCCTTTCATTGAATGCTTTTTGCAACCTCTTTAGCGCGATTTCGCCTGATAATATAAGTCCGTTCAGTTCATCCAGTATTTCATACTCGTCGCTGGAAAGCTTGCCACTCAAAGGCTTATATACCAAGTCGTGCTCCACTTCCGCCCATGCATGCATAAGAACTGTGGCTATCTGTATCTCAATCAATGCATCCCAGTGATTCTTTCTTTCATCACCATAATGCTCCGGCTTTAATCTAACCCTATAATGGGTTGCATGATATCCGGAAAAAACCTTTTTATATATTCCCGAACCGCCATTTGGCTCCTGATCTTGTGGAAATTCCTTAACTTCTACAACTTCAAAGGTAGATTTAATAAACTTCTCAACCTCTTCCTTATCCCCCGGGAAATATATGGCTATTCTTACTCCTGCCAGATCCACAATATCCTCATAAATTTCTTCAATATCTTTATATTTATGCTTCTCATTTCTTTTTATCAGTTTATCTTTAAGTTTATCAGGTCTTTTTGCCCTATATGTTACGATAGCTCTAATACCAGCTGTTTCCAATTCATTTTCGCATATATGAGCACATAGCTTCGAAGCCCTCTCATAGTAATCAATATCCCTTATGTATTGATCTAGAAATCTGCTTAAAACCTCCATATATACACCTCACAAAAATATTGTGTCTTATATATTTGCTTCTAAATATATTATAGCATTATTACCATTAAGATGATATCAAGCTTTTCATTGACATGGTCATTAAAATTGTCTTAAACTAAAGTAAATAGTTCTACTGAAACTGAGCTCCAAAGGAGTCAAGATTCAGTATGAATGGATAACAATAGAGTTAAAGGCGGGTTTAAACATGAGGAACAAAAAATCTAAAAAGTTCATATTAACAGTAGCATTCATCGTACTAATCCTCTCTTTTTCCTTTGTAATTGCAGCTCAGAATAGGGATATAACATGGCTGTCCATATTTGAGAGCAATAGTTACAAAATCAGGCTTGGAGATGAAATCAAGAAGCTTGATAAAAAGGATAATGTGATTGCCTTAGGTGTAAATGACCTGAAGACCATGCTAATGGACCACTACGATTCGTCAGATGTATATATTGATTTTAATGATAATGAGCATAAACCTGATGAGAATGGCATGATTTCCCTTATGATAGATGAAGAAAGTAAAAATCCAGTTTATAACTTAGGACAGGTATTTTTTAGCAACAATGATGGTTTGGTAGTAAATAAAGTTCAGCTTTCAATAGATGACAGAAAATATTTATATGTCATGGACAACAGACCATATTCAAGTGTTTTGGAAGGTATTTCTGCAGATATCCATTCAAGACTGATAAACAGGGATCATACCATACCTGAAAATTTTAACGATGATAATATTGTAGCCCTAAAAGGTGTACAAGCCATATTAAGCAACAAGGGCATGAAACTTGATAAGGTTACACTTGAGAATTTAAAGCTTATGCTTGATAAAGCAGCAGAGGACGGAGTTAAAGGCTTCGTGCTAAGCAGCACATATAGATCCTATCAGGAGCAGAAAAACTTGTTTGAATTCAGACTTAACGAGAAAAAGAACAGCGGAGTCGCCGATCCCTACGAGGAGGTGTCAAAGCTTGTAGCCTATCCAGGTACCAGTGAGCATCAAACAGGCATGGCCTTGGATATATTAAGCATTAATTACCCCAAAGGCAGCACATTCCATAATTCAGAGGAATATGCATGGTTAAAGGAGAACTGCTGGGAATATGGTTTTATCCCAAGATATCCGGAGGATAAGGTGGAAAAGACCGGAATAAGCTTTGAACCATGGCATTATAGATATATAGGCAAGCCCTTATCACTCTATGCGAAGGAAACCGGATACTGTCTTGAAGAGATTGTAGAAAGCCTTCAAAACAATAAATTTACTAATTTTAAAGTTTCCGATGGAGAGGAGTACATTTTTCTTTTATTAAAAAAGGACCAGAATTTTATGGTAGAAAGCGGTCACAATGTAGATTTTTCATTATTTGAGCTTACCGCAGAAGATAACTTGGTATTGATAAGACCAGGTGCTTAAATATTATTTGAGGAGGCTTACAATTATGATTTTTGCTGAGCATCCCCTTATGGAAAAAATAAAAGAGACTAAAGAAGTACTGTGGATAAACCCTCATTATGAAACTACTAACATTTATAAGGTTGGAGATTTAACAATTGAAAATATGATTGAAGCAGAAGAAAGGCTTAAGCGTTTTGCTCCCTATATAGAGGCAGCATTTCCTGAAACCGGTGAGAACAAGGGTATAATAGAATCTCCTTTAAAGGAAATAGGGAAAATGAAGACTCTGGTGGAAAGAAACTCGAATTGCCCCATTAAAGGAAATTTGTTATTAAAATGCGACAGCCATCTGCCCATATCTGGATCTATAAAGGCTAGGGGAGGAATATATGAGGTCCTAAAACATGCTGAGGATTTAGCCTTATCAGAAGGAATGCTTTCCTATAATAGCGATTACAGCATATTGAAAGAGGAGAGATTCAAAGAATTTTTCTCCCGCTTCAAAATTGCTGTTGGTTCTACAGGCAATTTAGGATTAAGCATAGGAATAATAAGTGCTGCTCTTGGATTTAAGGTCTTTGTTCACATGTCGGCTGACGCAAGGCAGTGGAAAAAGGATTTATTGAGACGAAAAGGAGTAACTGTCATAGAGTATGAATCAGACTATAGCAAGGCTGTTGAAGAGGGAAGAAGACAATCTGACTTGGATCCTTCAAGCTACTTTGTGGATGATGAGAATTCCCAAAACTTATTCCTAGGATATTCAGTGGCTGCATTCAGATTGGAAAAGCAGTTAAAAGATATGGAAATAGAAGTTGATGAGAATCACCCCTTATTTGTATATCTCCCCTGCGGAGTGGGCGGAGGCCCAGGAGGAGTAGCCTTTGGCCTGAAAACCATCTTTGGACCTAATGTGCACTGCTTCTTTGCAGAGCCTACCCATTCTCCCTGTATGTTAGTGGGAATGATGACAGGGCTGCATAACAGAATATCCGTTCAGGATTTGGGTATAGACAATATAACTGAAGCAGATGGTCTTGCAGTGGGAAGACCATCTGGCTTCGTGGGGAAGATTATGGATAAGCTTTTAAGCGGCATATTTACCATAGAGGACAATAAGCTTTATAGATTTCTCTCCATGCTGGCAGATACGGAGAACATATTTATCGAGCCTTCTGCTGCAGCAGGCTTTACAGGTCCTTCATGGCTTATGTCTACTCTTGAAGGAAGAGAATATATAGAGTCCATGAATCTTGAAAGTAAAATGGATAATGCTTGCCATATTGTGTGGGCTACAGGAGGAAGCATGGTCCCTGATACAATAATGATGAGCTACTATCATAAAGGAAAAAGCATTAGATAAAAAGTGGAGTCCAATGACTCCACTTTTTATCTAAACCTTGAACTTTTCTACTGCTGCAATCAGCTTTTCTGAACTATCTTTTGCCTTATCTATTTCCATTCTTGCTTCATAAGATTTCTCAACAATAGAAGATGCTCTTGATGCAATATTTGATGTTCCTTGTGCACCTTCATTATTTGCATGAGTGATCTCGCTTATTGCTTTCACCATATTCTGCATAGAAGCCAGAAGTTCTTCAGAAGTAGCACTAAAGTCTGTTACAAGCTTATCAATATTATAAGCATCTTCACTATATTGTTCCCCTGCTTTTACAAGAGAATCATAATCCTTTACGACATTGTTATCTATAAAGTCCAATACTTGCTGTGCACTGACCGCAAGATTTTCAACCGATTCTACAACTATCTTATTGATTTTCTGAATCTCATTTGTTGTATTTTTAGATTCTTCAGCAAGATTTCTTATCTCATCCGCTACTACAGAAAATCCTCTACCCGCTTCTCCCGCTCTGGCAGCTTCTATAGCAGCATTTAGAGCAAGAAGATTTGTTTGTTCCGTTATGGCAAGTATGGAATCTGCAAGTGAATTAATCTTATCTATTGCTTTTGATTTTTCAATTGCTTTTCGCAGATTATCATTTACTTCCAGTATCATCTGGTTTGCCATTTGTTGAGAATCGATAGCTACCTTTTTCAATTGACCAGCTCTTTCGTTTATTTCTGAAGCAACAACTGTTCCTTCCTGAGCCTTTACAGCTATAGAATCTATTGCTCCTTCTATCTCTGCAGAAGTAGCATTCATTTCTTCAGTTGAAGCAGCAGTTTCTTCCATCCCCGCTGAAAGTTCTTCTGTGGTAGCAGATATCTCCTCTATGTAAGTGTTTAGTTCTGCCATACGGTTCTGAGCTTCATCTACCCTGTTTCCCACATTTTTTGATTCATTAAGAACCATATTGATGATTTCTCTGAGATTTTGCATAAACTTATTTATAGAATTAGCCAGCGTACCTATTTCATCCTTTGAGTTTATCTTTATCTCCTGAGTCAGGTCTCCTCCACTCTCTGCCAAATTGGATAACTCATTACTTAAAAGCTTGACAGGTTTGATAATACCTCTTGCTATGATAATTGACAAAAGCAAACCTATAATCAAGGCAATAATGATAATAACTACAAAAAGCTTTACAATTAATTTTTGTACATCATCATTGCTTATCTTTGCAGTTTCTGCTTCTGTTCTGTTGTATTCAACCAGGTCTACCAAATTGTACTGGAGACCACTTATTATACCATTGCCTTCTGTAAGGTACATCATTGCCTCTTTTTGATTGCCTGACAGAGCCAAACCTGTTATCTTATCTATCAAATTATTATAATCATCAAGATTTTTCTTTAATGTAGGGAATAATTCAGCCTCAAATTCTCCCAACTCCAGCGAGTTATATTTTTCCCAAGCTTCGTTCACTGACTTCATTTTTTTCTCTATATCTGCAATGTATACATTCTGTGCAATTTCATTTCCGACATTCATAATTATATATAGCATATCTCCTTCGGTAGCATATATACCGCTTCTCATTTCATCAGCCCATAAAGCAGGTAGGAATCTTGTCTCATATAAATCAGACATAGCCTTATTTGATTCTCCATTTAAATATAGACCTCCGATACCCACTATTGCTATGAATGTTAGTAGGACAATTGATAGTAAAGTAATCTTAAATGATATCTTGAGATTTTTCAGCATCCAAAACATCCTTTCAGTTATGATTTATACTATGCATCTATATTCCTCATATATTGATTTAGCCTGATTTTTTCCACCATAATTGTCTATTCACCGCATCATTCCTTGCACTATTCTATTTTGAATCTTGAAACATTTATCTCAAGCTCTTCAGCCAGTTTCGACAGTTCTTGAGCCATATTGGCTATCTCTTCCATAGCAGCAGTCTGTTCTTCTGAAGCTGCACTTATTTCTTCACCTGCAGCAGCAGTTTCCTCGGCAATGGAGGCTATGTTTTCTATGGATTCGTTCATAGATCTACTGCCTTCGGCAACCTGCTGCACCGAAGCACTCAGCTCTTGTATTTGACTTGTAATGTTGTTTATATGGTTAAAAATATTTTCAAAGGAGTTACCAGCTTTGTTTACAGCTTCTACCCCATCGGAGACCTCATTGGTAGCAACACTCATTATATTGATAACCTTATTTGTTTCATTTTGAATATTACCTATGAGATCCGCAATCTGTACTGCAGAAGATGATGATTGTTCTGCCAGTTTTCTCACCTCATCAGCCACTACAGCAAAACCTCTTCCCTGCTCTCCTGCCCTAGCTGCTTCAATAGCTGCATTTAGAGCCAAAAGATTAGTTTGATCGGATATTCCCTTAATAACCTCCACGATTTCACCTATCTTGATAGATTCATTGCCTAGTGCCTTTACACTTTCAGAAGATTCTTCAGTAACCTTTTTAATGTTCTCTATTTTCTCTACGGCTCTCTTGGCTTCATTTAACCCATTGTTTGCTTCTTTTGTAATATTGGTACTTGCCATTGCCGCAGAATTAGCATTTTCAGCAACATGTTGTATGCTTTCGGTAATTTGGTTGACCATCACACTGGCTTGGGAAGCATCTTCCGCTTGCTTTCCTGCTCCTTCGGCTAGTTGATTTATAGTTGAAGCAACTTCCTCTGCAGCTGATGTGGTTTCTTCAGAAGTAGTTGATAATTGCTGACTTGAAGAAGCAACTTTTTGAGAAGCCTCCAATACGCTCTTTATGACAGACTTAAGACTCTCTATCATCGTATTGAATGCATTAGCCAAATCACCGATTTCATCTTTGTTCTTTACTGCTACTGCTTCTATTGATAAATCTCCATCGGCTATTTTTCTTGCAGCATCTGCCATTTTACCTATAGGCTTAGCAATTAGGCTAGACATTACCGATGTAGCAAAAATGCCTATTAAAACACTCAATGCTGCGATTATAATTGTAACAATTTTAGTGCTGTCATAAAGGAAATATGCCTCTTCATGGGCTTTTTCAGCCAATTGAATCTTCATATTAACAAGGGAATCGATCTCTTTTTCTATTCGCTCAACAATCAAGCGATTTGCCTTGGCTTGTGACAGTCCTTCATCTATATTATTTATTCTAGCTGCATCAATAATCTTATTTTCATTAGGCTTTAACTGAGACCACAGTTCCATTATTTCAGCAGTTCTTAGCTTGCCCTCTTCATGATCCATCACTGTTTTATTAAAATTGTCCAGGCTCACTTCAAATTGATCCATCATTAACTGGATATTCTCTATATACTGACTTTGTTGATTTTGCTCTGCAGTCAAAAGCATCTCATTCCGATTTTCACTTATAGAAATCAGGCATACCTGCGCATCCTTAATATATTCGATTCCCTTAAGCTCCATATTATATAGTTCTTCTATTGTGGTATGTAATGTTGAAAGATTATATAAGGAAAAAACGCCTGAAACTATAATTAAAATGTTTAGGAGACTAAAGCCAATCATCAACTTTTTTCTGACCGTTATTTTTGTCGCCGACTTCTTTTTCATTGTTTTTTCTTTTACAGGTTTTTCTTTTCTTACTTTTTTCTTAAGTTTCTTTTCTTTTTTAAGCTTCTCTTTTATCGATTTTTCCAACGACGTCTTTTTTCTTAACGAGAATTTCATCAAAAGTCCTCCTTTGTTGCATATTTAGAATATTTAAAAATTGGAGCATAGTGGATTTTATTCGACACTTTTCGCTTATCCCCTTTTTTTTATACAAAATATTCCTCATTCCTGGGTTAAGAATATGTATTATAAGAAAGGCTTCCATCGGAAGCATTTCAATAACAAGGAAGCCTTTCTTGAAATGCATTTAACGGAAAGTATAAATATAAGAAATTTATACTTTCCTATGCATTATAAAAAAAGCCTTACTCTCTGATAAGAGTAAAAGGCTTTATCATATGCCACCTTATTCTATTTAATCATCCTCATGGCTTCAGCAATCCTAGGTATTACCTGTTTTTTCCTTGATACAAGATCCTTTACAAATACTCCTTGACATGCTTCTACATTAAAGGATAAAGGTATAATGCTTGAATTTGCGCTGCGATACAGAAGATATGACCCTTCCTTAACTATATCTGTAATCAATAGAAGGGTAAGGTAATATCCTTTATCTATATATACCTTATCAATAAAATCTATAAATTCATCCTTCCGACTGAATACACTATCAATATCCAGAGTAAATACTTGTCCAATGCCAACTCTGCCCTGTTCCATATGAAAGTCCTTGAAATCCCTATAAAATATTTCTTCTATGCTATAGCCTTCCAATGAAGTTCCTGCTCTGAACATATCCATTGAATAGGACTCCAGATTCAATCCGACAACTTCATTTAATTCTTGCACTGCCTCCCTGTCCCTTGCTGTTGTGGTAGGTGACTTGAGAAGCAATGTGTCCGATATGATTCCGGCTAGCATCAATCCAGCTATATCATAGGGAATATCTACTCCGCTTTCCCTATACATATTATAGACAATGGTACAGGTGCTTCCAACGGGCATATTTCTGAAGTTTATAGGCATGGATGTAGATATATCCCCAATCTTATGGTGATCTATTATCTCCAGTATTTCTGCTTCTTGCAATCCTTCAGCGCTTTGGTCATATTCATTATGGTCTACCAATATAACCTTCTTTTTATTGGGATTCATTATATGTTTTCTCCCTATGAATCCTAAAAAAAGCTGATTCTCATCAACCACAGGAAAGTATCTGTAATTGGTATTGATCATTTCTTCTTGTATGTCTTCCAGATATTCTTTTTCATAGAATCGTATTATGTTTTTTGTTTTCATTATGGATTCTACCGTATTACACTGGCATACAAGCTTAGATACAGTGTATGTATCCATAGGTACCTTGACAATGCTTATTGATTTAGCTTTAGCTTCATCTATATATTTTTTGGGTATCTCCTTATTAGCAGTAACCAAAATAAGCTGCACCCCAGAACCAATGGCTTCTTCAATAACTGCATAACGATCCCCCACGATCACTATGTCCCCTTTTCTCAAAATACCCTTTATGGAATCCTCATATAAAGCCAGAACTCTGATTCTTCCATTAACTTTTTCACTTCCCTTGCATAGGATTAAGCCATCTAAATCCTTCACTATATTATCCAGATATGTGTTAAGGGTATAGTAGTCACCTTTTATGAGGCCCATTGCAATATCCTTCATGGTAATAATTCCTGATAAACCATTATTCTCATCCACTATGGGAAGGGTTTTTATATTGTTTTCATCCATAATCCTATAGGCTTGACGAATAGAAGTATAAGGCGGTATGGGTTCTATTCTCTCATAATCTAAATCCATTACTTGTATTTTTACATTATTGATAAGTTCAGGTTCCGGCATATTAAAATATTTCAGTACGAACTTGGATTCATTATTTAGTTCTCCCAATATGCCTGGCACAGTATCATAGCCTGTCCTATTTTTTAAATAAGATAAGGAAATGGCTGAGGCCATTGAGTCCGTATCCGGGTTCTTGTGTCCAAAAATAAGTGTTTTCATTTATAATATATCTCCCACTCTCGATAATATATAATTAGCCCATAGGCATAATTTCTTTTATTATTATACATTCATGTATTGAAAATGTCATGTATACAAAATAAATTATAGAAAAATAACAGGACTCATTGGCCCTGCTATATATTCAACTTATAGCTTTTGCGGGACACGCTTGGATTGCCTCATTTATCTTATCTGCGACTAGTCCTGTAAGAGCTTCACTTCGAGCTTTAGCCTTTTTATCCTCCATATAAAAAACATTGGGGCATATTTTGGCACACATCCCACAGCCAATACAATAATCTTTATTTATACTAATCCCCTCTTTGATTCTGCCCTCAACTTCAGGGATATCTTCTTTATTAACAAATTTCGATATAAGGTAAGCCATTATAATTATTGATATGGTTGTCAGAACCCACCTTATAGCCATAAACCTGGTTCCCAAAAACTTGGCTTCATTGGCAAGCATAGGCACCTTTATTACTGCCCAAGCGCTTAATACTATTGCTATATTTGCTATGCTTGCTCCTTTTTCCATAAGCATTTTACACACGGGGAATGCTGCATATATAGGTCCTGCAGAAAAACTCCCCAATAAAAATGCAAAAACATTTCCCTTAAATCCTGATTTTTCCCCAAAGCTGTTTATTATTACTTCCTTAGGCACCCATGCTTCAGTCAGGGAAGTCAAAATGAATATTACGGGCATTATCATAATCATTTCAAGAACATAATATATACTGTTGCTTATTGCTACAATAGCTTTATCTGGAATTGTGATAAACAATAACAGATACACTACTATGACAACAGACAAAAGCCTATTTTTCTTAATTTTTTCTACTAGTTTCATGCTATAACCCCCATTACGAATGCTATTATCAAAGCTAATATAAAACTCAATGAGTTTCTCCATATTGCAAACTTAAACCCCAGTTCTTTCTTTTCCAATGGAAATGTTACAAATCCAGCCATAGTAAGAGTAGTTAAAAATGCTACTGCAGGCACTATGCTAGCCCCTACATTTACCAAGGAGCCGACTAAGGGGAATGCTACAAACGCGGGTATCAAGGTAACACTTCCTGCAATAGCCGAAATAACTGTTGATAGGTATACATTAGACTGCCCTAAAAGCTTTTTAATGGTTTCTGGAGGTATAAATGTGAGTATAAGGCCTATGAGAAACAATATCCCCATCAAATCTCCCATTAATCCTCCCATCATACCCTTAACCATCTTGGTAGAGTTGAGGGTTTTGTTTTTATCCTTGAATAAAAAGAATATAAACAATCCAACTGCGATGATCCAAAGTGATAAAGTAAATGCATCAAGTTTCGGTAATTTCATCAGCCAACCTCCTATTTTGAAATGTTTTTATTAATGTTATAATAAAACTGAAATAAAAACAGTTACTGTGGTAACTATTTTAGAGAAATAGGAGAAATTATGATCATCAAAGAATATTCTTATATATTTAAAGCAAATGCTCTATTTAGTAATTTGATAGATGAAGAAATAAGAGAACTTTTGAATGATAATAACCATAAAATAAGTAAATATCGAAAGGGCTCTATAATATACCTTCAGAATGAGAAGTGTAAAACCTTAGATCTGGTGCTTTACGGATCCGTAATAGTTCAAAGTATCACCGAAGACGGCAATTCACTCACTGTATCAGATTTTACAAAGGGAGACATCATAGGCCTTAATCTAATGTTCTCTCAGAAGAGCTTTTATCCCATGACCATAAGTGCCAAATCTGATTGTACTATGCTACATATCAAAAAGGAAACTATACTGGATCTGGCTATGAAAAATAAAAACTTTTTGGCTATATTGCTCCAATACCTATCGGACCGTTCAATATTTCTCACAGACAAGATAAAGTTAATATCAGGAAAGAGCATAAGACAACTAATATTGGACTTTCTTGCTTTTGAATGTCAAATTCAGGGCAGCAGCAGAATAAAGCTTAACATGACGAAAAAAGAGTTGGCTGAAAGATTTGGAATACAAAGAACCTCCCTCTCTCGCGAGCTTCAAAAGATGAGAAAGGAAGGTTTAGTTGACTATGGCAGGGACTGGATCATGATGTGCCAGGCACGGCAGTTAGATGACTAACTGCCCTTCCCAGCTTCAACCAGTGCTTTGTCGCCAATCAGGAAAAAGCTCTGAATAAACAGCAGTATGCCTGTTCCTACAAGCAGCCATTCTATTCGTATGATGTCGGCAGCCGGACCAAACACAAGCATACCAATAGGCATCATGGAGCTTGATATCATACCAAAGACACCAAATATTCTGCCCAAGAAGTTCTCCTCTACCTTCTGCTGCAGTAGAACAGTAGCCGGTGTATTAAAAAATGGTACAGATACTCCAAAGAGGCACATTATTGCCAAATATAGCACGAAAGATGGAACCAGCCCAAGTGCCACAGTACATATTCCAATAATCAGACTGGACAATGTCATGGTGTGGATCTTATTCTTGAATCCTCCCCAGTAAGCCATAATCATACCACCTGCCATCATTCCTATTGAAAAAATCATTTCAATTGCTGCCAATTTTCTTACGTCTTCGCCAAAGTTTCTTGTTACCTGCAGAGGTGTTAAAAATGAAGCAGGTGCGATCAGGAAAAAGAATATGGCTCCAAATAGAAAGAACTTCCTCACATACTCATGGTTCCTGATATAGACGAAGCCTTCCTTCAAATCAGTAAAATAGTTCATTTTCTTCTTTTCCAATGCCTTCCCATGAGTCGGTACATTTAAAAACAAAAGCAGAGTAAAAACAGCAATGGCAGCTGTTATAACGTCGATAAAGAATATGGCTTCAATATCTGTTATAGTTAGCAGTGCACTGCTAAGCATAGGGGATATCAGCATAATCAAAGACTGTATGCTTCCGTTTGCTGCATTCACCTTGGTTAGCTTATCCTCCGGCACAATCTGAGGTATAAATGCTCCAACAGCTGGAATTTGAATTGCTGATCCAATAGAGCGTACTGCGGACATTCCAAACAACAACCATACTGATCCATACCCCATAAAAAACAATATGGCTAAAATAAGTGTAGCTATTGCAATCAGAGAGTCTGATAGAATAATCAGCAGTTTTCTGTTATATCGGTCAGCCCATACCCCTGCAAAAGGCGCAAGAAAAAAGTTAGGCACAAAACCGCATATAATAGATATTGTCATCATCACTCCAGACTTTGTTTCCAGTGTAATAAACCACATTATCGCATACTGGACCAAAGATGATCCGAAAAGCGATATGGTCTGGCTAGCTAAAAAAAGTACTATGTTCTTCTTCCAGTTTTTATTCATATGTGTGCGTTCTCTCCCATCTTTTGTGTAACTAATTACCTCAATAACTGCCTAACTTCACTTCTT
>ENA-OWOZ01001904-OWOZ01001904.1-bioreactor-metagenome-genome-assembly--contig:-NODE-1904-length-17162-cov-5.587474_pt1 | contig 17162 bp, 13 predicted proteins | sample MGYA00238140_ERZ651804 | MGnify/ENA primary metagenome ERZ651804 (study PRJEB26910, sample SAMN07631232) | bioreactor metagenome | isolation source: Switchgrass digestor | place: USA: Dartmouth... | reverse complement strand
ATTTTATTGATCCAGTGTTAATATTCATTACCGGAGTTATCGTTGCATCTTTTGATAATGCATCTAATACTTCTTTGGGATGGAATATTTTATATTCAAGGATAAATTTATTTTTATATATTTTTTCTAAAAGAAAACTGGTTTTTGTCCAACGTCCATCTTTAGCTTCTTTATCGTATATTATTATTTCTTTAACTCCGCTATCAGTGACAGTTGTTGCTTTCCAATATCCACCGGAATAGTGCCAAAACTCGATTAATTTCCATCCACCTCTTGTTGCAATCAACTTGCCAATATTATCTGGTGGGGAACCGATAATCAATTCATTAAAAGAGTTTACGCTGGATGCCTGAGAAAATATACATAACAAGGGAAAAATGAATGCTGGTATTAATAGCAGATATACTGCTTTTTTTACCATTCAAAGAACCCCCTTGAATCAAAGTATATATCTACAGAATGACCTCCCACAGAATCAAATCTACTATATTCATTTAAAGTTAAAGATATATAGAAGTTACCTCCTGATGCATTATTTGGTGTTCGAATTTCAAAATTTAAGTATATTGATTCTATTCTGTCCTTATCTGTGTAAAGTGGCATATCAAATGTTTTTCCTGCTCCAGGTAACCTTTTTTCGGGAGCAGCATCCTTACGCATCGAAATAGTTCCACTACCTAATCCTCTGTCGTCAGGTCCATCAATTGGACAATGTATTGCAATCATCCACTCATACCCATCGGGTAATTCCGGAATATACCCCCGCACTCTGGCTTTGCCCTCATGCTCGTAAAACTTTAGATATTCGAGGAACACACCCACAAATTCTTCTGCTTTGAGTATTCCCATTGCGCCATTGGACGGGTTCACAATATCTTTTGACGGATCGAATTTTATCCCTTCAACTTCAACAACTCCATTGCCCAAATCCTTTTTCGGGGGACGGTTGAGTTCACTTACCGGAATTGGCGTTGGGCTTGGGTTCGCCGCAACCGGCAAATCCACTCTTTTTCTTGCGGACGGGTCAATTAATCTTCGTATTATTGCAACCGCTTCTGCTCTTGTAAGGATGTTTTTCGGTTTAAATTCCCCATCTGGAAAACCTGTCAAAATGCCCAGGTCATAAAATTTAACAACACTGGCTTTTATATATGGCGATATACTGTGATAGTCCTTTATCAGGCTGCTGACTGCTATAGGATCCCGGTATTCATCATCGTCTGCTATGTCATCAAAAGCCCTTCCCGCAATCAGTGCCATATCCCCGCGGGTTATAGGCTTTTTATACCCGGCATAAGGGTCTTCATCCGTCTTAAAAACTAAATGAATATCCTGCCACGGAATGATATACCCTTCCTCAATGGCTTTTTCTATGTAAGTTGAAGCCCAGTATTCCTTGCCGTTTTCAACCTTGTGGCCCTTTATTGTTACTATAAGTTTTATATACATGTCTACAGTAAGGGTTTCATGCGGCCTGAAAGTTCCGTCGGGATATCCGGCAAAGATCTTCCTTTCATCCTTCAGAATGTACTGCAAATCTTCATAGTACCATTCAGATTCAGGAACATCCGAAAAATTTATTGTCCCTTCAGCAGCGGAGACGATATTTCCGGGAAATATAAAATACGGAATGTTTCTGTAGATGGACAAAATGTTCAGAATCAAAGAGACAATAACCAACTGGGCGATCTTTTTCACCGATACCTTCATGGCTTTCACTCCCCTGATTAAAAGTCAAAGAGTTTACCGGATACAACTTAATCTCATTTTTCATTTGTATATTGAAACAGCCGTAAAGACACAATCCATAGTCAGATACTAATCAGTACAAAATAATAAAGTACAATGGCCACATAGATACAATATTTGTAAATATAATATTTATGAATGAAACATATGTCAACAGATTATGTATAAATTGCATAATTTTGTGCATAAATTGCAATGCCTTCTCTTTATATAAGTGTCATATTTTGAGGACAACATCCATATATATTACAAAACGTATTTTGTATCCTTAAGGGGGATTAATATGTCAGTTGAGTTAATAAAAAAACCCATCAATTTGTATCAGGTTATAGATGAGCAGCAAAAGGAAGAACTTATGGAAACAGGTATTATTGTGCCTGACAGTAAACCTGACGTGCTTGACGTGCTTGCAGTGGATTCCAATGTTATCGTAAAAACCCGTGAAAAAACGGGCAGAGTTATGGAAATAGGCGGAGATCTGTCCTTCCAGGTTATATACAGGGCAGATAACCAGGAGCAAAGCATTGAGGCCATAAATGTCAATACCCAATGGTCGGTTTCATGCAGCTATCCTGCCAGGGAAGAAGACATATACACCATTGTCAGAAGCACTGTTGAACACACTAATGTTGATATTGTAAACGGAAGAAAGTTAAGTGCCAAATCGGTTGTGAAGCTGAATGTAAAATATTTGGCGGTGCAAAGCATCGAGGCCGGTGAAAACGTTCAGGGGGAAAATGTTTACCAGAAGGCGGAACAGCAGGATATTGCGATGATAGAAGATATCGGTGAAAATAATATAAACCTTTCTGAACTTCTGGAACTTCCGAACGGAAAACCTGCAATTGATGAAATCCTGTACTGCAATGCCATGCTGAAAGATCCAAAAATCTCAGAAAATGATACACTGGAATTCGTTCTCGATTTGAATATACTGTATCGTCCTGATAACGACAGCAACCAGGTAGAGAACGCATATTTTGAAATCCCTGTTTCGAAAAGCCTTGAACTGAACAAGTATTATACCAACCTTTCGGTCAATGGTGTAATCAAATCCATCAATGTAAAACCCGATGAGGATCTTGACGGCTTGTTAACCCGAATCAGGGTCGAAGGTGAAATAGGTGCAGAGTATATCCTTTACTCACGGGAAAATGTTAACCTTGTAAACGATGCATATTCCCCGGACTATGATTTTGAGCTGGAGAAAAAGCCTGTTACCGTAAGTGTGGAAGAGCAGGATATAGCTGAAAATATCCAGGTAAGCGCGAATCTTCCGCTGGATTGTGGCGGAGATACCCTGGAGGAAATACTTAATGTCTGTGTAAAGCCAAGGCTCCTGTCTGTTGAAAATACCGGATCGGATATGGAAATAAACGGCTGCCTTAATGTTTTTGCTATTTATGGAACGGGGCTTGACATGAGAATTTTGCGCGGAGCTAACCAGGAAGTGCAGTTTTCGCATCGCATGACCCTGCCTGAAGCAAATGCAGCCTATGACAATGATGTTCAGTTGATAGTAGATAACAGCAACTTTGATATTGTATCCGACAACGAACTGGGAATAAAGGCAGATGTGAAAATCAAGGTGCATATATCCAAGAAAGCAAATATTAACATAGTTACAGGGGTTAAAGGCGTAAAACCGGCAGACAGGAAAGAAAACCCGCCGATACTGATATACTATACTCAGGATGGGGATACATTGTGGAGTATTGCAAGGAAATACAGGGTTTCAATCCAGAAAATTATGAATGACAATGGAATGACCGAAGAAATAGAACCCGAGGCAGGACGAAAGATATTCCTGATAGGGTAGAAAATATATAAAAAAAGAATGAAACATGATATTCAAATGTGGTGGAGACAGGTGATTTTCCCTGTCTTTTTTGTTGTATAAAATGTATTTTGTATTCATAAAATGTTGCTCTTTTCAAATTTTTATTATAAAATTGATATAAGCATTGCTAAATAAAGCATTATCAGTTAGCATCTTGAAGCAATATTAATCCGAGCTTTACTACCACAAAAAAGCCGTTTATATTTATTATAAAATTCAAGCTGCAAATACAAGTATTTTGCAACAGGATGGCCTTATAAAATAGTTTTAAAACTATAGATAACAAATTATAACTGATATAGAAAAATAATACATTATTTAAAACTATAAAAAGGTAAGGAAAACATATTGGAAAGCATAAAACTTAGGGCTCAGGCCAAAATTAATTTATCGCTGGATGTTACGGGAAGACTTGAAAACGGTTATCATACATTGCAGATGATTATGCAGACAATATCCCTGTGTGATGAGGTATTTCTTGAAAAAACACAGGAAGGTATAGAAATTTTGTGTGATAACCACGATCTTCCATGTGATGAAAAAAATATATGCCACAAGGCGGCAAAGGAATTCTTTAATCAAACCAACCTACAGAATGCCGGAGTACGAATACAGATAAAAAAAAGAATTCCGATCGGAGCAGGGCTTGCAGGTGGAAGTACCGACGCTGCGGCAGTTTTGAAGGGTTTGAATATTCTGTATAATACGAATTTACATCTGTCCGGACTTGCTGAAATAGGTCTTAAATGCGGTGCAGATGTACCTTTTTGCCTTTATGGCGGTACCTGCCTCGCCGAAGGGATAGGCGAAAAACTTACAAGGCTGCCTTCCTTCGACGGTGTCAGTGCAGTGGTCGTAATGCCGGAGTTTTCAGTATCCACACAATGGGTGTATAAAAACTACAGCATGGAAGACAGTAAGAAACACCCTGATACAAAAGCACTTATTGAGGCCATTAAATCGAAAAATATTGAGAAGGTTGCCCGGGGAATGAGAAATGTCCTTGAAAGTGTGACCACGGTAAAATACCCGGAGATAAATGAAATAAAATATGTATTGAAGAATTTGGGTGCGTTGGGCAGTATGATGAGCGGCAGCGGGCCGTCGGTGTTTGGACTGTTTGAAAACGCTGATAAAGCCGGTGCTGCTTTCAATGACCTGAAAAAGATTTACAAGCAAGTCTATTTAGTTTCCACAACAGACGGAGGAGAAATCTATGGCGAAGATAACTAAAATCAAAATGGATGATTATATGCCCTTACGGGACGTTATTTTCAACACACTTCGTGATGCAATTGTATCGGGAGAATTAAAACCCGGGGAAAGATTAATGGAAGTAACTCTTGCCGAAAAAATGGGTGTAAGCAGGACCCCGGTAAGGGAAGCTGTCAGAAGGCTGGAAATGGAAGGCCTTGTAACCATGACTCCGAGAAAGGGAACCCATGTTGCAGAACTGTCGGTTAAAGACATAATGGATGTTCTTGAAGTGCGGGCTGCATTAGACAAGCTCGCAACCGAGCTTGCTGCAAAAAGGGCCAAACCCGAGAATATCAGGCAGCTTGAAAATATCCATAAACAGTATATTGCCTGCCTGCAGAAAGAAAACATTCCAGGAGCGATTAAAAAGGATGTTGAATTCCATGAAGTAATATACAGCGCAGCAGGAAACAACAAGCTTACCAGTGTTGCAGGAAACTTAAGAGAGCAGATATACCGCTTCCGTGTACTTTATATGAAGGATTTTTCCAATGCCGAGGAAGTACTGAAAGAACACCAGGCCATGTTGCAGGCTATACAGGAAGGAAATTGGGAACTTGCAGGGAACCTTGCAAAAGAGCATATTGTACATCAGCAGGAAACAATTATACAAAAAATGGAGCAAAAATAGCTTAACTCATTCTTGTTTTATGTTTTTTTTTATGATAGAATCAAATCTGCTGTCGTAAATCCTTGCTCCGTTAAGACGGGGCCGTAGTCCAAAAGGAGGTGAATGAGTAATGATTAAATATGAATCCATATTCGTAGTTAGTACTCTGCTGGAAGAAGAGAAGATCAGGGAAATTATCGACAGGGTGAAATCTGTTATAGAGTCATCCGCCCAACTGGAAAAGATTGATGAGTGGGGAAAGAAGAGACTGGCTTACGAAGTCAACAAGCAAAAAGAAGGGTACTATGTACTGGTTCATTTTACAGCAGAGCCAACATTCCCGGTTGAACTGGAAAGAATATATAAGATTACCGAAGGCGTTATCAAGTATATCATAGTTAAACGCGACGAGAAGGAATAAGCTTTGGTAGTTTATCCCAAGCTATTGGAGGTTGAATGTATGAACAAGGTCATTTTAATGGGGCGTTTGACAGCAGACCCCGAACTCAGATACACCACAAGCAGTAACATCCCGGTGTGCCGTTTTAGCCTCGCAGTGGATCGGCCATTTCAGAAGTCAGGAGAGGACAGACAGGCAGATTTTTTCAGAATAGTTGCATGGAGAAGTACAGCCGAGTTTGCCGGAAAATACTTCAAAAAAGGCATGCGCGTCCTTATTGAAGGATATTTGAGAAACAGCGATTACGAGGATAATCAGGGTGTACGCCATTATTCGGTTGAAGTTCATGCCGAAAGAGTATTTTTTGCCGACTCGAAAAGGGATGACGTACCTGGTGGTGGGTTTTCACAACCTTCATATGGGGTACCTACACAGCATAACGCTCCTGCTCCCGAACCTGAGCCAGGAGACGGATTTTTCCCGTTATCAGATGATGATGACGATCTGCCATTTTAATACTAAAACTTTGAAAATACCTAATGAACCATTAACACACGATTTAATAATCACATTAATCACATACAACAAAAACGCCCTTTTATTTAAAAATAAAAGGGTCTTTTTTTGCCCGTTGTTACTTGCCAATTTCCTTCCTATACTATAATATATCAACATGGCGGCTAATCCCATTGAGGACGGTATGGTCACAGTCACACGCCTTCGAAATGGCATTGCTTCCAAAGTAATTTCTTCTGTTTAAAAAATTATATGTCGAAACATGATATAATTAACAAAGGATAAAGCGTAGGAGGTAGTAAAAGGTGCGATATGTAGCAGGAGTTGCATTCGCAGTTGCAGCATTCATACTGGTGTTTTTATGCATTCCTGAAACAGGTATAATTTATACACACGACACACTGTCGTACGATTATGCTGCATCAACATTTATTGAATCAGGTACTTTGAAATACTTCGGCTACGATACACCTGTTATACAGTGGCCACCTTTTTATATATTGGTTCTGGCAGGTTTAAAAGCCCTGGGAATTACCGTTGAAGAAGGCGTTGTGTGGCTTAATGCAGGCCTGTTTGCATACCTTCTTTATGTATCTGCCATATACCTGTTTGACAATTTAAAAGTAAAAGCGCTTTCAATACCTGCGCTTATTCTTTTGACTTTGTCGGTTCCAATTATTTATGTTTCGGGATATGGATGGTCGGAGATGCTTTTTATTTTCCTTTCCGTATTATCCATGGTTCTGATGCTTATGTATATAAAAAGAAGAAAAAATTCGTGGTTTTTATCATGCGCTTTGGTATCAAGCCTCTGTTGGCTTACGCGTTATATCGGAATTACTGTTATTGCAGCACTGGCACTTGTCCTCTTTATATCCGAGAAACCTTTTTATCAAAGATTAAAAATGACTTTTACCTATTGTGTTTTTTCATGCTTTCCAATGAGCCTCTGGGTTTTAAGGAATTATCTTCTGTCCGGTACATTTACAGGCGGGAGGCAGCCCGGCGACTATACCCTTAATGATAATATTGAGTACTCCCTTTCGGTTTTTAATGAATGGTTTTCATTTGCATTCCCGAAAATTACGTATATATCTTTGATATATCTTGGTTTTCTTATGCTCCTTGCCATTCCGCTGAAAAGGGCAAAAGAGGAAAACATTGATGGATATACACCGGATTTACCGGCAAACTTTCTTATAGTTGTGTTTTACTCTGCCGTTTTACTGTATTCTGCAACAAGCACCGCAATGGATCCGATAAACAGCAGACTATGGTCGCCGGTATACCCGTTTTTGGTCTTTGCCGTTATATTCCTTGCAGATTTGCTAATAAGAAATATTAAATACAAAAGTACAAAAGCTTTCTTCGCGGCAGGGTTCATTGTATTTGCGATTATTTTTGCGGTTAATCCTGCTATGTGGATACAGAGTGAAGGATTCCCGAGAAAATATGCCATGCTGGGTTCTAAGCAGGCATTGGAAATAAAAAACTCACCGGTTTTGGCACTGACTATGGAGACATTGGAGCCATCGGAAAACACCCTTGTTATAAGCAATGAGGCGTCAATTCTGACAGTACACACCGGCCTTAAATGCTACTATCCGCCAAAAAAAGAGGGAATACCGCTATACATGTTCAGCCAATACAGTGAAAGGATAAAGGATTACCAGAATATTTATCTTGTCTGGTCGGGGCCGTTTGATTCCGAAAGCTTCATGGATGTAGTCCAGTTCGGCGAGATATTTAATATGGAGAAAATGGCTCAGAATAATTACTGCGTGATATACCGTTTAAGATAAAAAAATGTGAGCACAATTGCTAATAAGAATATTTACATATATAATATAGCAGTCGGTGCATAATCAAAGATTAACACGGGAGAAAAATGGTTGGTAAGATGCTGAGACTTTTGCGTCCTAAACAATGGGTTAAAAATATATTTGTACTTGTACCTCTTGTCTTCTCAAAAACATTTACAGATCCAATGTGCATAATCAAGGCATTAGGTGCATTTATCTGCTTTATAGCAATATCGTCATCAATATATATTTTAAACGACATAATCGACATTGAGAAAGACAGGCTGCACGAGACAAAGCGGTTCAGGCCCCTTGCCTCGGGAGAGGTCTCAATAGGTGCTGCTGTAATATTAATGGTGGTGCTTTTGATATCCGGCCTTGTCCTGGCGTTTTTAATAAACCCTTATGTAGTGCTTTGCATGGTGGCATATATAATAATCAATATTCTTTATACGCTGTTTTTTAAAAAAGTCGTGATACTGGATATAATGATCATTGCCATCGGATTTGTTATAAGGGTAATTGCCGGAGCGGTTGCAATTAAAGTATATATATCGTCATGGGTTCTGCTTTGTTCATTCTTTATTGCGCTTTGCCTGGCTGCGGGAAAACGGAAAACAGAAAAGGCAAGCCTTCAGGAATCTTCGGTTAAACACAGGAAAGTTCTGTCGTATTATACCGACGAATTTTTGAAAGGGCTGATACAGATAAGCATTACCGGAACCACAATAACATATTCGCTTTACACCATTTTGGAATATGATGTTCAAAGCCCGCTGGTAACAATTCTTTTTGTCGTGTTTGGCCTGTTTCGCTACATGCAGCTTGTTTTTGAAGACAGCGAAGGAAGGCTTCCCGAAGAACTTATTCTGACGGATAAGCCACTGCTTCTGAGCATTTTCCTTTTTGGTGCCGCCTGGATAATCATATTCCTTACACTGTAACAAGCCAGAATATTACATTATTCTTCTTATTATTAAAGCTTAATTTGCTTAAACATGGTATAATAATGAAGATAAGATAAAAATTTAAAATAATAATTTTAAAGGAGAAATGATGTTAAGAGCACTTATAAATTTGATGTTAAAAAGGCCGATTCTGGCCATATACGATGTTACAAAGCTTTGCAACCAGCGTTGCCTGATGTGCAATATATGGAAAACCCAAAGCAACGACATGGATCTTGGAAAGCTTGAAACAGAAGTTAAAAAACTAAGCCGTTTTGGCATCCGCTATGTTTTCATCCAGGGCGGAGAGCCTTTAATACGTAAAGATATAATAGAGGTAATTGATCTTTTCCTGAAATATCGCATTAAGCCTACTGTTATCACAAACGGTATTTTGCTTACACCGGAGATTGCCGCGGAAATTGCAAAAAGGCGCTGCAATCTTGCTATAAGCATCGACTCAATGGATCCCGAACTCTTCGCAAAATTAAGAGGTGTTGATAAACTTCAACAGGTTTTGGACAATATTGAGAAAATATATAAAATGGAGAGGAAGGGAAACTGGTCAATAACCACAACAATAACCGGATTATCGAAATTTACCGATGTTAAAAAGATTGAGCAGTTTGCCATTGATCACAATTTCATGTATGCCATCCGCCCTTATATCTTTGTCAGGGGCGTGGCAGGAAAAAAGAACGATGAGCTTATGTACCAGTGGAAGGATGTCGCCGAGATATTCCTGTACATGTCAGCAAAGGCAAAGGAAAACAACTTCCTTGCATACCTTGTATACCAGGAGCATATCAGGTATATAAAGGGAGAGGGCATGCCGATGTGTGACGCAGCACGGTATTCTTTCGTCATGACAGAAACCGGCGCAAAAAGCCCATGCATAGAGTTTACCGATGTAAACTTTAATCTCGAAACATTTAAAAAAGACAGGAAAACCTTCTGCAAAAGGCTTGAGGAGTGTAACAAAACAACACCGTGTTTCTATAACGATGCCAGGGAAATAGGAGTCCTGTGGCGTAAAAAGTGGTTAATACTTCTTAATGCTCCAACGGTAATCAAACAGCTTATGCAATACGGAAATTTCTTTTAAGTACGGCGCAGGCTGATAATGCCAGCGCTTTAAAAAATTTATTAACTAATATTCTTTTGCCATGGAGGTTTGGTTATGAACGTATTTGTTACCGGTGCATCGGGCTTTGTAGGAAGCCATTTGGTTAAAGCGCTGTCCAGAGACAGCTCAATAAACCACATTTTTGCCCTGTACAGAAAAGAAGAGCAAATTGCTTTCCTGCCGAAAGTGAACCCGGTAATCGGTGATTTAAGCAAATTACCTGGTATCAAGTGCGATGCATCAATAGATATATTGATCCATCTTGCAGGATATTTCAAAAACGAATCAAAAAAGCTCTGCGAAAGCATAAACCTTCAGGGCACCATGAATGCCATCTCCTTTTGCAGGAATAACGGCATTAAGAAGATACTTTTTTACAGTACAATAAACGTAGATTTAAAATCCAAAGGCTTATATGCAAGCACAAAACTAATGGCTGAGGAAGAGGTTAAAAAAAGCGGGCTGGAATATATGATTGTAAGGCCGGCTTTGATATTTGAAGGAAGAAAGGGAAGCCTCGGCAAAGTAATGGGCTATGCAGAAAAGCTCCCGTTTGTGCCTGTGTTCGGAAACGGAAAAGCAAAGGAGCAGCCCATACATATTGATGAACTGATTGATTTGACAATGGCAATGATAAAGGATTTCAAGCCGGGCACCACCCTTTATGCAGCGGGAAAGGATGCAATGACATTCAAAGAAATGGTACAGATTATTGCCCTGACAATAAATAAAAAAGGAAGGATTCTTCCTATCCCGGCAAAACCTGTGCACGCAGTTTTAAGGCTTTTTGAGAAAGCAGGGATTCATATCGGGATATCATCAGAACAGGTTGCGCATATGAGTGAAGATCTCGTTGCAGACATGGATGAAACTCTTAACTTATACCCCATTGAACTTAAATCTTTTGAAGAAAACATCCGCAAAAAATAGGTCAGAATGTACTGTCGTGTAAGGACGGTGTTATAATGCTGTCTGTAGTTATACCTGTATATAATGAAGAAAAACAGATTGAAAAAACAGTTAATATAGTAAAAAATACAATTTCTCCGCTGGATGAAAATTTTGAAATAATAATCATAGATGACGGCTCGAGCGATAATACATGGGATGTATTAAAGGATTTGGCGGGCAAAACTCCTGAACTTTCAATATACAGGTTCAGCCGCAATTTCGGGAAAGAAGCTGCGATTATGGCAGGCCTTTCAAATGCGAAAGGTGATGCCTGCATTACGATGGACGCCGACCTGCAGCACCCGCCGGGCCTCATACCTGAGATGGTAAGCCTTTGGAAAGAAGGCTTTGAAGTGGTCGAAGCCGTTAAAAAGGACAGGGGCAAAGAAACGTCATTAAGCCGTTTTTCTGCTTCGCTGTTTTATAGAATCATGCACCGGTTATCGGGTTTTAACCTGGAAAATGCCTCTGACTATAAACTCCTGGACAGGAAAGTGGTTCAGGCAATAATCCAGATGCCTGAAAGAGAAACTTTTTTCCGGGGCCTTACAGCCTGGGTGGGATATAAAAAAACAGAGGTATATTTCAGCGTGCCAGAAAGGGAAACAGGGGAAAGCGGCTGGTCAAGATGGAAACTGTTCCGCTTGGCTATAACTGCATTTACGTCGTTTTCATCCCTTCCGCTGCAGTTTGTTACATTCATAGGGGTACTTTTCATGATAGGCTCAATTATTCTTGGTATTCAAACATTAATTATGAAACTTAAGGGCTGGGCCATAGGCGGATTTACAACGGTTATACTGCTTCTTTTAATTATCGGAAGCTGCCTTATGATAAGCCTTGGCCTGATAGGAATATACATTGCCCGTATATATAATGAAGTAAAATCCAGACCAAGATATATAATTTCAGAAAAATATGGAAAAGATAAATAGGCATCTTACTATATATTCCAGATAGAATAAGTTTTACAGGGGACTTTATGCAAAAGACGATAAAAATAGGATCTTTTACACCGAAAAATAATATTTTCCTTGCACCAATGGCAGGCGTAACAGATATGCCTTTCCGTTACCTGTGTTCCAAGATGGGAGCAGGACTTACATATACCGAAATGATAAGCAGCAAGGGTATGTACTATAATGATAAAAAAACAGAGCGCCTTACAATAACCCATCCTGTTGAAACACCATGCGCAGTGCAGATTTTCGGGTCAGAGCCCGGCATTATGGCAAGGGCTGCCGAAAAATTAAGCAGAAGGGATGATATTGCAATAATCGATATCAATATGGGATGCCCTGCGCCAAAGGTTGTTAAAAACAATGAGGGGTGTGCTTTAATGCTGAATCGGAAACTGGCATCAGAAATAATTAAGGCTGTTGTTAAGGCGTCCTTAAAACCCGTAACAGTGAAATTCAGAAAAGGATATACCGAAGATATTGCGGTGGATTTCGCAAAATTGGCAGAGGATTCGGGTGCTAATGCTGTTACGGTCCATGGCAGGACCAGGGAGCAAATGTATTCGGGAAATGCAGACTGGGACGTAATAACCCGGGTTAAACAGGCAGTAACAATTCCCGTTATAGGCAATGGCGATATATTTACACCTGAAGATGCAATGAAAATGTTCAATCAAACGGGGTGCGATGCTGTGATGGTAGCGCGGGGAGCCCAGGGGAATCCCTGGATATTTAAAAGAACCCTTCATTATTTGTTACATGGTGAGTTATTGCCATACCCTACAGACGAGGAAAAGTACAACATTATTTTAGAACATTACAGCATGATGATTGAGCTAAAGGGAGAGGAAACTGCAGTAAAAGAAATGAGAAAGCATATTGCCTGGTACCTGAAGGGTATGCCTGGGGCTTCGGCCCTAAGGGGTGAAATATTCGGTGCTAAAACATTTGAAGAAGTGCTAAGCATCCTAGGCAGATATTTCAGCACTTTATAGTAAATTTACTCAGGAAATATATTTCCAAGATGATCAAAATTGTGGTAAACTAATACTGCTTGGGTGACGATATATTACTTTGCAGGTTCGTTAGCAGACCAAATGTATCTGATTAATTACTGAACTTTGCTATAAAGTTACAATTTGTTTACACATAACCATGGTTTGTTGACGCACCAAAATGCCAGTGATATAATAACGATGAAATTCATGATATGCTAACCACGCATGTCTTGAATTATAAACAAAGTTAGATTATTTAAAAAAGGGAAGCGGCGTAATCTAACTTTGTAAAATCAACAGACCGCTTCTATTAAATTCCAAAAGGGAGGATTTTATTATGAGGAATCTCAAAAAGCTATTTGCAGTTGTCATGGTAGTTGCTATGCTTGCATCAATCATGGTTCCTGCACTCGCAGCTGATGGTGTTCAATATGAAGCCGAAGCTGAAATGCTTAAGGATCTCGGCCTCTTCAAGGGAACAAACAAGGGATTCGAATTAGAGGGTGAATTGACAAGAGAACAAGCTCTTGCTCTGATGATCCGTGTTATGGGCCTTGAAGCTGAAGTTGAGGCAATGAGCGAAGCAGAAGTTGCCGAACAAATGGCTAAGGTAGTAGATCCTGAAACAGTTACAGACTGGGCTAAGCCCTACGTTGCATACGCAATTAAGCATCAACTCACCGACGGTATTGATGCTAAGATTAAGCCAAACGTTAAGTTTGCTGGTCAATTGACCATAACCGGTAAAGAGTTCATTAACTTCATGCTGAAGGGAATGGGCTACGACATGACCGGCAAGTGGGACGAAGTTCTCGCATTTGCTGCTGAGGCTGGAATGCTCTCTGCTAGCCAGGCTGTTAACTTTGGTAATATCGCAGTTCTGAAGAGAGACCATGCTGTTGCTATTATGGCATCTGCTCTCAACGGAACCACTGCTGATGGTATTACTTTGGCTGAAGCTTTAGTTAAGGCTGGAGCAGTTGATGAAGACAAGATGATCGAGTATGGTTTCATTACTCCTGCCGTAACTCCAACAGAAGCTCCTAAAGCATTCGAAGCAACAGCTTCAACAGACAACCTCGTTCAGCTCTATGTTGAGTTCAACCGTGAAGTTGACAAAGAGTCCGCTGAAGACAAAGGTAACTATGATATCAAGGATATTGATATCGCAGACGCTGCTCTTCAGGATGACGGTGTAACTGTTGTTCTTACACTGGATTTTGAAGATGTAGAAAAAGAAATTGAACAACAGTATACAACTGATTTGAAAATTAGTGGAGTTAAAGATCTTGATGGTAATGTTATGAAAGACTATACCATTGAAGATATTGAATTCATTGACACCACTATACCTACCGCTGTAGATGCAGCTGTTGTTGGTAGCGACACAATCAAGGTAACCTTCTCCGAGCCAGTAAGAGGTTACAAATATGACGTAGCTAATAAGACTTATGAATTAAATAAATCTTATTTCTCTGTTAACAATGGTAAATCATATGTTAAGAGAGTAAAATTACAGAACAACAACACAGAAGCTTTGGTAGAATTGTACAATGACCTTAAAGAAGGAGAAGTAACTCTCACCGTAAAATCCGGTACAGAAGACTTTGCAGGTTTTGGTGTTATAGTTAAAACATTTAACCTCGAAGTAGTACCCGATGAAGAAGCTCCTGTAGTAATCGGTTATGAAAAAGCAAGCCGTACCGAAGTAACTTTAATTTGGAACGAAGATATTGAGGTCAACGGAAAATTTAATTACAAAGATTTCTATCATACTAATTCAAAGAATACAGTAAAAGATCCTAATGACTTAGGTGAAGGCGAGTATTCAGTTAAATTTGATGGAAACAAGACAACCTTATACTTCGATGATGATTCATTACTTCCTAACGGTACAGCATATGTATACGTTATGAAAGAAGCAGTTCGTGACCTTTGGGATAATGCTAACGAACAGCAAATGATCAAAGTTGAAGTTGAAGTTGATGTAACTCCACCTGAAGTAGACAAGGTCGACGTCAAAGCTGAAGACAAGATCGAAGTTAAGTTTACTGAAGAGTTGGATAAGGATACTGCAGAAGATATAGACAATTACACCATATTAGACAAAGACGGTAAAGAAGTAAAAGAAGTCATTGATGATATTACTTATACTTCTAAGAAAGTTACAATCGTTTTTGAAGATAAGCTCAGTGGAGATTACACAATTGTAATCGAAAACGTTAAAGATAAGGCTGGTAATAAGATATCCAAGACTTCTGTAGACTTTACAGTTGGTGATATTACAGCTCCTGATATCTCCAAGTTCAAAGCAACCCTTTACAGAGCTGGTGAAGAAGACCAGATGCTCAGGATTGCATTCGATGACAAGATGTCAACTGACGGTAAATATTCAGTTACTGACGTTGAGAAGTATGCTATCCTGAAAGCTAATCAGGTTGACGTTATAGCAAGACTTGAAGATATTGATGGAGTTGAAATTGAAGTAGTTGACGATGGTAAGGCTGTTGAAATCTATGTTCCATCTTCTAAAGATGTAAATAAAAAGGATGGCGACAACAAGAAGTCAGGCGAACATTATCTGGATCTGGTAGCTGGAACATATGTACAGATTGGCCGTGTAGCTGATGAAGCTGGCAACAAGATTGATGTTATGACTGTTAATGTTAAGATTGAAGCAAGCACGAGCATCGATATTGATAAAGTAGAAGCAACAGCACGTGATACGATCGAAATTACTTTCAAGGATGAGCTTGCTGACTTTGACGAAGACGATATTGAAATCTATGTAAACGGCGTAAAATATGGCGATGACAAGATCGCTGGTGTAGATACAAAAGTTAATAAGGATGGTAATACTGTAGCAGTATTTACACTTGACGATGATTATCTGCTCAAGAATGACTTGTCAAAGACACCTGTTAAAGTTAAGGTTGTTGGTGAAGAATCAGAGAACAGGTATGGCAAGAAGCTTACAAAGATGGAAAAAGATGCTGTTGATAAGATTAAGCCAGAACTGTTTGATGATGGCAAGAAAGATGAGAGCTATGCAGCTAAGAAGTTTGGCTACGACTACGAAGGTATCGATGCTGAAAAGAAGAAATACTATGCAAATCGTTACGTAGGCGACTATTTTGCATTGCATGAAGAAAATGAACTGTACTACTCAGTTGTAGACAGCGTATACTATTTCAAAGCATCGTTGTATGTTAACGAAGAAGTTAAGAGCATTAAGCCAAATGCTTATAGTGCAATTGGTTCTGACTTCGTTGTTAAACTCGATGGTAAGAAGTTAACAAATATTACAGATTACAAAGTAGATATTGGTGTAAACGACGAAGACAATGGCGCTTATGAGCTGATATTCTACTTTAAGGCTAAAGAAGTCAAGGAGAAGATTGAAGGCGTTGATACAGTAGTTGGCTATGAGCTCAAGGGAGATCTGGAAATTCAACTCTCATCAGAAGCTAGCTATATAGTTGATAATTCTGGCAAAGATAATAAGCTTGCAACATTCGATAAGATAGAACTTGACAACATCATTTTCAATACTGTAGAAGACTAATTAATTCTATTGCCAGATACAAAACCGGGAGACTATGGTCTTCCGGTTTTTCTTTAAATTGCTGGATTAGTGATTTGATTAAATATAAGCAATAATAACAACTTTGATTTGCAAATGAAGATTTGTAACAGAAACATAATAATCAACTAATTGACATCGAGTAAAATCTTTGATACGATTTTGTTCAGAACTTGAACAAAATCGTAATCTTTTTATACGGTGTTTCGGCCCGTATGAAAAGGACGAGGACAAAGACTTGTTAGAATAAAGGCATATTTAAGCAATATAAATAAAAATGAGAATTAGTTTTGCTTAAAAATGTCTAATGGCGAAGCTATGCTTAAAATGAGAAAATGACGAACGAACTTGAAATTTTAAGAAGTGTCAATGAAGAAAACAGAATAACTCAAAGAGAATTGGCCAAAAGAACAGGGTTATCCCT